>Ga0210394_10003481_pt1 | contig 19716 bp, 12 predicted proteins | sample IncBWC12MmetaG_FD_160121 | JGI IMG/M metagenome (GOLD analysis project Ga0210394, IMG submission 160121) | Forest soil microbial communities from Barre Woods Harvard Forest LTER site, Petersham, Massachusetts, United States - Inc-BW-C-12-M | ecosystem: Environmental > Terrestrial > Soil >...
GTCTACTTCTGCAGTGAGTTTTTCGCATAACTGATCCTGGTGCGCTCCGCCTTCTCCCGACGTTCACAGTCAGTGTTCTGTCGATGACCTTTACTGGCGTGCTTACGTACTGGTTAGTTGTGGGACTTTATCAGTCGATCCACTTTTACCAGGCCGCAATGGAGCGCCAGACTAGAGCGGCGCAACTGGAGATGCAGCTCTCCCATGCCGAACTTGAGAACCTTAAGAGCCAGTTACATCCGCACTTTTTGTTCAACAGTCTTCACACCATTGGAGTCCTGATGCAGGAAGACGTCGATGCTGCAAGCCATCTGCTGGTCAGCCTCGGCGACTTGCTGCGCATGGCCCTCGAACGGCGGGAGAACGAGATCACCTTGCAGAGCGAGCTCGAGTTCGTCGGCAAGTATCTGGAGATCGAACAGACACGCTTTCATGATCGGTTGAAAGTTCACATGGAAGTGCCACCTGACCTTCTCGGAATCTATGTACCGAGCCTGGCGCTTCAGCCTCTGGTTGAGAATGCCATCAAGCACGGCATCAGCGTCGATTCCGCCGCAGGCCGGCTAGAGATCGCTGCGCAACGCAACAATGGCAGAGTTTCGCTCCGCGTCCGCGATGATGGCCCCGGTCCGGCACCGGGATCGCGTCTGCGATTCGGCGTCGGACTCAACAATGTCCAGTCACGCCTGAAACAGCTCTACGGGGACGAATGGTCGCTGGAACTTACCGGGGGCGACGGTCGAGGCTGTGAGGCCATCATCACCATTCCACTGCGGAGTTCGCATGAAGACGCGAGTCCTCATCGTCGATGACGAACCGATCGCCCGGCGCGGTATCCGTCGCTATCTGGCCAAACACAACGACATTGAAGTTGTAGGCGAGGCGGCGAACGGAATCAGTGCGGTGGAGCAGATCAACGAACTTCATCCCGACATCGTTTTTCTCGATGTGCAGATGCCTGATCTGGATGGTTTTGGAGTCATCGAAAATGTGGAGCCATCGGTCAGCCCCGCTCCCGTTTATGTCTTCGTCACGGCTCACGATGCGCATGCCATTCGCGCATTCGAAGTCCACGCTGTTGACTATCTGTTGAAGCCGTATGATAAGGAGCGATTTGCCAAGGCCCTGGTTCACGCACTCCAGGTCGTCGAACAGCGCGGGACAGCAAATCGAGGTCTCGAACCACTGCTCCAATCCCTCCGTAGTCTCCGCCCATTGGAACGCTTTGTGGTGAAGGACAAGAAGCGGATTTTCTTCGTTCCCGTTTCTAACGTTTTGTGGATCGAAGCCACGGGAAACTATGCCTGCATACACACCGCCAGCGACAGTCACCTGTTGCGGGACACCCTGGCACACCTGGAAGAAAAACTGGCGCCACACCACTTCATCCGCGTGCGGAAATCGGCCATCGTGAACGGCGCCTGCATTAGCGAGATTCGTCCGATGTTCGATGGGGTTTACGACATCGTACTGGCAGAAGGAACGGTGGTCACGTCGAGCCGCAGATACGCTCACAAGTTACGGGCGCTGCTGGAATCCTAGTCTTGGCAACTGGGATGTAAATTGGCGCGTCGGCGTTTTGAGCGAAGAGCAGACTCCCCAAGTTATTGTTTTCTCGGGAAGGGTGTCAGAAGAAGAAGAGCAAAAAGACCGGCTTTTGTGCGCCCAAGCCAGGCGTTCGCCTTCGAGACCCGTTGAGCTATCATTCAGTCGTTCTCCCGGTTGTATTGCGGAGAACATGCGAGTTGCTTCCGTGCGGGCAGCAAGGAGGAAACTCGTGAAGCTTTTCAGGAAACCAAACTCCAGGTTCTACTGGTACGACTTCACGGTGCGAGGCCATCGCTACCGTCGGTCAACTCAAGAAACAAAGTTAGCAAGGGCGGCTAAGGCAGCAAGCGTGAAATTGGGCTCAGTGATCGAAGGCACCGATCCATTTCCAAGCAAGCCTAGTGTCCTTTCTGACTTTGCTGAGCGATTTGACACTGGGTTGAGGATGGCAGGTTGGAGGAGAAAACCAAGAAGTTCTATCGCAATGGCTGGCGCCTACCCAAAGCGACACCCGTTGCGGGTTTGCGAGTCGACCAAATCACGGGAGATTTCGCTGAGCAATTGAAATTTCCAGGCTCGGCCGGGAATGCCAATTGCGCTTTGAGGACGTTGCGACGAATGCTGCACAACGCAGAGGAGTGGAAGGTGATCGGCCACGCTCCGAAAATCAAAATGATGAAATCGCGATTTGACTCATTGACTCGGCAGAAGGCAACTGGAGCACATGGTTGAGTTTCGTGAGCCTCCGGTAGACAATGACCGCGTGAATCCGCACAAGCACCGGTTCGCCGATTACCTGCGGCCCAAAACACTTGCGATGTTGTTGCTCGGGTTTTCTTCAGGCCTTCCCTTTCTCCTGCTCGGCAATACGTTCGGCTACTGGCTGCGCGATGAACACACCTCCCTGACGGCGATCGGTTTTCTTTCCTGGGTGGGCATTGCCTATTCGCTGAAGTTTCTGTGGGCGCCCTTAATAGATCGCGTCGATTTGCCGTTGTTTAAGCGGCTTGGGCATCGGCGCGGATGGATGATGTTCTCGCAAATTCTCGTCGGGCTGGCGCTGTTCGCGATGGGTGGAACTGTTCGCGCGGGGCTACCGCTGAGCGTCGCTCCTCAACCGCGAATATCTTAGTCAGGAATGGCGTTCCAAACTCAGACGGTTCTGACAAGCTGAAAGACATGACTATTTACCGAAGGGGGAAGATTGCCTTTAAAGAAGTTCCTTGTTGGCGATAAATCCAGGGTTCACTCATTTGACCCTAATTGGTCGGGAAGGCTCAGAATGAAGAATAAAGACTTCTTTGGGATAGCCGTTGCTGAGAAAAAGTGGGTAAACGAGGCAGGCGTTGAAGAATTTCTAAAGGATATGCCAAAACCGCTGGAGGCGTGGAGCGAAGCGTGTCGCAGCATTTTGATCAGAGTATCCAACACTTCGGCAGGCATATTTGGGTCTGATTTACCACGTTAAACCTGTGGAGGCGGGTAAGCTGTCTAATTGATAGGTGATTTGACGTTTGCTCGTTGCGGTCACACTCGCAGCATTAATCGGAGTGCAGTGCCCGGGTGATCTTGCTGAAGAGGCTTGTATGCTCCGGCGTATAGCTCGCGTATGAACCTGCTGGTCTACGCCAGTCCTGACGAGTTGCGGCGTAGCATAGCCACGCGCCGGGGCGGGGGATTGTTCGACGAGCCTAACGATGCTCGGGCACTTTTCCGCGTTCCCGCCAGCCCTCAACGATCAAATAGAGCACGGGAATGAAAAACAGATTCAGCACAGTTGCCATAATCATGCCACCGAACACGGTCGTTCCCACTGAATGGCGCCCATTCTCACCCGCTCCAGTGGCGATTACCAGCGGGACAACACCAAGGATGAAGGCGAGCGAGGTCATCAGGATTGGCCGCAAGCGGATCGTCGCCGCTTGCAACGTCGACTCCATCAGCGGCAAACCGGTCTCCCGCAGTTGTTCGGAGAACTCGACGATCAGAATCGCATTCTTGCTCGCCAGTCCGACCAACATCACCAGCCCGACCTGGCAGTAAACGTCGTCCTGCAGCCCGCGCAACCACTGCGCGCCCAAGGCCCCCAGCACTGCCATCGGCACTGCCAGCAACACGATAAAAGGCAGCACGAAGCTCTCATATTGCGCCGACAACGTCAGGTACACGACCAGCGTTCCGAGTCCGAACAAAATCAGCGAGGTTCCTCCGGCCTCCAATTCCTCCATGGATAGCCCCGTCCAACTGTACGAAAATCCGCGCGGCATTTTCGAAGCCAGTTGCTCCATGGCGGCAATCGCTTGACCCGAACTGTATCCCGGAGCCGGCGAGCCGTCGATTTCCGCCGACCGAAACAGGTTGTAGTGGCTGATCACCTGCGGTGTTGCAGTCTGGGAAATGCTGATCAGGCTATCGAGCGGCACCATGGCACCACTATCCGATCTCGCGTAAAACTGCCGCATGTCTTGTGCGGTCGAGCGGAACTCTTTGTCCGCCTGCACATAAACGCGATAAGAGCGGTTGTTGAAATCGAAGTCATTTACATACGATGAGCCCACGTATACACCCAGCGTATCGGTGATCTGGGAGAGCGCTACGTGCAGGCTCTTGGCTTTCTCGCGGTCGATCGTCACGACGTACTGCGGATCGTTGGCGGTAAACTGCGTGAACAGCTGGCTCAAATCTTTGCGCTGACTGGCCTGCTGCATAAGCCCTTGCACTGCGCTTGCTAACTCTTCCAGCCGGTGCGCGCCCTGGTCCTGCACCACAAACTGAAATCCGCCAAATTGCCCGAGCCCCTGCACCGCGGGCGGAAGGGTCGCGAAAACAACAGCGCCGGAAACTCCAAACAGCTTCATGCGCACGCGATTCACTACCGCCGTGGCACTATGCTGGTCGCCCCGGCGTTGCGAATACGGCCGGAGCGTCACGAAAATAATCCCCTGGTTCGCCGCCGCACCCGCAAAGCTGAATCCTGCTACTGAGAAAACTCCCTCGACCTCGGGTTCCCCCTGCAGGATTTGAGAAGCCTGTTTTCCAACGGCTCTGGTGTATTCCAGCGAGGCGCCAGGTGGCGCTTGAATGATAACCATGAAATACCCTTGGTCGTCGTCGGGAACGAATCCCGTCGGTACATGCGTAAACGCAAAATAGGTCAGGCCCAGCGCCGCGAGAAAGAGAACCGCCATCACCCCTTTGTAGTCCAGCACATGATGCAGCACACGGCGGTACCCGCGCGTGAGCAGTGCGATGCCGTCTTCGAACTTTCGCAGCCACCACCACTTTTGCCCATGAGGATGCGCCAGAAAGATGGCCGCCAGCGCCGGCGCCAGGGTGAGCGCGTTGAAAGCGGAAATCGTGATGGAAAATGCGATGGTGAGCGCAAATTGTCGAAACAGGATGCCCGTGGTTCCGGGAAAGAATGCTACCGGCACAAACACCGCAACCAGCACCAGCGAGGTGGCAATCACAGCGCCGGTAATCTCGGCGGTGGCAGCCGCCGACGCTTTGTGGGAGTCGTGCTCGCCCCCGGCAATATGGCGTTCGATGTTTTCAATCACCACGATCGCGTCGTCCACCACCAGCCCCGTGGCAAGCGTGATACCGAATAGCGTCAGAGTGTTGATCGAGAAGCCGAGCAACTTCACGAAAGCGAAGGTGCCGATGAGCGAAACGGGAGTGGCGATGAAGTGAATCATCGTGGTCCGCCAGTCGCCGAGAAAGATGAAGATCACCGCGATGACCAGCAGGATTGCCAAGCCCACCGTGAAAATCACGTCGTGGATCGACGCGCTCACCGCCTCCGTGGTGTCGAATGCCACCTTGTAGTGCATTCCAGGAGGGAAATTCTTCGAAAGCCGCTCCAGTTCCGCAAATGCCTGCTGGTGAACTTGCAGCGCATTCGCCGTCGAGAGCTGCGCAACTCCAAATCCGGTCGCCTCTTGCCCGTTGAAGAGCAAGTCCGAGGCGTAACTTTCGGCTCCCAGTTCCGCGCGCCCCACGTCGCGCAAGCGCACCAGAGTTCCGTCGGCGTTTGTCTTCAAAATGATGTTGTCGAACTGCGCCGCCTCGCTCAAACGTCCGACGGCCCGCACGCTGATTTGATAATCTTGCCCGGGAATGGCCGGCTGCTGTCCAATTTCTCCCGCTCCGATCTCCACGTTCTGCTCTGAAAGAGCATTCACCACGTCGGAAGCCGTGAGCCCGCGGCCTGCCATGCGCGTCGGATCCAGCCACAGCCGCATGGAATACTTTCCTTCGCCGAAGATCTGCACATCGGCGACTCCCGGAATACGTTTGAGCGCGTCTCGCACATACACGTCGAGATAGTTGCTCATGAAGAGCGGCGAATACTGGTTGTTGTCGGAGGTAACGGCGGCTCCGAAAACAAAATTCTCTGAAGTCTTCTGCGTGGTGATGCCGATGGCTTTCACCGCTGCCGGAAGCCTTCCCTGCGCCGTGTTCACACGGTTCTGGATGTCGACCGCAGCCAGGTCGGGATCGCGCGTGATGTCAAACGTAACCAGGATCTGACTGGTCCCGTCATTCCCGCTGCTCGAAGTCATGTACTTCATGCCTTCCGCGCCGTTGATCTGCTGCTCCAGCGGAATCGTGACCGCACTCTCGACCGTCTGCGCGCTCGCACCGATGTAGCTACTGGTCACCGAAACCTGCGGAGGCGCAAGGTTAGGAAACTGGGCGATTGGCAACGTAGGCAGCACGGCCACTCCCGCCAGGATGATCAGCAACGCGCAAACGCTCGCAAAAACGGGGCGCCGTATGAAGAAGTTAGAGAACATGAACTCGAGACCTTAGATTCTGACGACCAGGACCGCAGGCGACGGGACGGCTATTTTTTTCTTCGATAGATTTGAGGCCAGTGAAGGTAAGACTGCAAAAATCACCGGCGAACGATGAATCCATGGTTTGTTCTGCGTCTTGCGAATCCCCCGCGGTTTTCATTTGATAGTGGATTCCGCTAACCCGTCGGCGTCACCGGCATTCCATCTACCAAAAGCTGCGTGCCAGACACAATCACCTTATCGCCCGGCTTGACCCCTTCGAGCACTTCCAGGTTGTTGCCCACGGTTTGTCCGACTTTGATGGGCTTTTGCCGCGCAACATATCCGCCCTTCTCCGGCTCAGCGATGAACGCAAAATACTGTCCGGCCAGGCGCGAGACCGACAGGATCGGCACCTCAGGATTCTGGTGTGTTCCAAAAATCACCTGTGCTCGCACAAACTGCGCCTGCCGCAACGCATCGTTGCCATTGGCGATCCGGGCCTTCACCAGCACTGTCTGCGTGGAGTTATCGACCTGCGGCGAAATGAAGCTCACCCGAGACTCGGCCAACACCTTGCCGTCGGGGTTGACCACATTGACCGGCATGCCCATCCGGAGCTGTGCTGAATGTTCCACCGGAACATACACGTAAACTTCCAGACTTCCCGGCTGGTCGACCGTGGTCAGTTGCGTGGTGGTCGTCACGCGGTCGCCCACTCGTACCGGAATATCTCCCACAATTCCACTTCGTGGAGCGACGACTCTGTAGTAATGAAGCTGCACTTCCTGCTCCCGCACTTGTGCGTCGAGCGAGTTCATCTGCGCCTGTGCGGTATCCAGAGCACTTTTTGCCTGGTCCAGGTCCTGCTTGCTGACCACGCCCGCGCTATACAATCCTCGCGTGCGCTCATACTGCTGTTTCGCCCAGATGAGATTAGCTTGTTGCGCCGCCCGCGAACTCTCCTGACTCTTGACGGTAGCCTGCTGCTTCCGCGGATCAATCTCCATTAACGGCCTACCCGAGCTCACATGATCGCCGGAGTGCACAAAAATTTGTGTGATCTGACCCTCTACCTGCGGCATCACTACCGCTGAATCCCGCGATTTCAGCATCGCTACATATTCGCCGGCGTCATTGATCGCTACCGCGTGAGCCTCAAGCACTTTGACGGGCATGGACTGTGGACCGCCAGCCTGCGGGTTTCGTGAGGAATTCGTCGAGCATCCGATGGCTATCGCCCCCGCCATTAAAGCCGCGGCGAATAAGAGTCTTAACCCAAGATCTTGGGCCTGATTCGGCTTCAATTTGTTTTCCCTCTGCACTTTAAAGTAGGGAAGGTCGCCCTCCTCATGGACGCCTGCCCAAGTCATAAGCTCGTTTTGCAAGGAAGCTCGCTGTAAAGAACCTGGTATCTCCGGTGCATCGGTCAATAAAGAACAATACGTCCAGAGTCAAATTGTGACAACATCTCGGTGAAGTTTAGGGGTGGAGTAGATCGGAACAGAGTGTCTGACTGGGAGTGCCGAACAGAAAGGACGACTTCGTTTAGGGCGCGATTGGCTGTTAGCAAACAGCGCCCCCTACGGTTGCAATATCGCCATTGCACTCATTTTCACCAAAAAAGGCGGAAAAACAGCGCAAGCTTGTGCAATCGATGCATCACAAAATGCCGTCCTCGGCGCAGATTTACCTCCCGGAGATCCTTGAGGGGCGATCTTTGGGTTGATGGCCCCGACGATGGCTCATGAGTTTCGAAATAGCTCTATGAGGATCCAAAGGAGTATCCAGAGCGCCCACCAGGAAATAGGTGCTGGAAAAGCGATCCGATTTCCAGTACTTGGACCACCAAAGACATGCCGCCATCGCAGACTCCACACAGTCCTTCGATACAAACCGACCTCGTTTTGCTCGAGGAAGCGAACTAACATCGGGATGTCAGTTAACAGGTGACGGTACTTCGGCGGAAACCACTCACCGCTATTCTCTTTGCAGTCAAAGTAACTGCGGTATCGGTCCCAGGTCTCTCGCAGCACCACCTTGTCTCCCAGCAAAGCGCAGGCTTCTGCTCGGATATGAGCCAAGCATCGGGCGCAGTGGTCGTGCGGTAGGTCACGGAGTGCATCACCACAGGATGCGATCGTCTCCTTCAAGTCGGATGGCCACACTGTCGAAAGGCAGTTGACGTAGTTTGCCACCGTCCACATGCTGACGCCACGGCGTTTGCGCCAAGATGACAGAAGTTTCCGCACTGCGTTTCTGCGATTCAAGGAAGCCAATGCGCGGCCAGTTTCTGACCAGGTTGCGACGTCGCCCTCCACTTGTCCCTGGTGCTTCCTCCAATACCGTACGACCAGCCGATAGTGGCCTACACCGTTCAGTCGTTCGAAAGCTCTCGCACGATACTGGCCGTTAACCCAAGCGGTTTGGTCGGCCATGTTTAGCAGACTCATGAGTTCCTTGACCCCGTCATCCGGAAACCATGTAATCCATAGCGGTTGCGGAATGATTTTTGGGGTCCCTGCTCGCTCGAGAGCGTGAGAGCACAGAATCAAGAATGCATGAGGAGTCGGACGCCGCTGGCTTGCTAGCGCTTGACGTGCCACCTGATAAGCTTTGGCAGTGAGCTGAGCTCTCCCAAGCGACTGCCACGCATAGTCGGACGGCCATACGGTACTCTCGCCCTCTGCAAAGAAGATGCGTTGCATGGCAGCAATCGCCTCGTCCTCCCTTTCTTCTTCTCCGTAAACCTCGACCAAGCGGGCCAGATAGTACGGATTGTTCGCGTCCAGAGGGCGAAGTGAGTGCAGGACCGCTTGTGCTTCCAGAACTCGCTTTCCCTCGCGTAGCAAATCGTACCGATGGAGGTGTAGAGGGAGTTCCTCAGGAAAATCGCGGAGCAACTCGCTCCATTCCGCATTCAGCGCTTCGACGGGAAGCCCTGCTCTTTCCAGCACAGCCAGGCGTTGATGCCGAAATTGCGGGACCGCTCGAAGTTGTTCGGGAATTGCGCCGAGCAATTCACGAGCCTGGTCCCAGGCCTGGTCTTCGGCTATCCATTCCATCAGGAGATTCCACCCCCACTGGTACCACGGAAACTTTCCGACGGTGGAAGCCATTTCCTCGCGCGCCTCACGGTGTTTCCCTTCCTGTCGACGAATCCAGGCCAGTCGCCCATGTGCGGGAGATGGGTCGCACATCCCGGGCCGAATTCCTTCTATTACCTGTACACCATCGTCGTAGCGCCGTTGCTCCACAAGAAGCATCGATAGTAGGTCGGCGGCATCGAAGAACACGGAGTTGAGAGACAAGCTGCGTCTGTAGCACGCCTCAATTTCGCCCGGTGTCGCAAACAGCCGGAGCTGGTTGAGAGTTGTGCCCAGCAAGAACCACAAGTAAGCGCCACGCGGATACACCCGCACGCCTTCCCGTGCCACTTCTACTGCTGCATCCTGATCGCCGCACTCGATCAGCAGCCGGATGGCACGCGTTCGCCAGTTGACGTCTCGTGGCGCGCGTTCCAGAGTTTCGCAAACTATATTTTTAGCCAGATCAAAGCGGCCGTGGCGTATCAAAATCTGAATCAGAGCATCGGAGACCCGATAGTTCTGCGGGTCGCATACAGCAGCTTGCTCCAGCAACTTCTGCGCCCCGTCGCTTTGGCCGCGGAGTTCGTAGACCCACGCCAGTTGTATCCGTATTTCCGCGTTATCCGGGTGACGACGAATCATCTCCTGAAGGGCTTCTTCGGCTTCCTTGTGAAGTCCTAGCTTGCGGCAAGCATGCACCAGAGAGAAGCGCAGGCCAACGTGGTAGGGGAAATGGTCGACTGCAGGACACAATGCCGCGTAGGCGCGCTCCGCGTCGGAGCGGCCGTGGCCCTGTTCGAGCAGAAGATCGGCAAACGATTTTGAAATTTCGGGGTCGTCGGGCCGTAATCTTCTCCAGCGCTGTACGGACTCCTCGGCCTCGCTGAGCCCGAAACGTTGGGCGACAAGAGGCAGAGTGTTCTGGACGATAGCCAAGTGCCCAGGAGATCGCAACAGGATCGGTTCCACCGCCCGCCAAACTTCCCGGCGCTCCTCCGGATGGAATCCTGCCGAGCATTCCCAGAGTCGTTCGTAGGCGTAAGGGCTGGCTGGTTCGACCTCGATCGAGCCAATCCAGGAGGCGACGGCGTCTTTCCAGCGCCCACAAGCCTCATGCCATCGCGCGCGAACGCGGATTGTCCCGGGGTCTTCTGTTCCGGTGCGGTAACACTCTCGCAAGAAGGCCTCTATCCGCGCTTGCAATCTTCTGCGTTTCCGATCGTGTGCGGCTTCGAAGTCTTGAATACAACAAAGGGTCAGTTCGCGCCACGCCCGGCCGTCTTCGGCATTGCGTTTGACCCGCCGAAGAAGAAGGGAATATTTCTTGTGCCTGGGTTCTCCTGAGCGATCGAATTGCCGGTAATACAGTTCCTCCAGTTCATCGTGGCCAGGCTGGTCTGCTAACCATCGCGACGTTAGTTTCAGCGCCTCCAGGGGCCCATCGCGCTTCGCGATCAGATCAGCCAGAGCGTAGCGGGCTGGCATAGCGCGTGGTACTTCGCGAACCCATCCCTCAGCTTGTTCAACGGATTGCTGCAGATCACCGCGCAGGCGATAGAATTCCACGGCAGCTTCGCGAAAGACTGGCAGATTCCCGGTCCTTTCAAGAAGACCCAAGTTTGCCTCAGCCTCCTGCCACCGGCCCATGCGAGCGAGAAAAGGAACGACGAAGCCTAGCAGTTCCGGCGAACTGCTCTGTTGAGCAAGTGCTTCGGTGCAAGCCGAGACTGCTCGGTCGGGGCAACCCCACTCTTCCAGGCAGCGGATCCAGCTAACCCAAGTGCCCGCGGCGCGCGGTGCGCTGCCGAATTTTCTGACTCGTTTCTCGAGCCAGGAAAACGCTTCCTCCTCGCGATGGACCTGTGCCAGGGCATTGGCATAGCTAATGGCGTAATGTTCGCTGTCCGAGGCAAGGCAGGAAGCAATCCGAAGGGATAACAAAGACGCCTCTGTATCGCGCTCTTGCCATGCCAGATCCCCAAGCACGTGCCAGGCGCCCGCCGCTTGCGGCTGGCGCCGGATGAGTCCATTCAGCAGGGATCGGGCACTGTCCCGCGTCGCTTCGGAAAAACGCAGCAGGTCGGCATATTCTGAAACGTACCGGGCCGGAGGAAAGAACCAGTCCTGTTGCGACTGCACTCCTGGAAGGCTGCCCTGTTCGACTACTCCTGCCAGTGTGTCCCGCATCAGCGCAGTATTGCCCTTCACTCGGCACGCCGCGATCAGGCGGGAACGCAAGGAAGGGGAATTCGGGAACTCGTTCAGTAACTGTTGGAAGTCACGTAAGGCCTCACCGATGTGGCCGTCCTCGGCCGCCTGGATTGCGTGCAGCAGGCGAGTTCCCGGATGAGCTGGAAACCTCCTCTTCACATCATCGACGATCTTTCGGGCTGCGGCCGGTCCTTGTAGAATCAGAGTTTTCTGGTGCAACTGCCCCGCCGTCATGATGGCTCCATCGTCCTCTGGCAGGAGCTGATCGAGGAGAGCTTTCTTCTCGAGGGGAACAGCTGTCATTCCCTTGATTCCGAGGGGGTCGCGGTTCTTCGCAAAACTTTCCACCAGATATTCGGTCGTTCGGTAGGCCATAGGATCATGAACGATCAAGGTTCCCGCCCCTTCGTCCATGCCTACTACAGCGACCGCATGGGCGTTGTCGTCTCCCTCGAGGAGGAGTACGAAACCTATGCCACTCTTGATCAGTCGAGTGGCTGTATCCGGGGTCACGGGAAAGAACCGGACCGTAAACCTCTGTTTTTCCAGCCATTCGGCTGCAGCCCACTCGAATGTTCCTCCGAACGTAATCTCGGAGGCCATGCGATCCGGGTCGAGGTGTTGTCCGAGCGTAGCCATAGCGGAGGCAAGACTCGTGGGAAGACATGCTTCGTGCTTCTGGATTGTGCGAGTGAAGGGCAGACGGATACGGCGGCCCGATGGATTCTGGCGAAGATTGGCCAGGACTTTACGGTAAAAGGGAACCCGCGCCTCCTCTGCCCAATGTTCCATTTCGGCGTGATCGTCTGCTTGCTCCGCGATGTCGAGCCGGAATCGCGCAAAAAAGTTGCGGGGATTACGGTCGGCCAGGGGGGCCAAGGCGGGCAGACGTTCAGCGAGTCGGAGCGCGTCTCCAAGTGCAAGACAACGACCGTCACCATCAAGGCTTTCGGCCAGAGCGCACTTATACCAGCAAGCGAGTTGCACTATTTCGTAGGACTGACAATCCTCTGACGCCGCAGCCAGGCGATCGGCCGATTCCTTCACCCGCCCAAGATTGAGAAGGCTTGCCGATAGACTGCGGGCCGCATGGGGTGTACCTGGACTGATCTCCCATGCCAATTCGGCACATTGCAGGGCTTCGCCCCAGCGGTCTTCAAGTCCAAGGACGTCAGATTCACAACTCGTTATCCATTCATCCCGGCCATGCAAGCTGAGCGCTCGCCTGAGGCATTCGTGGGCATGGGTAAAATCGCGCAGCAATGCCCAGGTCACAGCATCAGATGCGAGCCACCAGGCAGGTATCTCCGGGACCCCAGCACAAATGGCCGGATTCTTTTCAAACTCCCGCAAATCCTCCAGCAGCCCCGATCTTCGCCGGCGAACATGCCTTGTGAAGTAGCGAACTCGAGGATTGCCCGGATCGCGCGCGTATGCCTCTCGAAACAGCCAGCGCGAAAGCCTCCATCCACCCAGTCGCGATGCTAGTCTGCCGCCAAGAATCAGTTCCTCAACCGAGAGGTGCTTAATCGGGGTTGATGGCTTCCAGTATTCCGAACTTCTGTGGTAGGCATCAAGGAAGCGATTGCTATCGTAGAGCTGCTGTATGTCAGCGAATGTAATCACGCCAGGTTATTGAAACATGGCTTTCAAGCTAGCTCAACGATGGACTTGCATCGCTAGCTGACGAGACCACCCCTAAGCATTCGGCTTAGTTCGGCGTGGTCCGACTGCGCTGCATTAGGGATGTTATTCGCACGGCGCCAGACAGGGCTACCCGCTAAAGGCGAAAACAAAGCGACATGAGCTAACAGACCCCGAAGTGCCGAGCGCGATAGTGTCCTCGGCGCGCTTGAACTGCCGGACTTTTATGTCCATGGTACAGGGCCCTTCTTCGACTACGAGACGCACCGCGAAGCAAGAACTTTTGTCACGGACACTCTGGAATGGATTTCTCTGCCTCAGAACTGATCGAGGCAGGATGGGAGATCGGTGCCTGGCTCAGACGCGGAAGCTTCATGTCGGTCAGTTTGCGCGTTATCACATAAATTACAATCCTGGACTCCAAGGAACTGAAGAAGCTGCTTCCGGGTGCGCGTCAGGCTGCAGCGGGCTTCGTCGCACACCATTTCCAGTTCCGGGAATTGCCGGCCCGCTTGTTCGAGCATCCACCTCGCCTTGTGACGGATAAAATGCTTCAGGCTGCTCTTGCCCATTCTGCGAGCTGATTTGCGTCTTTGGGTAGCCCGCCTGGCGACACTGTGGTGGGCCATCGCATTGCAAGGACTTAACGCGCTCCGAACCATGCGCGCGAAACCTCCTATGCCTACGAGATGCTAGGCCCTTCAAATGGGCAGTGTCTCGCCGTGTGCTGCACAGAAATCCATTTCCATGTGGTGAATTCATCGAGTGCCGGCTATTCTGCAACTCGAGGGACCAGATAGCACGCGGTTCGGACGCGCGAGCAAGTTAGAAATGCTTGATCCAGCCGGGCTCGCGTACATGTTCCTCGTCAAGGCGGCGCAAGCGGGCGGCCATGATGCCGGGTCTGCCCAAATAACCAACCACTCGCCCGGAATTGCCGCTCTCCACGACCGGCAGGCGACCAATATCGTTGCGCAGCATCTTGGCGGAAGCCTCGTGTAAAGACTCGTTAGGATAGGTAACGATGACGTCGCGCGTCCCTGCATCGACCACGCTCATCGCGCCCGATGGGTCTTTGTCTAGTGCCCGGAGCACATCGCCGCGAGTGATCACCCCGACCAGCTTTCCTTCAGGGTCCAGAATGAACATGCCCTGGTGCTTACACACTGCCGGGTCGCGGCGTGCGATACGATCCGCCAATTCGCCCACAGTCATGTCGGGCGCTAGTCTGGGCACGTCCTGATCCATCGTTTCCGCTACCCTCATCTGGTGCATCACGTCGGCTTCATAATCCTGATGAATGTGAAGGCCACGCCGTGCCAGCTTTTCCGTCATGATAGAAGCCTTGGGCATCAGCAGCATGGCGACCCCGTCGGCAATCACGCAGACCAGCATGAGCGGCAGCACGGAGTTGTAGTCCCGGGTAATCTCGAACGCAAAAATAATGAATGCGAAGGTCGCTCGTGATGCTGCTCCGAAGACCGCCCCCATCGCAACCAAGGCAAACGCGCCGGGCGACAAATTTGCCGCCGGAAAGATCCGATCCATTCCAAGGGCGAATACCCCACCCAGGGCCGCACTCGACATGAACATGGGCGCCAGCAATCCGCCGGAGGTTCCCGATCCCAGAGAGATCACCAGGGCCACCGCTTTGGCGATCATGACCACGAGCAGCAGCTTCCAGGCCAGGTTTGCATTCAGAATGTCGCCGATCGTGTCATATCCCACACCCAACACACGGGGTACAAAATAGCCAATGATTCCAAGACCCAGCGCGCCAAGTGCCGGCCACCAGAGTTCGTCTACCGGCAACTTTTCAAACTGGTCTTCGGCCCAGTACAGCAGTTTGCTGAACCCCACGGCGGCGAACCCGCAGACCACGCCCAGGATCAGGTAGAAGGGCAGTGCATGCGGGATCCCAAAATCCATGGCGGTGACCTTGAACATCGGGCCTGCGCCCAGCATTTGAATGTGCACCGCGGTAGCCAGTGTGCTGGCAATAACGAGAGGAATAAACGACCGTGCCTTGAATTCAAACAAGAGCAGTTCGATGGCCAGGATGACGCCCGCGATCGGTGTGTTGAAAGTCGCGGACATGCCCGCCGCTGCGCCGCAGGCCAAGAGCACCTTGCGCTCCGAAGCGGTGGTATGAAAAAGCTGGCCGACGAGCGAACCGACTGCGCCACCGGTCTGAATGATCGGACCTTCCGCGCCGAAAGGGCCACCCGTGCCGATCGCGATCGCTGCGGAAATTGGCTTAAGGATCGCGACTCGTGGCTGAATGCAGCTCCGGTTCACCAGCACTGCCTCCATGGCCTCGGGAATGCCGTGTCCCTTGATCTTGGGCGTTCCATATTTGGCCATGAAGCCGACGATGATTCCGCCGACCACCGGGATCACGATCACCCACAGCCCCAGTTGGGTGTGGCGCGCGCTGATAAAGTCTGTGCTAAACCGGTGGTAGAAAGCGATATTTGTAAACAAGCCGATCAGCTTGTAGAGCAGAAAAGCAATCAGACCTGCCAGCAGCCCGATGCCAGCTGCTAGAAACGACACCAGGACCATGCGGAACTGCGCTGGCTCTCCGATTCTTACGTCTGCAACCTGTGCTCCGGTGGCACCAATCGTGAGGGGATGCGGACCTACATCGTTGTCGTTACCGTGTGGCGTGCTCTTCACTCTTGCTCCTTATTCTGTCGCCTGATCTCGTTGCGATTCTGTTGCTGATCCTGGTGGTTGCCATTGCGCGTCTTAGAGCAGCGATGAGGGCGGGCCCTTGTGTGCGAAGTTCGGCCCGGTGATAGAGTGAAAGCGTCCGCAGGATTCTCTCGCCTTTCGGAGTTAGAGTGAGCAACACCTCTCTCTGGTCCTTGCCTCCACGATGCCGTCGGACATAACCGCCTGCCGAAAGTCGATTGATCAGCTCGACGGCGCTGTGGTGCTTTATCTGTAGTCTCTCGGCTAGTTCCGCAACCCGCGGCCGTATGTTCCTGGGTAACCCCTTCAAGGTCAGCATCAACTGGTGCTGTTGCGGCTGTAGGCCGGTGGCGCGGGCCACTCCTTCGCTGAAATGCTGAAAGCGGCGGATCTGGTAACGCAACTCCGCCAGCGACTCATAATCGGTCAAAGCGCGCGGCTCCTTCCGGTGGCACAAAGTATATCGTATCAAGATAATTCTACAATGTATCGTAACACGACATGTATATGCTGGAAAAGATGCCAGCGGACTATCCAACAACCAGCACCTGGATGGATCCCAGCGAAGCAGGCAGAGCGCCTGGCTGCGGCGGACGTATCGCGACCGGGAACGAAGAGGTGGTCGGCCCCTTGTCATCGTATCGCGATACGATACACGGGATAACGGCTCAAGCCGGGTCTAGTCGATAAAAATGCTTCAAGATGATCGACTTTGCGCTCGACGCCGAACGCAGGGAAGGGAAGTTACCCTCCTTTAGACGCAATCTATGAAGCATGTGTGCTCCGTTTCCGATCCATCATGATGACGATCATGGCGGCATTGCTCGGAGGTTTGCCGCTGGCGCTCGCGACCGCCAGCGGCGCCGAGTTGGGTCGCCCACTCGGCCTTACTATTGTTGGCGGTCTCACACCGCCCGGTCGAAATACCACACGGCTAGGCTTTATCGTCTTCCGGGATAGGGAATCTCTCCTCGATCTTCTTGACTTCTTTTGGCGCGTGTTTTCGGAAGGACCGCTTCAGATCAGAGGTGAATCCGCAGAGGAGGTTGCTGGTCGCGTCTGAGCTCACCGCTCCGTGAATTGGAAATCGTTTTTTCCCCCGACGAGGTGCACAGGTGGGATAAACTCTCGAACACTCTGGAGAACTGCTTATGGAACAGAATTGCAAGCGCGTTGGCCCCATTGCTTGGGTGTTACTGCTGACATTTTTGTGTGGCCAGGTTGCTCTGGCCGCGAACAAATACGACGATACGCTCTTCAAAGACATGAAGTGGCGCTCCATTGGCCCGTATCGTGGCGGCCGCGTCCTGGCCGTTACGGGTGTCCCGGGCGATCCATATACGTTCTACTTTGGCGGTGTTGCTGGAGGCGTTTGGCGCACTACGGACGGCGGTTCGAGCTGGAAGCCACTGTTTGATAAAGAGGCCGTTTCGTCCGTGGGTGCCATCGGCGTAGCTGATTCCAATCACAATGTGATTTATGTGGGTACAGGCGAGGCCTGCATTCGAGGCAACATTTCTTATGGGAACGGCGTTTATAAGTCGACGGACGGGGGAAGAACCTGGACGAATGTTGGCCTCAAGGATACCCAACACATAGCGAGTGTTATTGTCCATCCGCGTAATCCGGACGTGGTCCTGGTCGCGGCACTTGGCCATGCCTATGGACCTAACACAGAGCGCGGAGTATTTCGCTCGACTGATGGCGGCAAGAATTGGGAAAAGGTCTTATACAAAGATGACCAGACCGGCGCCATCGATGTGGTTTTTGATCCGAACAATCCCAACGTGCTATTTGCGGCGCTGTATCAGGCGCAACGAACTCCTTGGAGCTTGAACAGTGGTGGACCCGGCAGTGGGCTCTACCGATCCGTAGACGGGGGCGTTAGCTGGAAACATCTCGAAGGCCACGGACTGCCAGCCGGGCTCATGGGGCGAATTGGGGTTTCCGTGTCCGGGGGCGATTCCAATCGTGTATACGCCCTGATAGAAGCCCAGGAGGGCAGCGGGCTCTATCGCTCGGATGATGGTGGAGATAGTTGGACGAAGATCAACAGCGATCAGCGTCTCACCCAGCGAGCCTGGTACTTTACTCACGTTTTTGCTGATCCCAAAAGCATTGACACCGTTTACATGCTAAACACTGGCCTGTTCCGCTCGAGTGATGGGGGCAGAAGCGTGGAGCTTTTGCCTGCGCCGCATGGCGATCACCACGGCTTGTGGATTGACCCCACCAATCCTCAACGCATGATCAACGGCAACGACGGCGGTGCCACGATCACGGTGGATGGTGGCAAGAGTTGGACGACGCAGTACAACCAGCCTACGGCGCAGTTCTACCACGTTGCCACCGACAATCAATTCCTCTATCAGGTTTACGGCGCACAGCAGGACAATACGACAGTCACGATTGCTAGCCGGACGGACGATGGCTACATCGGCCGGCAGCATTGGCACGATGTGGGAGGCGGCGAGAGCGGATACGTTGTGCCTGATCCACGCGATGCCAACGTCGTCTATGCAGGTGCAGGCGGAGGCTTGATGAGTCGGTGGGACAAGCGCACGATGCAAGCCCAAGACATCACAGTCTGGCCCGTCGATTACTCGGGCCACGGCGTCAAAGATATGAAATATCGTTTGGGATGGACTGAACCAATCGTGGTTTCTCCCCACGACCCGGATGTGCTTTATACCGCCGGCGAAGTGGTTTTCCAGAGTACTGACCACGGAAGAAGCTGGAATGCGATTAGTCCCGACCTCACACGGAACGATAAAAGCAAGCAGGAATCCTCCGGTGGTCCCATAACAAAGGACAACACGAGTGTCGAGTATTACGACACCGTATTCACCATTGCCGAGTCTCCCATGCAGAAGGGTTTGTTGTGGGCTGGCAGCGATGATGGCCTGGTGCATATCACTCGCGACGGCGGAAAAAATTGGACGAACGTCACGCCGAAAGGCATGCCGGAGTGGAGCCTGGTGAGCCTCATCGAAGCTTCCCCGCACGATCCGGGAACGGCGTACATAGCGCTGGACTGCCATAAACTGGACGATCTCAAGCCCTACGTCTACAAGACCACAGACTATGGCAAAAGCTGGACGAAAATCGTCACTGGTATTCCTGACGGCGCCTATGTGCATGCGGTCCGCGAGGATCCTCGGCAAAAAGGATTGCTCTACGTTGGCACGGAGACTGGAATTTTTGTGTCTTTCGATAGCGGGGGTGGCTGGCAGCCCTTGCAGTTGAACCTGCCGCAGACGCCGATTCACGACCTGGTCATAAAGAATGACGATCTTGTAGTAGCCACGCACGGCCGCGCCTTCTGGATTCTTGACGATGTCACGCCCCTGCGCCAGCTGAGTGACGAGGTGACCAAGGCCGATATCTATCTCTACAAGCCGCCGGTGAACTACCGCACCTATTTTGCGGAATTTTACGATCGCCGACAGCCGGTGGGTGAGAATCCGCCTCACGGGGCGATGATTTCTTATTACTTCAAGTCTTCCCCTAAGGGTGAAGTGACGCTGCAAATCCTCGATTCTAAAGGCATGATTGTCCGCGAATTCTCCAGCATAGACAAAAAGGGACCAGTGACGCCGCCCGAGTGGCCCGACTTGGTGCCGCCCGAGGAGAAAATTCCCGTGGAGGCCGGCATGAACCGGTTCAGCTGGGATCTTCGTTACGATGGCCCCCATCGCTTGGCGGGAGAAGTGCTGGCCGAGATCCGCTCGCGCGGGACGATCTCG
>Ga0210394_10003483_pt1 | contig 19710 bp, 18 predicted proteins | sample IncBWC12MmetaG_FD_160121 | JGI IMG/M metagenome (GOLD analysis project Ga0210394, IMG submission 160121) | Forest soil microbial communities from Barre Woods Harvard Forest LTER site, Petersham, Massachusetts, United States - Inc-BW-C-12-M | ecosystem: Environmental > Terrestrial > Soil >...
CGAGGAGACCGGGCAGATCGCGGCGCTGGCGTCGGGTCTGGCGCAAGGCTCTGAATCGAGCGTGATCGGCGGCGAGCATCTGTCGCTCGCCGGCGCGACCTTGCTCAACGCCTATCTCGTCACCGCGGTCACCATGTGCGACGTGCATCGCGAGACCATGACGCACGTGACGCCCGAGGTCATGCCGCCGGCGCTCGCCATTGCCGAACGCGACGGATTGAGCGGCCGCGCGCTGCTCACCGCGATCGCGGCCGGATGCGAGGTGACGACGCGGGTCGGCATCGGCACCGATTATCCAAAATTCCGCGCGCGGGGTTGGCACGGCCCCGGCATTTTTGGTCCGTTCGGCGCGGCGGCGGCGGTCGGGTCGCTGCTGAAATTCGACGCCGAGACTATGGCGCGCGCCTTTGGGCTCGCCGGCAGCCAGGCCGCCGGCACGTTTGCCGCGTGGGGCACGCCGACGGTGAAATTCCACCAGTGCCGCGGCGCGCTGTCGGGCTTGATGGCGGCGCTGTTGGCGCAGCAAAAATTCGTCGCCACGCGCGAATTCCTCACCGCCAAGGACGGCGGCCTCTACAACACCTATGTGGACGGCGGCAAACCGGATCTCGCCACGGCCGATCTCGGCAGCCGCTGGGAGCTCGAGCGCATCGCCATGCGGCTATGGCCGTCGGCAACGCTCATTCAAGGCATGAACACGGCGCTGTTCGATCTGCTTGGCAAGCAAAACATCGATCCGGCGCGCATCGCCAAGGTCCGTATCGGGTTGAGCGCGCAGGCGTTCGGCATGCACGGCGGCTTCGACACCTACAAAGCCAAGTTCGAAGCCTTGCTGTCGGCGCATTACACCGCCGCCGTCGTTTTGCATGATCGCACGCTGACCTTGGCGCAGTTCGAGCCGGGCCGTTACGACGATGCAAAACTGCGGGCGTTCGCGGCCAAGCAAATCGAGGTCCGTGCCGAGCCGACGGTGAGCGGCTCGCAGGCCACCGTCGATATCGCGATGACCGATGGCGCGACGCACACGGTGCGGTGCGAGCACCCGCTCGGCGCCTTCGAAAATCCGGTGTCGCGCGCCCAGATCGAGCACAAATTCCGCACCTATTCGCAAGACTTTCTGCCCGATGCCCATATCGCCGACGTGATCGCCGCCGTCGCGCGCCTGGAAGATTTCGGCAAGGTCGTACGGTTGATGGATTGGCTGCGCGTTCCACCCCGCGCCAGCTCCCGTCCCATGGCGGCGGCGGAGTGACTGAGCGCAGCGTCGCTGTTGCGGAGCAGGCTACTTCACCGCGTTGGCCGCTTTTTCGATGAGCGCCGCGATCTCGCGCGGGTGCACAAGAAAAATGGCGTGGGGGCCGGCGAGTTCGATGGTCTGGGATTGCGCCCGCTTCGCCATGAAACGCTCCAGGTCCGGGTTGATCATCCGGTCTTTTTGCGCGACTACGGCATAGCTCGGCTTATCCTTCCAGCTCGCGACTGTGACCTTCGCGTGCAAGGCTTCGCCGAAAATCGGCACTTGCGAAATCGCCATGAAGTCCGCGACCGGCTTGGGAACGCCCGCGGCGAAGTCGGCCGGAAACGCTTCAGGGTTGACGGCCAAATAACCGTCGCCGACCGGCCCGATGCTCTTGTTGGCCGGCGGCATCTTGTCACCCAGGTCGGCGACGCTCTCGCCGACGTCAGGCTGGAAGGCCGCCACGTAAACGAGCGCCTTGACGTCGGGATGCTTTCCCGCCTCGGTGATGATCATGCCGCCATAACTGTGTCCGACCAGAACACAAGGACCGGCCTTGTCGAGAACGCGCCGCGTCGCAGCCACGTCGGCGTCAAAGGACGTCTCGGGTTCCTGGACGACGCGAACCGAATAGCCGTGACTGACGAGAATGTCCGCGATCGGCTTCCATCCAGAACCGTCGGCGAAAGCGCCGTGGACAAGCACAATGGTCTTGACGGCAGCGTGCGCGGGCAGTGACGCCGCAAGCGCCGCGCCCATAATCAGAGCCAGGACTGGGATCTTCATGCGATACCTCCACGGAACACCGCGACTGCATTTAATCGGACTTAAGAAATGCGGAGTGCCGCGGCGACTTTGCCGCCGTCATGGCGGCCATTCGAATGTCCGATGGAACTCCGCAACTGATCTTGTTCCTGTCGCCTGCCGATGGCAATATCGAAGAAAATCGCGCGTGGCGGCAGCGATAACGTCGTGCTTGCCAAGCAATACAACAGCCGGTGAGGTTACCCCTTCAGCGTGACGCCAAGGTAGCCGGCTCGCGCCGCATGTAGAATTTGCGTTCGTCGTCGCCGACGACGCGAAACCCGAGCCGGTCATAAAGCCGTTTCGCGGGGTTTATTTTCACGACGGCGAGCGTCATGGCCTGCCCGGCGCGCGTCGCCTCGCTGATCAGACGATGTATGACCTCGGTGCCGATGCCGCGCCGTTGCCGTGACGGCTCGACAAAAATCTGGGCAAGGAAATATGCGCCGTCGCGCGTCGCGCTTTGCAGCCAGCCGATGTCGGCGCCGTCGAGCGTGACGATTCGAACCTGCGTCACGTCCCACTGGCGCCGGAAACTCGTAACCTGCACATCCCTGTCGAGCTTCAATTCACGGTTAATACGCTCCATTTCGGCGAAATAGAGCCGCTCGCAATAGTCGAAATCCTCGGGCAAAGCCGGGCGAAAAGCCACATTCATGGCGTGCCTGCTTGTTTTCGGCGGTGCCAATACGGGCAAGGCTTGATCGGCAAAGTTTAACGGGCGGCGGTGCGGCTTGAAAGGCAGCTCGGAATGGCCAATTCTCGCCATGAGAGGGGAGTTCTCCGTGGCTACCCACGACGTTCCTATAGGCTCGAACCAAGCCGGGCTTGCGCAGCTCAACGAGCGCTCGCGCGAGATTTTTCGCCAGGTGGTCGAGAGCTATCTGGCGACCGGCGAGCCGGTCGGCTCGCGCAATCTGTCGCGCATCATCCCGATGACGTTGTCGCCGGCGTCGGTGCGCAATGTGATGTCGGATCTGGAACAGGCCGGCCTCGTTTATGCGCCGCATACGTCGGCCGGACGCTTGCCGACCGAGAAAGGGCTGCGCTTCTTTGTCGATGCGCTGATGCAGATCGGCGATCTCACCGACAATGACCGTAACGCGATCGAGGCGCAGGTCGCCGCCTCCGGCCAAGCCAAATCGGTCGAGACGGTGCTGACCGAAGCCTCAGGACTTTTGTCCGGTCTCACTCGCGCCGCCGGCGTCGTGCTGACGGCGAAATCCAACGTCCGGCTCAAGCACGTCGAGTTCGTGCGGCTCGAGCCGGAACGGGCGCTGGTGGTGCTGGTCGCCGAAGACGGTCAGGTCGAGAACCGCGTGCTCAATGTCCCGGTGGGCTTGCCGACCTCGGCGCTGACCGAGGCCTCGAACTTTCTCAACGCCCATATCCGCGGCATGACCATCGCCGAGGCGAGGGGCGAGCTCGAACGGGCGCTCAACGCGCGGCAGGCCGAGCTCGATGAATTGACCCAGAAGATCGTCGCCACCGGGCTTGCCAGCTGGTCGGGCGGCGAGAGTGGCGAGCGCAAGTTGATCGTGCGCGGCCAGGCACATCTGCTCGAGGACCTCAAGGCGCTCGACGATCTAGAGCGGGTGCGGCTGTTGTTCGACGATCTGGAAACCCGCCGCGAGGTGATCGATCTCTTGGGCCGCGCCGAGCAGGCCGAAGGGGTGCGCATCTTTATCGGCTCGGAGAACAAGCTGTTCTCGCTGTCCGGTTCCTCGACCATCGTCGCGCCCTATCACGACGCCACCGGCCGCATCGTCGGCGTGCTCGGCGTGATCGGCCCGACGCGGCTCAATTACGCCCGCGTCATCCCTATGGTGGACTACACCGCCAAGGTCGTGAGCAAGCTGCTCGGGGGGTGAGGGCGGCGGTTCCGCGATCAATACATTCATTAAAAAACTGATCGGGTTGTGGCCTTCTGGGCCATCTCACATGGCGTGGTTCCGTCCGGGGCGCTTGATTTTTGCCGCTTGCGCCCTGATATGCGTGGCAAGCAAGGCTATGGGATGAGACATGACTGGAGAGACCGCTCGCGCTGAGGACAAGGCGGCCGGACAGCCCGAGATATCGGCTGCGGCTACTGGGGCTGTGGCAGCGGGCGACCCCAAACCGTCCACTTCGCTCGACCGTGAGCACGCCGAGATGAAAGACCGGCTGCTGCGCACGCTCGCCGAGATGGAGAATCTGCGCAAGCGGACCGAGCGCGAAGTCACCGACGCGCGGCTCTATGGCGTCGCCTCGTTTGCCCGCGACGTGCTCGGCGTTGCCGACAATATCCGTCGCGCGCTCGACGCCGTGCCGCCGGAGGCGCGGGCGCATGCCAATGCCGGCATGAAGGCGCTGGTCGACGGCGTCGAATTGACCGAACGCGAGCTGCTCAAGGCGCTGGAAAAGAACGGCGTCCGCCAATTCACGCCGCACGGCGAAAAATTCGATCCCAACGTTCATCAGGCCATGTTCGAAGTGCCCGATCCGTCGGTGCCGGCCGGCAGCATCGTGCAGGTGATGCAGCCCGGCTACATGATCGGCGAGCGCGTGCTGCGCCCGGCCTTGGTCGCGGTGGCGAAGGGCGGTCCGAAGGCCGCGCCGAATTCGGCATCCGGCAACGACAACCGGGCCGCGGTTCAAGATTCCTGACGCGAATTATTTCAACTGGATGCCGTCGCGCACGGCGCGTAGCCGCGTGAGCGCGGCAGGCCAGCCGTCGGCCTTGGCCATGCCGATCATCTGCATGAAGCCGCCGGTGCCGAAGCGCAGCCACTGCGCCACCATGATGTCGCCGCCGGTCTTCATATCCTTGGCTTGCGCCGTGGTCTGAAAGCCCGACTGGCCGCCGATGCGCAGCGGCTCGGACATCGTGATCTGCACGTCCTTGATGCCGACGATCTGGCCGAAGGTCATGCGGGCAAATTGAGCGTGGTCGTCATTCTCGGTGGGGCCGCCGTCAAAGGCGGCGATAAACATCCTGGCGTCGAATTTGTCCGTCGGCACGCCGTCGGGCGTATCGATCAGCATCAAGGCGCGGCCGGGAAGAACGTTTTCGATATGGAAGCCGGCGAGATCGCTCAGCGTGAACGGCAGCAGGCTGAGCTTCTCGGCGTCCGGTATGGTCGCGCGCACCGCCAGCGTTGCCAGCGACGCGCGCACGGCCGCGTCCGGATAGGCGGTCTCCTGTTCCGGGATCTGCACGTTGACCAGCGCGGTGAGATCATTGGTCTGAACGTTGAGAAGCCACTTGCGATAACGGGTCTTGTCGGCGCTCTGCTTGCCGACCACCAAAGTGCCTTTGCCGAAGTCGAACTTCATCTCCTCGCGATTGTCCACGGTGATGCCGTTCTTCTTCAATTCGTCGGTCGCGAGACTCTTTTCGATTTCGGGAAAAGCCGCCGGCGGCTGCGCCGCGATCAGGATGGCGGAGTCCTTGGCGACGTCTTCGAAACCCAAGAAGCTTTTGCTCACCACCATGCCGGCGGGCGGCACCAGGCCGACGCGGGACCCGATCGGGAAAATCGCATCGGCGGCCTGCGCCGCGGGCGCCAAAACAAGGAATAAGACAAGGAACAAGACAAGGCACAACACAAGACAGGCGAGGGCCGCGGCACGAACAGCCCTGACGGAGTTCAGTTTAATGCCGCTCGTCATGTTGAGCCTGTGCTGGAACCGGCCGGGGCCGCGATATCGATATCAAGGCTGTTCACCCGACGCATGGTCAGATTGATCCGTCCGCCGTCCGGGAGCAAGGTCGATGTGCCGGGCTCGATGCGGTCGACACCATGAAACGCCAGCCTGGTATCGCCGCCGAGCACGACCGCGTCGCCGGAGCTGAGCCGGACCGAGCGGGTCGGGTCGCTGCGCTTTAGTCCGCCGACGCGAAACAGGCAGGAATCGCCGAGCGACAGCGAGACCACCGGTGCAGTAAAATCCTCTTCGTCGCGATCCTGATGCAGGCCCATTTTGGCGGTTGGGCTGTAGAAATTGATCAAACACGCTTCCGGCGGGGACGGATAGCGGGCCAGATCGTTCCACGCTGCGATCAGCACATCGGGCATCGGCGGCCAGGGTTGGCCGGTGACCGGGTGGGTCGGCTGATAGCGGTAGCCGCGCTCGTCGGAGACCCAGCCGAGCGGCCCACAATTCGACATGCGCACCGTAAACGGCCGGCCCGAGCGCGGCATGCGCGGGGTAAACAGCGGCGCCGCTTCAAAAATCCGGCGCAATGCCGCCAGCAGCGCCTGCTGTTGGGCGCGATCGAGATAGCCCGGATGGAACCGCAAGCCACTCGCCGTCGCCGGCATTGCTCCAAGCTGCTTGGGGCCATGCGGCACCGGGAACCCCGACTCGACGGTCGTTTTCATCGGATTTTTACCGCTCGCCATCACAGTCCCGCGCATGTCTTTGTTCTCTCCGTACGTCGGGATTGTGACGCGCGCCACCCCTTCCGGCCGAACGCCGGTCGAGGAGCTCTATTTCAAATGGATGATCGCCGCGGCGGTGTTCTTCGTCGCGCTGCAGATCGCCTTTTTGTCGATGGCCGGCCTGCCGCCGATCGACAAGCCGTGGGCCGACGAGACCAATTTCGCCATCGGCCGCGACTTCCTCAACACCTGGATGGGCGGCCGCTCGATGTTCTCCGGCGGTCCGGCGCCGTGGTTCGACGCACGCACCTATGCGGCCGCGCTGCGCGACATGCTGGGGCCCACCTACCCGGAAACATACTGGTCGTATCCGCCGCACGTCGTGCTGTTCGTCTGGCCGCTCGGGCTGATGCCGTATTTGTTCGCCTATATCGCCTGGTGCGTGATCGGCATCGCGCTCTACCTGTTCGCCTGTGCGAGCGCGCTGCCGCGCGAGCGGTTGTTGTTCCTCGCGGTCGCGCCCGGCGTCGCGGTGTGCGTCTTCTTCGGCCAGAACGGTTTTTACACCGCGGCGCTCTTGATCGGCGGCCTGCTCGCACTCGACCGCCGGCCGGTGCTCGCCGGCGTGCTGTTCGGCATTCTCACCATCAAGCCGCAGCTCGGCCTGTTGCTGCCGATCATCCTGCTCTTGGAGCGGCGCTGGGCGACGATCGCATCGGCGGCGGCGACGGTGGCGCTGCTGTTTGTCGCCACAGCGATGCTGTTCGGCTGGGACGTGTGGCTCGATTATTGGCACAAGATCGTGCCGCAGCAGATGTGGCTTACGGAGAACGCCGGCGGCCTGATGTTCTCGCTGGTGTCGTCGCTGTTCTTCGGCGCGCGCCTCATCTATCTGCCGCTGGGCGTCGCCTGGGCGATCCAATACGCCGGTTCCGCGTTCGCGGTCGCCGCGGTGGTGTGGACCTATTGGAAGCGCCGCGACGCGAACCTTTCGCTGGCGCTGTTCGTCACCGCGACCTTCCTGTTCACGCCCTACATCCTCAACTACGACATGGTGATGTTCGGTTTCGTGGTGGCGCTGTTGCGCGACCGTCCCGACAACACCATGCGCGACCATTGGCTGTTGCTCGCGGTTTGGTCGCTGCCGGTGACGATGATGTTCGCGGGCGCGATCTGGATTCCGCTGGCGCCGGTCGTGCTGGTCATGTTCGCCTGCTGGCTGCTGCGGCGTCTGGCGCAAGGCGAGGGTTGCGACGTCCGGGAGCCGCCGAAAGAGACCGCACTTGCGCCCAGCTAACTTGGGCGTGCACTCATAAAATAAACGCGCAATTTAAAATGCCTCATAGGTCGCTTATGAACCATAAGCGACATCGCGTGGGCGGCTTGGTGATGCGCAGCTCCGTCGTCACCTTTATTTGATCCGGCAGACACTGCTGGCGGCTTTCGCAGTCCGGCGTTCGTCGGCAAAATGCCGAAGCCATAAACTCAGCTCACCGGGATCTGGGTGACTGTTCGAACAACTCGAGCAATTTTGCGAGGCCGATAAGGCTCTCGGCCTCAGACAATGGAGGCAAGCATGTCGCGTATTTCTAAAGTCGGTGTACTGAAAAACATCCCGGCGATCGTGACCGTGTTATCGCTCGCCGCCTTGGGCGGCATGGCGCTGGCGGCACAGGACAGGTACACGCTGAAATTGGGCAAGCTGTCGTTTGCTGACTTCAAAGGATACGAAGACTGGCGGAACGTCGCGGTCAGTCAGACCGAAACTCAGTTGAAAGTGATCTTGGCGAATGACGTGATGATGAAGGCGTATAGGCAAGGCCTTCCCGCCGATGGCAAGCTTTTTCCCGAGGGTTCCAAGATTGTGAAGATCGAGTGGTCCTTCAAAAAGAACACTGTGTCCCCGTATTTCGTGCAGGTGCCGGACACTCTGAAAGCGGTTGACGTAATCGAAAAAGATACCAAGAGATTCCCCGACACGCACGGATGGGCATACGGCGATTTTAACTATGACGCCGCTTCTGACACTTTTACGCCTCAGGGGACCGACTCCAACTGCGGCTACGCGTGCCATACGACTGTGGCGGCAAAGGATTACATATTCACCCAATATCCCAAGCGGTGAACGGCACATAGGCCGCTTCACCAACACACACAATGTACTCATAGCATCGACGTCGGTACGGACGGTCGGCCAATATTGTCCGGCCAGCCCGTCATTTTTGCCGCACGCCACAGACCGCCGATGTGAGGCGTGATATCGTCCGCTCATGACGAAAGTCGTGTCTCCACCGGGGGCGGTCGCATGGTGATCTGCGTCGGCAGACGGCAATTCATAGCCGCGCTCGGCGGCGCGGCCGCCGCGTGGCCGTTTGCCGCGCGCGCCGAGGATCAATATCCGACGCGCACCGTTCGCATCATCGTGCCGAGTTCGCCGGGCGGCATCACGGATCTTTTGGCGCGCGTGATCGGGCAGGGCCTGTCGCAGTCATGGGGCCAGCCGGTCGTTATCGAAAATCGGCCCGGCGCCGACGAACTGATTGGAACCGAGGCGGTCGTGAAGGCGCCTGCCGACGGCTACATGCTGCTTGTCGCCAGCAATGCGGCCATCACCGCCGCGCCGAACCTTCACAGCCGGATGCCCTTCGATTCGCAAAAGGACCTCACCCCGATCCTGATGCTGGGCCAAATCACGCCGGTGATGGTCGTGCCGTCGTCGTTGCCGGTAACATCCGTGCAGGAGTTCATCGCGCTCGCCAAGGCAAGGCCAGGCGAGCTGAATTACGGCTCGTTCGGCAACGGCACCTACCCCCATGTCGCCATGGAAGAGTTCAAGCTGCGCACCGGCACGCAGATATTGCACGTCCCATACAAGGGGGCGACGCCGGCGATCACGGCGTTGCTGCGCAGCGAGGTCGCGGTGCTGATCGTCAACATGAGCAGCGTCGATGCCTATGTCAAAGCCGGCACGCTGCGGATCATTGCCGCCGCCGGCGCAGAAAGAATCCCAATGCGCCCGGACCTGCCGACCATTGCCGAGTCGGCCGTGCCGGGTTTCTCGACCGGCGGCTGGTGGGGACTATTTGGGCCGGCCAATCTGCCCCAGCCGGTGGTCGACAAGATCAGGGCCGATGCCGCCAGCGCCCTGGTCTCGCCGGAAGCGCGCACGCTGTTCGCGACCAACACGTTCCAGCTGGTACGCAAGACGCCCGAGCAATTCGTGCAATTCATCGGCGACGACCTGGGCAATTGGGCAAGGCAGATCAAGGCCGCCGGTATTCAGCCTGATTGACGGGGTGAGACCCATGGTGGTGCTCCGGCTTGCCAAGATCGCGATGATCGCCGCGCTCGCGGCTTTTGCCTTCATCGTCGCTTACGACAATTTGGTGGATTACAACTCGAACTACGAATTCGTCCGCCACGTCTTGAGCATGGACACGACGTTCCCCGATAACGCATTGATGGGTCGCGCGATCACCGACAAGCGTATCTGGACGATCGCTTACGCAGCGATCATCGCGGTCGAGGCATTGACCTGCCTCCTGTTGTCGGTCGGCGCGCTGGCATTGCTGACGCGACTTAAGGCGCCGGCCGAGCGCTTCAACCGCGCCAAGGTCTGGGCCGTAGCCGGCTTGACGGTGGGCTTTGGCCTCTGGTTCTTCGGCTTCCTGGTGGTCGCGGGCGAATATTTCGCCATGTGGCAATCGCATACCTGGAACGGCCAGGAGGCCGCATTCCGTATCGTCATGGTGATGCTCGGCGTGCTGATTTTCGTCACCCTGCCCGACCGCGACGCCGCGTGATATCCGCGCCGGGTCGTAGGCCGCGCCTCATAAAGTCGAGGGCGGCGAGGAGCGGCCGGATCATGGCCGCTCCTCGCTTCGACCCGCATTCAACTAACTGCCGGAGCCCGACAGCACGTCGCCGAACAGCCGCCACGTCGTGCCGTCAAACTTCTGCAATTGCATTTGTTTGATCGGATCAAAATTCTCGGCCGAGGTGGATAGCGTAATGCCCGGCAGCAGCATCGGCAGTGTCACATCGTGCAGACTGGTGGCCTGCTTCATCACGTTCTCGCGCGTGAGATTGTCGCCGCAGGCTTTGAGCACCGCGACCATGGTTTGCGCGAACGAGTAGCCAATGACGGCCTGGACGTCGGTGGTGTTGGCCGACAGCCCGGCCTTGTTCATGAAAGCCAGCCATTCCTTGTACTCGGGCGTGTCCTGCCATTGCGGATCGGTGGGATCTTTGGCGAACGCCGCCGAGATGATGCCGACGCCTTTCTCGAGTCCAGCGGGCTTCATGACCGTGCCGACCGCATTGCCGACCGAGTTGAGGAAATGCGTCGGCTTCCAGCCGATGTCGTAGACCTTGCGGATCGCTTGCGCCGCGAATTTGGGAATCGCCGCCGTCAGCAGCACGTCGGCGCCGCTGCCCTGCAGCGCGACGATCTGTGAATCGACGGTTGGATCGGTGGTCTCATAGGATTGCGTGGCGACGATCATCTTGCTGGCCTGGTCGCCCAACCCGTCGCGCAGGCCGTTGAGGTAATCCTTGCCGTAATCGTCGTTCTGATAGAGCACCGCGATCTTCGCGCTCGGCAGATTCTTGAGGATGTAACGCGCGTAGATGTGCGATTCGATGCTGTAGCTCGGCAGCCACATCATGGTCCAAGGAAAGTGCTTGGGATCGTTCCATTGATCGGCGCCGGTCGCCGGGAACAATTGCGGCACCTTGTTGTCGTTCAGGTAGCCGTGGATCGCCATGTTGGGCGGCGTACCCAGCGAATTGAAGATCAACAACACCTGGTCCTGCTCGACCAATTGGCGCACCTGCTCGACGGTCTTCGGCGGGCTGTAGCTGTCGTCGCGGCTGATGAAGGTGATCTTGCGGCCGTTGATGCCGCCCTGTTCGTTGATCATGGCGAAATAGGCGGCGTCCACCTTGCCGATGACGCCATAGGACGAAGCCGGGCCGCTATACGGCATGGTATTGCCGAGCTTGATCTCGGTATCACTGACGCCGGGTCCGTATTGGCCCGCCGCCCAGGCGGCGAGACTGCTTGCGAGTATGAGCCCGGCCGCTGACAGGCCGGTCGTAACGGCATGTTTCACTTTCATGGCATCCTCCCTTTGTAGTCTTGGTGACCTTCTTCAAGCGTGGCGCGGCGCGACTGAAATCGCTGCAGCAAAAGTCCGAACGAGCCGGCCACGCCGCGCGGCATCGCGTACATGAGCAGCAGCATCGCCAGCCCATAGATCGCCCATGGGGCGGCGTCGGAAATGTCGTTGGCGAGGTTGGGCACGAACTCGATGAACAAGCCACCGACGATTGCGCCGCTGATCGTGGCAATGCCGCCGACCGCGGAGCCTACCAGGAAAGACAGCGACAGGAACAGGCTGAAGCTTTCCGGCGCGACAAAGCCGATGACGATGGCGGACAGCGCGCCGGCGATGCCGGTCAGCGATGTACTGGTGCCGAAGGCGAGCGTCTTGTAGCGGGCGACATCGATGCCCATGGCCGCCGCCGCGATCGGATGGTCGCGGATCGCGACAAAGGCCCGCCCGGTGCGGCCATGGAGCATGTTGGCGGCGACCCGCATCGCCAACAGCAGCACCACGAGCACCACCAGATAGAGCCAACGATCGCGGTCGATGCCGAGACCGGGCGGCGGCTGCACCTTGGCGAGGTTGATGCCCTGTTGGCCTCCGGTCCAGGTGTCGAAGTATTTGAGCAATTGCGGCGTGGCGACCGCCATCGCCAGCGTGACGAGGGCGAGATAAGGGCCCTCGAAGCGCAGCGCCGGCAGCCCGAACAGGACGCCTAGCGCGAAGCAAACCAAACCGGCAGGCGGCAGCGTCGCCCAGTACGGCACGCCGTAGCGATGCATCAGGATGGCGGCCGTATAGGCGCCGGCGGCGAAGAAGCCGCCATGGCCGAGCGAGATCTGGCCGTTGTAGCCGGTCAAAATGTTGAGACCGAGCACGGCGATGGCATAGATCATCACCAAGGTCAGCTCGAAGACATGATAATTGCTGACTGCGAACGGCAGCGCGGCGGCAAGCGCGATCAGCGCCAGCGCGCCGATCCAGCGCCAGGCGCCGGCGTCGAGGCCGCCGTAACGTGCGGCGGCAGCGTCTTGCGGCAATACTGCGGCGAGGCCTTTGCTCATCGTCACACCCGCCGCACGATCGCGGTGCCGAACAAGCCGTTCGGCCTGAACACCAGCACCAGGATGATCAGCCCGAGCGCGACCGTGAGCTTCAGCTGGCTCGCGATCAAATAGGTGCCGACCAGATTCTCGGTGACACCGACGATCAGTCCGCCGACGACGGCGCCCACGGGGCTGGTGATGCCGCCGAGCAGCGCGCCGGCGAAGGCGTAGAGCAGCACGCCGCCCATCATGTTGGGATCGAGAAACAGAACCGGCGCCACCATGATGCCGGCGGTCGCGCCGATGGCCGCGGCCAGGCCCCAGCCGATCGCCAGCATGCGCCCCACCGGAATGCCGCACAGCCGCGCCGATTCCGGATTCTGCGCGGCGGCGCGCATGGCGAGGCCAGTGGCGGTGAAACGGAAGAATGCGAACAACAGAAGCAGCATCACCAGCGTGACGCCGATCACGCCCAGATCGCGCGTCGTCATCAGCGCGCCGAACATGGTCCGGTCGGGAAACGGGCTCGGGAACTCCTGCAGGGTGTAGGTGAAGATCCAGCCTGCCAGCGCATTGAAGATCAGCAATAGCCCGATGGTGACGACGACCGCGGCCAGAACCGGAGCGTTCTCGACCGGTCTGATGAGAACGCGTTCGATCGTCATGCCGCCGAGAAACGAGACCGCCAATGTGAGCACGAAGGCCGCCCAGAACGGCAGCCCGGCATTGACCAGCGTCCAGGCGATGTAGGTGGAGAACATCGCCATCTCGCCTTGCGCGAAATTCACCAGGTCGGTCGCCCGGTAGATCATCACCAAAGCCAAAGCGAGGCTGGCATAGATGGCGCCGGCGGCAAGCCCTGAGAAAATCTGCTGCAGCAGCTGATGCATCGCGGGCCCGTCAATAGCCGAGATAGGAGCGGCGGATTTGCGGATCGTCCGCCAGCGTTTTGGCGGGTCCCGACATGACGACGTAACCGGTTTCGAGAAGGTAGGCCTGATCGGCCAATTCCAGCGCCAGCGCCGCGTTCTGTTCGACCAGCAGCACCGCGACGTGTTGCTCGCGCCGTATCCGCTCGACGATGGCAAAAATGTCCTCGACGATGCGCGGAGCAAGTCCGAACGAGGGTTCGTCGAGTATTAACAGGCGCGGCGACATCATTAGCGCCCGGGCGATGGCCAGCATCTGCTGCTCGCCGCCCGACAAGGCGCCAGCCTGCTGCCGCCGGCGTTGGCCGAGAATCGGAAAGTAGCCGTACATGCGCTGCATAGCGGCATCCGGCCGGCCGGCCCGCGTATAGGCGCCAAGCCGCAGGTTTTCCTCGACCGTCAAGCCGGTCATGGTGCCGCGCCCCTCCGGCACATGGGCGACGCCGAGGCCCGCGATCGCTTCGGTGGAGCGCCGTTCCAGCCGCTGCCCGGCGAAGTGAATTTCGCCCTCGCTGCGAACCATGCCGGAAATGGCGCGCAGCGTCGTGGTTTTGCCCGCGCCATTGGCGCCGAGCAGCACGCTCATGCCGCCGTCCTCGACGGCAACATCGATGCCGTGCAGGACCTCGGACTGGCCGTAGAACGCCTTGACCGCGCGCAGCTCCAGGATCGGCGCCATCAATGCTTCCTTCCCAGATAGGCTTCGGTCACAGCCGGATTGCCGCGCACCTCGTCCGGGGAGCCGTCGGCGATCACACGGCCGAAATTGAGCACCACGACCTGGTCGGAGAGGCTCATCACCAGGCCCATGTGATGCTCGACCAACAGCACGGTAATGCGTAGCGAATCGCGGATCGCACGGATGAGAATGCCGAGCTCCGCCACCTCGTCGTGATTGAGCCCGCCGGCGGGTTCGTCGAGCAGCAAGAGCTGTGGCTCGGCGGCCAGCGCGCGCGCGAGCTCGACGCGCTTGCGTGCGGCAAAGGACAGGCCCGCCGCCGGTTGCGCCGCGGCGTGTTCCAGTCCGACGAAGGCCAGCATCGCGCGTGCGGTGCGGTCGCGATCGCGCTCCTCGCGCCGGGCCGATGGCAGCGTCACGGCGTCGCTGAGCGGACCGTTGCGGCCGCGTGCGTGGGCGCCGACCTTGACGTTGTCGAGGACCGACATGGAGGCGAACAAAGCCGGGCTTTGGAAGGTGCGGCCGATGCCCTTGGCGGCGATGTCCGACGGCGCGCAGTGACGCAGCGACGTTCCATTCAAGCAGATGTCGCCGCGCTCCGGCCGATAGAGCCTGCTCAGGCAATTGAACAATGTGGTCTTGCCGGCGCCGTTCGGCCCGATCAAGCCGACGATCCGGCCATTGCTCACCGTGAAGTTGACGTCTTCAAGCGCGACGATGCCGCCGAACCGCATGGTCAGATGTGCGATCTCCAGCAACGGCGCTGCCGCGCCGTCGTGCGTTCCGGACGCTGTCCGCAACGATGTCTCGGTCATGGCGATCAAGCAGCCATTCGGACTTGAACCTCCCCAGCCCCGCGTCGTTCATTGTTTTTGTTTTTACGCCTTGTCGGCACGCCGATCCCATCTTCTGCGCCGTCGACCGGCCGGCGCCGACCCGATGGGGTGACGAGGGGTTGAAAAACGTGACACGGCGCATGGTTGCGCGTCAACGCGAGCCGCAACGATATTTTTGCCGCACCGGTCGGAATATTTCCCGAAACCGGCTTTTTGGCCGAACGACGAATGCGAGCCTCAGCTCGACAAAATTCGTTGCAAGAGCTCCATCAACGCGCCGGGCGCGGTGACATTCGGGCTGTGGCTTGAGTCAAGCTCATCGAGCCGCCAACCTTCAGTTTTGGCGCGTGCGGCAAACTGACCGAACGGGCCGTGGTCGGCGTAGCGCATGCACTGAATGTAGCTGCGCGGCAGCGTCAATTTGGCGCGCAGACGAATGGGCTGTTGGAAGCACCTGACCGACTGCGGCATGCGGAATTTTGCCACCCACGCCGCATCATCGTCGGACGTGTCGGGCGGGACAGGATTCGGCGTGACGCGCCAGCCGTCGCCGCTCTTGACGCTATCCAGCATTCGCTGCCGTGCCTGCTGCGGCAAGAAGTCGATGAGGGCTTGGCCGTTTTCCGGAACGAAGGCGTCGAGATATACGATCCGGGCAATGCGCTCAGGCGCCCGATCGGCGACACCGGTCGCGACCATGCCGCCATAGCTGTGGCCGAGCAGCACGACATTGCGCAGCTCCTCGCATTTGAGGACGCCGACCACGTCATCGATGTGCGTTTCGAGATCGTTTTCCGGACGCGCCAGATGCGCGCGCTCGCCCAATCCGGTGTAGGTCGGCGCAAAGAATTCGTGCCCGGCCGCCGCCATCAGCGGCCGCACCTTTTTCCAGGCCCACGCCGCCGACCATGCGCCATGAGCAAGAACGACGACCGCCAAACGCGCCCCCTCAGTTGTCCATCACGGGACGCCGAACAATAAGATATGGCTGACTACAATGAGCGGTCCTTGAACGTCAATTATCGGCGACTCTTGTACGTCTGTTGTGGGTGGGCCATGAGCGCGCGTTCGGTCAGCATCCGGGTGAATCGTGAAGAAGCTGATCGCTCGCGAGGCTCGAGGTGACATTCGAAATTGAACCTTGCAATCTGGGCGCTTCGTCTCGCCGCATACATGGAGATCGGAATATGAGTTGGCACAGGAACTGCGTTCAATGCGCGACCGCCTTTCCAAACCGACGTGCGTTCATTGCGACGTTAACCGCGGCGGCCGTACTGCCGGCGACTTCTCCGTTGTTCGCTGCGGCGGTCGTTCTATCTCCTGCCGATGACGAGCGGTTCATGCGCATGGCGCTCGCCGAGGCCCGGCGGGGCGACTTTCCGTTCGGGGCGGTCCTGGTCCGCGATGGCCGCGTGCTGGCGCGCGGGCGCAATTTGGGACGCACCAACGACGATCCGACTGCGCATGGCGAAATGACCGCGATCCGTCGCTGTCTCGCCACTCACGGCCGCAAGGTGCTTAGGGGCAGCACACTGTACACTTCCGGCGAGCCGTGCGCGATGTGCATGGGCGCAATTCTCTGGTGCCGCATCGGCCGACTCGTCTATGCCGCGTCCGTGCAGCAACTCGCCAGCAAAATCGATCAGATCATGATTTCGAGCGCCGATGTCGCGGCGAAGGCGCCGTTCGCGCCGATCTCCATCACTGGCGGCGTGCTGGCGGACGAGGCGATGCAGCTTTTTGCCAAGTAAGAAACCGCGGCCTCGTGTGTCAAATCTGCCGCTAGTCCCCGTGATTTTTGCACCCTCAAGGTTGCCTAAATGGCTTTTTAAGGTGTCTTGAACATGCTGCATCGGCCGAAAGGGGAGCGATTCTCATGCGCTGGCTGGCAGCAACGTTTACACCGCTCGTCGTGTTCGCGTCGGCTCAGGTTATGGCAGCCGATCTGCCTGTTCCGCCTGGCCCCGCCGCATATGCACCAGCGCCTGTCGCCGGCTGGAGTGGATTCTATATCGGGGCAAATGTCGGGGGCGGAATGTCTCGCGCGCACAGCGAATTCAGCGTGGCGGGGGCAACGTTTGCGACAGCGGACACGGACTTGTGGGGCCCAGCCGGCGGTGTTCAGGCCGGCTATAATTGGCAGTCCGGCGCCCTCCTTGTTGGCGTGGAGACCGATTTTCAGTGGAGCAATCTCAAGGGCAGCCTCGGTGTCCAGTGTGCGGTCTGCGGACCGGCAACGAACGCCGCGATAGAGCACGATCTCGAGTGGTTTGGCACGGCGCGGGGCCGGTTGGGTTATGCGGCCGGCGGCTGGTTAGCCTATGTCACCGGCGGTTATGCCTATGGGCGCGCTGGCCTCAATGCGACTGCGACCGGCGGCGGAGTTACGGCGACGCTGAGCCAAGGTGCGGTGCAGAACGGCTGGACGCTCGGCGGGGGCACAGAGATTGCGCTTGCTCCACACTGGAGCGCGAGACTCGAATATCTCTATGTCGATCTGGGCACCTTCACCAATACTATCGCGGTCGCTGGTTTGCCTCCCGTGAGCGATCGTACCCGTCTCCAGATGAACGTGACGCGCGTGGGCGTGAACTATCGTTTCTAGACCGAGATTTTGCCTGTTTGGTGCGGTGAGAGAGACATATTTTTACAAGCTCGTTGGCTTGTTCATGACTTGGGCTTTCGTGGCCGGTGAATGAGGCCAATAGTCGAAGGCCATGCCGTTAGTATCAATCACACGACTTCGCGTGCGGTCGTTGCGCTACTTGCCGGCATTTTTGATTAACGCGCTCCGCTCGGCGTAGCAGGCCAAAGCCGCGTCGGGAAATCTTGCGGTGTCCGTGCTAAGCGACGCACGTTTTATCTTCTGGACCCGCACGGTGTGGAACGATGAACAATCGATGCGCGCTTTCATGATTGCCGGCACGCACCGCAGCGTGATGCCGCGGCTCCTGCAATGGTGCGACGAGGCTTCAGTCGCCCATTGGCTGCAGGAGTCGCTCGAACCACCATCATGGCAGGAAGTCCATCGGCGTCTCCAAAAGGAAGGCCGGCGTTCGAAAGTCAATAATCCACCCGACGCGCAACTGCGCCTTGAAATTTTGCCGCCAAAAACGACACGCGAATTAAAGTTCAAGTGATGGCGTCTCGTTTTGCTTTGGGCTGTGGTCAGCAGCGACGGCGACACGCCAAGACACCGGGCCTCACTGTCCCGCCGGCCGTGTTTGCGCGCGTCGACGACGTGATTGAATGAACATTTCGCGAGCGGAGGGAACGCAACGCGTCCTTCCGTTATTGTCAGCAACTAAGCCGCGCGCTCGCCGGCGACTTTCTCCGGCACCAGCCGCACGCTGTCGAGCGCGCTCTGCACGCCGGACTCTCCCGCCTCGTGATATTGGGCGTCCTCGTTGACGTTCCACACGTCGTAGAGCCGTTGCCCGGCGAGGATGTTGCGCGCGGTGAGCATCGCCGTCATCATCGCGTGGTCCTGGTTGTTGTATTTGTGCATGCCGTTGCGGCCGACCATGTGCAGCGTCGGGTAGCTGCCCTCGAGGTCGAGCCGAATGGCGGCGACGTTGTCGCGATACTCTTCGTCGTAGACCGGATAGGCCTTGGGCTGGCGCACCACGCAGGCGTCGACCACGTCTTCGGCGGCGACGAGGCCGATCTGCGCCACTTCTTTTTTGGCGAGCGCGATCAGATCGCTGTCGGACGCCTCCCACAGATTGTCGCCCTCGAAACAGAAATATTCGAGACCGAGGCAGCTCATGCCGGCGGGCACCATCTCCGGCGACCACGAGCGGTAGTTCTGCACCCGGCCGACTTTTACGCTCGGGTCGTGGATGTAGATCCAGTTGTCGTCGAACAGCTCTTCCTTGCGCACCATCAGCGCCACGGTGAGGAAGTCGCGATAGCGCAGCGCCCGGGCATGCAACAGCGAGATCGGCACCGGCTTGATCCGCGGCACGAGTTCGCGCACCGGTGCCGAGCTGACGACGTGGCGCGCGGTAAAACTCTCGCGCTCGCCCTTGGTGGTTTCGACTTCGATGCGCCAGAGATTGGCGGTGTCGTCGAATTCAAGCGAGACCAGTTCGCGGCCCATCAGCAGGCGGCCGCCTTGCGCCCTGATCTTGCGCGCCGCCGCGTCCCACATCATGCCCGGGCCTTTGCGCGGGTACTGGAAGCTTTCGATCAGGCTCTTGACGGTGTCGCCGTTAGCCTTGGCCTTGCGGCCGATATGCAGCGAGCGCTTGAGCCCATTGATGACGGCGGTCAACAGATCGAGGCCCTTGATGCGCTGCGCCGCCCAATCGGCGGAAATCTCGTCGCACGACATGCCCCACACTTTCTCGGTGTAGGTCTTGAAGAAAATCTGGAACAGCCGCTCGCCGAACTGGTTGCGCACCCATTCGTGGAAGGTGCGCGCCGGCGTCACGGGAAAAACTTTGGCATAGGCGTAGGACGCCATGCAGGCGGTCGAGGTGAAGACGCCGAGCTTGAGCAGCGCCTCGAAGGCTTTCAGCGGATAGGAGAAGAACTTGCCGTTGTAATAGATGCGCGACAGCCGCGGCCGGGCGATGAAATCGTCGGGCAGGATTTCCTGCCACAGCGCCACGACCTCCTTCGATTTGGAGAAGAAGCGGTGGCCGCCGATGTCGAACAGGAAATCCTTGTATGCGACGGTGCGGCTGATGCCGCCGACATAGA
>Ga0210394_10003485_pt1 | contig 19706 bp, 15 predicted proteins | sample IncBWC12MmetaG_FD_160121 | JGI IMG/M metagenome (GOLD analysis project Ga0210394, IMG submission 160121) | Forest soil microbial communities from Barre Woods Harvard Forest LTER site, Petersham, Massachusetts, United States - Inc-BW-C-12-M | ecosystem: Environmental > Terrestrial > Soil >...
CATGGTTTTGCGGCCCGCTGCTTCGTACCAGATCTCGCCGTAGCCGGAGCTTGTTTGCTCGAAAAGCCCGATTGAAGTCGCGGAGATGTAGCGCACTTCGAGCTTGGGCAGAATGCGGCGCAGCTTCGAAAGGGCGTGAGCTTCCAGGTCGATTCTTCGTGGATCTTCCGGGGCCAGGTGCGCCTCGATTTTCAGCGGCACGGTTATTTTTTGGAGCGCGCGCTCATCGGCCTGCGGGAACGAATTGCCGCGGCTTTCCGAAAAATCCCAGTTGGCGCGGAGGAAAGTGCACGCGAAGATCGCCAGCCCCAAGAGCGCCACGATACCGGCCGATTCGTACACGCGGCGGCTCACGTCCACGCCCAGCCGCATCCAGATCGCGGCGAGCGCCAAGCCCAGTCCTGTCAGCACAATCGCGATAAACGCTGTGTCGAGACGCAGCAGGCCGTGCTGGAATTCGGCCACCATCGCGGCTGGAGTATATTGCGCGGCGCGCTCCCAAAAACCTCCTTCGACCGAGCCCAGGAAGCTGACCACCCACGTGCCGACTGTCACGCCGAGCGTGAGGATCGCGGCCGTCGAGTGATGTTCGGTGAGCGAGGCCAGCGCGGCGGCCAGGCCGATGGTCAGGCCTGCGTTGAGCACGTGGCCGAAGACCAGGGTAAAAAGTTCCGGCGGGTAGACGCTGCCGCCGTAGGTTTTCCAGAGCAGGATAGCGCTCAATGGCGGCACCATCGCAATCAGCCAGCCTGTCAGCAGAACAATCGCCTTGGCCGCGATGCGCGTCAACGATCCCATGCGCTGCTGGAGTTCGAGCTTCAGGGCGCCGCTCTCCCGGTCGCCCGACACCAGGCGGATCGCGACGAAGGGCAACAGGAAAACAGCGGCCAGTTCGCAGGCGCTGAAGGTTGGCGCCCAGACTCCGATTAGAGGCGATAAAGCCTCGCCCACGCCGGCGGAGCCTCCGTCCAGCCCGCTGACTTCGGCGTAACTGCGGACGGAGCTGATGAAAGACATCCCGACTAGAGGTCCCATCAGGAACAGGAGGACCCACCAGGCTCGGGAGACGATCAGCTCGCGGAATTCTTTGTTCAGGAGCCAGAGGAAGGGCTTCACGAGGAGACTCTTTTGTGAGCCCGGGCATCGAGACGAGTCTCGACGCAGCACGCACGAGTGCGTGCGCCACATGGCCAGACGCTAGGTGAGGGCAAGGAACACCTCTTCCAGATTCTGGGTGGGGTGATGGGCGAGCGCTGCGAGTTCTTCCACCGTGCCTTCGCCGCGCACGCGTCCGCTATTTAGCAACACGAACCGGTCGCAGAAGCGGGCCGCGTCGCTGATTTGATGGATGGAAAAGAATAGCGTCCGACCTCGGGCGGCGTGGGCGCGCAGGGCCACGGCGATGTCGCGCGCCTGGCGCAGGTCCAGGCCTTCGAAAGGCTCGTCGATCAGCAGCGCCGGCTGCGCCGTCAGCAAACCGATGGCCAGCAGCGCACGCTTGCGTTGCCCCTTGGACAAAGTGCCGATGGGTTGGTCCAGAAGCGGGTGCAGATCCATCTGGTCGACTATTTCGTCATGAAGATTTGCCCGGCCGCCCAGGAATCCGATGGTGAATTCGAGCGCCCAGCGCACGGACTGGGCGGGCCAGGGTGCGATTCCGTCGGGAACATAGAACAACAACGACGAGCGTTCCCGCACGGGGAGGATTTGGCCGCTGTCCATCGGTAACACGCCGGCAAGGCATTCGAACAGCGTCGACTTACCGGCGCCGTTGGGGCCGATCAGCCCTAGAACCTCGCCCGTGCGTACGTGAAAGCTGACGTCGGTCAGCGCGTGGATCCGGCCGAAGCGCTTCGAAAGTCCCTGAACTTCGAACAACATCGTCCCCATAGAATAGCTATATAATCCACCCATGTACCGAATACTTCTGGTCACCTCGTTGTGCGCGCCCTTGTTGATGACTGCGCAGGCCCCGCCGGCCGGGCGCGGCGGCGGACGAGGCAATCAACCGCCTCCGATTCTTTCCTGCGAAGTGAAGCAGGACCGCACGGTGACATTCCGTATACGGGCGGCCGATGCGACCGATGTCAAGGTCGGGGGAGATTTCGTGCAAGGCGCGCAGCCGCTGATCAAAGGCGACGACGGCGTGTGGACCGTCACGCTGGGTCCGCTGAATCCGGCGATTTACAGCTATACATTTCGCGTGAACGGCGTGAGCGTTGTGGACCCTGTGAATCCGATGATCCAGTTGGGCGAGCGAAACAGTTCCAGCATGTTCGAGGTGCCGGGCGACGCGCCGGCGGCGTACGATCTGCAAACGGTTCCCCACGGAACGGTTCATATAAATTATTACGACTCGAAATCGCTGGGGGTGCCGCGCAGGGTGGACGTTTATACTCCGGCCGGCTACGAGACGGGCAAGGGCACTTTCCCGGTGCTGTATCTGCTGCACGGCTCCGGTGACACGGAAGCGGGATGGACGGCGATTGGCCGCGCGAACCTGATCCTGGACAATCTGATTGCACAAGGGAAGGCGAAGCCGATGATCGTCGTCATGCCTTACGGAAGGGCGCGGGAAGACGTGTACCTGGCGCCATTCGCCACGGCGAACACGCAGCCGGACGCGTTTGCGAACGATCTGCTGAACGACGTGATTCCGATGGTCGAGAAGTTTTATCGCATCTCCGGCAAACCGGACCAGCGGGCGATCGCCGGGCTCTCCATGGGAGGAGGGCAGGCGCTGCAAATCGGGCTGCACAACCTGGACAAGTTTCACGCCATCGGGGCATTCAGCGCGGCGCTGCGGGCGCAGAATGTCGAAGAACAGTACAAGGACGTGCTGGGCGACGCGGCGGGAACCAACAAGAAGCTGAAGGTGTTCTACATTGCCTGCGGCAAGGCGGACAGCCTGTTCGAGCCGGCCCAGTCGTTTGACCAGATCCTGACGAAGCATGAAATCAAGCACAGCTTCGTGCCGTCGGAAGAAGGGCATGTGTGGCGCAACTGGCGGAATTATCTGACGGACTTCGCACCGCAGCTATTTCGATAAAGCACGAAAATCCCTGGCTGACGCCAGGGGTTATAACCCCGTCCCGTCAGGGCGGGGATTCAATGGAAACGAAATAGGATAAACTCGGTGCGTAACGGCGGATGTCGCGACAAAATCTGAGCTTTCTACTTCTCGCCAGCGCGGTGATGTTCCTGGCCCTGGCGATTGTAACGCTACTTCCATTTCCTTCGTCGACGATCAGCGACCTCGGCTACCATGCCCTGTGCCCTTTCGCGCCCTGGAGCACGCTGATGCTGCTGTTTTTGGGAGGACTGAGCTGGGCTTTACACCGGCACGTGAACGCGCGAGGGGGATGAAGCCTACTGGTCAGGCTGCGCCGTCTCTGGCGGAGCCTCGTTGCGGTAGAACCGGACGCGGCAACTGCGGCAACGAAAGGGCCAACGCCCGAACATGACCCGCAGGGCGACCCATAACGAGGCGTGTTCGGAACGGACAATGTCCTTGGAGCCGCATTTGGGGCACTCTGGCGGGCGTTTCTTCGACTCAGCCATGAACTAAGTACGAAGAATAGCACGTGACTCAGGCGGTGAGCCGCGGATTTCAGGTAGCGCCGATTTCTGAGCCGCGACCACAGGGAACGAGCTGGACTTCAGGCTGGATACGCGCCGGTGATGTAGTTGTGCAACTGGTGGATGGTCTGCTCCTGGGAACGGATGATCCAGTTCACCAGATCGCCGATCGAAACAATCCCCACCACCTTCTCCGCTTCGACCACCGGCAGGTGGCGAACACGCTGAGTGGACATGGTACGCATGCATTCGTGAATGGACTGGTCGGGCGGGATGGAGAGCACCGGGGCGGTCATGATCTCATGCACGCGGGTTTCCTGGGAGTGCTTACTCTTCAGAATCACTTTGCGGGCGTAATCGCGCTCGGACACAATACCCTCCAGCTTCCCATTGCGCAGAACGACAAGCGCACCGACCCTTTTTTCGGCCATCAGCTCGATAGCTTCATACACGGTGGAGTCGGGCGAAATAGACCAGACACCCGGAGCCTTCAGACGAAGCACGGACATCACCGGCTCGTCTAATTGGATCCCAGTTTGCATGGCAGAGCCTCCTATCCGCAATAGTGGACCTGCCGAAGGCTGGCGTCAAGGGACTTCAGTAGCGGACCGCGGGCATCATGGGGACAGGGGCGGGGCCCTTCGCCAGTTGTTTGGTCGCCGCCACGCTCATCGCGATCCCGAGACCGACCATCAAAGGAATCGTACAGCTATAGGCATTCGAGAGGAACGTGATCGACACCAGGAACCCCGCCATGGCCAGCAAGTAACAGAAACAGGCGTTCGCGATGTCGCGGTTCCCACGCTCGCGCGCCATCCGGTACGAGCGGGAGACCCCAAAAATGGCGGATCCCAGACCCAATACGAAGAAAATCAGCCCCGGCACACCGTTTTCGCTGGACACCTGCGTCCAGGCGCAGTGCGTGGGATGCCACATCGCTTGTTTGACCTCGTGCTCATTCGACTGGTAGTTGGAAAACTGATCGGGTCCCACGCCGAACAGCGGGTGCTGGAACGTGTAAGTCAGGCTTTGCCGGAACAAATGGTTCCGCGCGTCGGCCGATTGACGCGCTTCCTCATTCTCTTCTCCAAATAACGTACCCAGCCGATTCGACGTGATTGACGGCAAGGCCGTCGTCACGATCACGCTCAGGACCACGGCCGCCAGAATCGCCATCAAGCGCTGGCGCATGTTGGCGCGCCATAAAATAAATAGAAATGAAGCGATGATGCCGAGCAACGCTCCGCGGGATGCGGTTCCCACCACCACCCACAAGCCGTAGGCAATGGCGGCGAACAGAGGAATCCGGAGGAACACGTTCCGTTTGGAATCCATGGCCACCCAAAGCACAAAGGGGAGCACCAGCAATAACTGGGACGCCAGATCGTTGGAATTGCTGATGGTTCCGTTCTCCCACAACTGCATGCGGCCGTTCACCACATCCATGAACAGGCGGGCTTCCAGCAAATTCATCAGGCAGGCGGCGGCAATGGTGTAAAAAATCACCCGGATCTCGCCCCAATCGGTGGCCAGGCCGGCGACGATAAACAGCAGCATCAGGTTATAAACCCCATAGTCCCTGAAGCGATTGAGCGAGCCGCCGACCCACGAGCTGAAAATGGTGGCCAGACCCATCCACACGAAAAACGCCATCCAGTAACGGCCCGCACGGCCCTGGAGAGTTCGCCCCAGGCCCCCGCCAAAGAGGACTCCGCCCAGCGCGGGCGGGGTGACGATATACAGCACGTAGAGGCTGGTGCCGAGAAGATACCCCAACATCTCCGGAAATACGCTCACGCGCAGAAATATGAGAGCCACACCGAAATAGAAAGCCAGCGTCCGGAACGTACTGGATTCCTCGGGTCCCATGTATGGCCTCGGCGCCGGAACGGCGGGCACCTGCGGGCGCACGGAGGGCACGCCAGGCCCGACCGGTTTGACGGCTGGCGCGACGGGTTTGGCCGCCGGCGCCGGGCGTCGCGGTTTGCCGGATAACATTCGCCCCATTATTCGATGATAGACGATCGGGCGAAGCGGGTGCGAGACAAGGAAAATCTGTACAACCTTTTCAGGGACGAGCACCTGATCGTGCGGCGCGTTTCGCGCCCACCAGCATCACCGCGACCACGCAGTTGGCTGCGGAGCGATTGCGCCAGGCGTGGCGGGTTCCGTTCTGCACCACGCAGTCGCCTGCCTTGAGCAGAACTTCTGAACCGTCGTCGAGTTCGAGATAAACCTCGCCCGAAATGACGACATCGAAATCCACCGTATCGGTGGTGTGCATGCCGGATTCTCCGGGTTCGAGCGCCTCGGCCAAGCCGGGCAGTTTCTGGTCCATTTCGGCAAACGCGGCGGTCAGGTCAGTTGGCGTAGGCGCCACGGTTACGGGAGGGATGGTAAAAAATCCGAAGCGAAATCCGTTGGCGGGAGGGAAATAACCTGGGTGCGGCGGCGCGGTTCCGTCGGAAGGGAGATCGACCACCGATTCGCTGCCCCACAAGCGGTGAAACTCGAAACCCGGAAGCAGAGCGAGCGTTACGGGCGCGACCGGCGCGTCGCGGACGAACACCGACTTGCCCGATTCGGTCTGTCCGGTAATCACACATCGAATATCCACAAAAGTATACACCTTGGGAGATTAGTGTATACAATAATCGCCATGAAAAAGCTGTTGTTTGTTCTCTTGCCGTTCCTGTGCCAGGCGCAGCGCGTCGTGATCCAGACCAGCACCATCCTTGATGGCAAGGGAGGCGTGCTGAAGGACCGGCAGATCGTCATCGAGGGCTCGGAAATTCACACCGTGGCGGCGGGAAAGGGCAAGCCAGATTACGATCTGCGCGGGCTGACGGTGATGCCTGGGTGGATCGATACGCACATCCATTTGAACTGGCATATGGACGCGAACAATAAATCGGTGAACAGCGGGGGCAAGCCGGAGGACATGGCGCTGGCGACCGCGGCGGACGCGTGGATCACGCTCGCCGGGGGATTCACGACGGTACAGAGCGTCGGTGCGGCGATCGACGGGCCTGTTCGCGACTTTGTAAATCGGGGAATATTGCCGGGGCCCAGGATTCTCACGTCACTCCAGCAGATTCAAGGAATGAGCCGGGATAAAACGCGTCCGACGCCCGAAGCTTTGCGCGAACTGGTCCGGAAGATCAAGCAGGATGGCGCGGACGTGATCAAACTGTTCGCAACCACAGGACTGGTCGCAGGAGGCGACCAGAGCATGACTGACGAGCAGATTCAGGCGGTATGCGGCGAAGCCAAGGCAGTGGGGTTGAGGTCGGTGGTTCACGCCATCGGCGATGCGGGCGCGCGGGCGGCCGTGCTGGCAGGATGCACGTCCATCGAGCACGGGACCTTCATAAAAGATGAAACGCTGGACCTGATGGCGCAGCACGGAACGTTCTTCGATCCGAATCTTCTGGTGCTACATAATTATCTGGACAATCGCGCGAGCTACACGTTCAACGCAGCGTCGCTGGCGACGCTCGAAAAAGGCATCCCGCCGACAGAGGATGTGTTGCGGCGGGCGCGCGCGCATCACGTGAAGGTCGTCTTCGGTACGGACGCGGTGGCTGGATCGCACGGGCGTAACGCGGAGGAGTTCGTGTACCGGGTGCGCGACGCGCACGACCAAGCGATGGACGCGGTGGTCAGCGCGACCTCGGTTTCGGCCGAATCGCTGGGATTGGGGAAGGAGATTGGCACGGTCGCGCCGGGGTTTCAGGCGGATCTGGTCGCGGTCGAGGGCAATCCTGTGGACGACATCACGGCGGTGCGGCGCGTCGTGTTCGTGATGAAAGGCGGGAAGGTTTACCGGTATCAACGATGAGTGTGCGTTTGCTGGCGGCCGTTGCAATCTGCGCCATCTGCGACGGGCAAGCGTCGCGATGGCCGGAGCCGGAGCAGCCTCTGACGTGCGGTATGCGCACGGTGAGCGCGCCGGGAAAATTGTCGCCGGTCGAGAAAATCGAAATCGAAAGCTCCGATGTGATCTCGTTTCATGTTTACAGCCACGCGGCGGTGTTCAAACAGGATGCGGTCTGGCTGGGCGGCTATCACAGGCCGGTTCTGTGCACCGAATACCTGGCGCGATCGCTCAACAGCACCTTCGAAAGCACGCTGCCGCTGGCTAAAAAACTCCACATCGGCGCGTACAACTGGGGACTGGTCAACGGGAAGACGCAAACGCATCTGCCGTGGGATTCGTGGGAGAAACCATACGGGAATCGCGAGCCGGAGCTCTGGGTACACGACATTTTTCACGCCGACAGGCGGCCGTACAGAGTTTCGGAAACGGGCCGCGAGGGGCGTCGTTCGACTGCGCCCGCGCAAGGATGGCCAGAGCGCTCAGAAAAACAGGCGAATCATCCTTGCACCTCACTATTGGCTGTGAAATTCTCCGCCCGATCGTTGCATTCCCGGAAAAAATAAATATCTCGCCAGAAATGACGCCTCATGATAATATCTGCTCGAACTGCATCTCCGGAGGCCATCCGTGAACAAGAAATATCTCGTCGTATTACTCCCGGCGATTTTCTCTATTACGTCCTGCACTCCCGAAGACAAGGCGTGTCTGGAAATGTTTGTCGGCGGATTGCGCCCGGTGGCGACCGACCGTGCCGACCGGTTCGAGGGAAAGGTGGCCAAGACCACGGCGTTTTGCCGCGGAGGCCAGCGTGCGGTGGATTTCATGGCGTTCCCATGGGTCGACTGGGGAAATTATTACGCCACCGGCGACGCCGGTTCCAGGTATCCGGGCGACACCGGTAACGCTCCTCTTTCGAAGAACGGCCTGGGGGTCGGCGGCGCGCTGCTCGACCTCGAATACCAGCGCATTGAGTTGATTAAGTTCAATCTGTTCGACAACAACGGGACCTACCGGACCTACATCCTGGGCAACAATCGCAAGGCCGGGCCGACGGTGAAAAGCTGGGATGAACTGCGCCTCCCCAAGGATCATCCAAACTATGCGCAGGTGGGCGGCGACGCGCCGCAGCAGGTCTGCACCGGCGATTTGATCCGTAAAAGGACCCTTACCGGCATTTGCAATGACATGTTGAATCCTTTAATGGGATCGACCAATCAATTATTCGCGCGAAATGTCGAATTCGAGACCACATTCCCGGAAAAGGCGTTAAACGAACTGACTCGCAACCGTCATGGCGGCCGGATCGGCTTGTTGAAACCCGACCCTCAGGTCATTAGCCGGCGCTTGTTTACGCGCGCTCAATCCCATCCCGATGCCTGCCGCGCGGGACTTGGGACGGATTGCGATTATCAGCGGGCTCCGTTCTTTAACGTGATGGCTGCGTTCTGGATTCAGTTCATGACCCACGACTGGTTTTCGCATATGGAAGAGGGCCACAACGCCGCCGGGTACGAAAACACCGGCTGCGCGACGCAGCTGGTGAACAATCGCGAAGAGCCTCTCTCGCCCGCGGACATCGCGCGCCTCGGCTGCCACCCGGAGGATCGGATCGACGTAGGGTTCGTCGCGCAGAACACTCCTCCCGGATTGTTCACGCGTCCAGGGAGTCCTCGCCAATATCTGGAACGCGCTCCGTTGACGATGCGCAATACCAACACGGCGTGGTGGGACGCGTCGCAGATTTATGGCTACGACGAAATTTCCGTCAAGCGCGTGAAGCGCGATCCGGCCGATCCGGCGAAACTTCTGCTGATGCCGTTGCCGGGGAAATCCGCGGCCGACGGCTTGTATCTGCCTCTGCTTGCCGCGAGCGATCCGATGAATCCGCAGTGGGCCGGCCAGGAGGCGACTGCGTTTCCCGACAACTGGACGATCGGCATCAGCGTCCTGACGAATCTGTTCGCGCGCGAGCATGACATCTTCGTCGACGAGTTTCGTAAGCAGGCGCGGCTGACGCCCACTGCCGATTGCGGCCTGCGCAACCCGGCGTCCCAGTCTAAAGTGATCCGCTACCAGGACGTCACGCCCGAAGAATTGTACGACGTGGCGCGACTGGTGGTGGCGGCCGAGATCGCGAAAATTCATACCATCGAGTGGACCCCACAGTTGTTGTACGACGAGCCTCTTTACGAGGGGATGAACGCGAACTGGAGCGGCCTCATCGGCTCCAGCAACCAGGAACTGACGAAGATTCTCCAACGCGTGGTGAAGACGTTTGGAAAATCAAATGATCCGAATTTCGCGACAACCTGGTATTCGGCGTTCGCGTCGGGACCGGGCATTGTCGGCATCGGCAGCAAGGACCGGCACTGGGACATCACCAAGCCTGCGTCGGTGAATGGGGGCGTGAATCACTTCGGGTCGCCGTTCAATTTTCCGGAAGAGTTTGTTTCGGTGTACAGGCTGCATCCGCTGGTGCCGGATCTGCTGGAATATCGCGACCTGAAGGGCGACCCCAACCGGATCGCGGAAAAAGTGCCGGTACTGAACACATTTCGCGCCAAAGCCACCGAAATGCGGGAGCGAGGTCTGGGCAACTGGGCACTCACCTTCGGCCGCCAGGAACTGGGGCTGCTGACGCTGCGCAATTACCCGATGTTCATTCAAAATCTCCCGATGCCTCGCCTCGAAAGCGCGACCAAGGAGATCGACGTCGCGGCGCTGGACCTGATTCGCGATCGCGAACACGGAGTGCCGCGTTTCAACGAATTCCGGCGCCAGTACGGCCTGCGCCAACTCACCAGCTTCGACGATTTCGTCGACCCCGATCCGAACCTGCCCGCCCCTGCCCGCGCGGAACAGCAGGACCGCTCCCGCGTACTGCGCGAGTTGTACGGACAGCATGTTTGCGACGCGTCGAAAATCATCACGGACGCGCAACGCAATGCCGACGGATCGCCGATCAACGACTGCCTGGGCAAACCGAACGGCACGCTGATCGATAACATCGAGGATGTCGATACCATCGTCGGCTACCTGGCCGAAAGCCGCCGTCCGCACGGCTTCGCGATTTCCGAGACGCAGTTCGTGGTGTTCATCCTCAATGCGTCTCGCCGCCTGTTCAGCGATCGTTTCTTAACGTCCAGTTTCCGTCCCGAGTTCTATACGACACTCGGCCTGAACTGGGTGAACAACAACGGCCCCGGCGCGCCGGTGATAGAAAAAGGCCAGCCCAACGGTCACACGCAGCCGGTGTCTCCGTTGAAGCGCGTGCTGCTACGCGCGATCCCGGAACTCGCGCCGCAACTTGCGAACGTCGTCAACGCTTTCGACCCCTGGGCCCGGGACCGGGGCGAATATTATCAGATCAAGTGAGCCCCATGCGTCAGCTTGGGGCTATTTCGATGCTCACGCTAGCCCCAAGCTTACGCGTGGGGCTAAGGACGCGGCCCATCGAAATTCACGGATGTAAATACTGATCGAACCATAGCGCTTCATTGTAATAACGATGCACCATGTCCCAGGCCGGCCACCCGCCGTGATAATTTCCGGGATAGCGAATCATCTTTGCCGCGACGTGCTGCTTTTCGAGCGCCCTGTACATCTGTTCGGCCTGCTCGATCGGCACACGCATATCGGCTTCCCCGTGGACGAACAGCGTCGGCGTCTTGACGTTGCCCGCATAGGTGATCGGCGACAGCCCGCGCATGCGCTCGGCGGCCTCCGGATTCCACGCCGTGCCGTAAAACTCGCTCTCTTTCGTGCGAGGAATATCCGACGTCCCGTAATCGCTCACCCAGTTGGAAATTCCCGCGCCGCTCACTGCCGCAACGAAGCGGTTGGTTTGCGTGATCACCCAATCGGTCATAAACCCTCCGTAGGAATAGCCGGTGACCGCCAGGCGTTTCGGGTCGACAGGCTTGTTCGCCAGCGCATAATCGACGCCCGCCATCACGTCCTGATAATCCAGTTTGCCCCATCCGGCCCAGGTCGCCCACAGGAATTTTTCGCCATACCCAGTCGAGCCGCGCGGATTCGTGTACAGCACCGCGTACCCATGCGACGCCAGCCACTGAAATTCGAAATCGAAGTGGCTGCCGTAGGCTCCGTGGGGTCCCCCGTGAATGCTGAGGATCATCGGGTACGGCGCCTTGCCCGCGCGCGGCATCATAATCCAGCCTTCAACGATTGTCCCGTCTTTGCTCGGAAAATGGATGCGCTCCGCCGTGCTCAGGTCGACATCGCCGACGAATTTCCCGTTGAAATCGCTAACGCGACTCTCGCCGCTGCCGTCAACCTTGGAAGAAAATGCCTCGGCCGGATGCGTCGGATCCTGCGCGGAGTAAGCCATACGGTCGAACGCTTCTGTAAAGCTGAAGCCGCCTAGCGACCGCTCGCCCTTGGTGATCTGCACGGCTTTCCCGCCATTTTGGGGCATCCGGAACAGATGCGTGTCGCCGCCCACGGCCGATGCGAACCAGATTGCGTCGCCCTTCCACATTGGAGCGTCGGGGATGAGGTCGAAATCCGGAGTCAGATTCTTCATCTGCCCTCCTGCCGCGGGCATGCGATAAATATCCACCGCCGCCCCGTGATTCTGCCTCTCTTTAATAATCGTGCTCAGCGATTGCCGCCGCCGGAACGTCAGACTCTTTCCATCCGGCGACCATGCGGGCGAGTCGTACTCGAACCCATCGTCGGTCAGACGCTGGATCTTGCCGTCTAAATCCACCACCCACAAGTCCGCGCGTTCATAGGAATACTCGTCGCGTTGATGCGAGTCCGCCACCAGGGCCAGCGCCCCGCTATCCGGCTTCCAAGTTACTCCGCTCGCATTCACGCCCAGATGCGTCAACTGCTTCGCCATCCCGCCGTCCCGCGCGACTACATAAACTTCCATGGGAGGCGTCGCCTGAGGATCGCGAGGATCGGGCAGATAACCCCGCCCGTCCGCGCGGATGTTCACCCAATCGTAGGCGTGTCCCTTGAAACGCTCCGCAAGCTGCTTTTCCAACGGCGAAAGCTCCTTCGCCGGAGCCGGCGGAGGCGTCCTTTTCACGAACGCGATCCAGCGATTGTCGGGACTGAAAATCGGCGTGCCGCTGACACCCGGGATCTGAAAAGGCTCGGCGCCTTTCGGGTCCATGTGCAGGAACCAGGTGTTCCCTTCGCCCTCGCCTCCGCCGCCACGCCCCCCGCGGCCTCCTCCTCGTCCCCCGCGGGAGAACGACAGCAATTTCCCGTCAGGACTCCATCGCGGACCGGAAGCGCTACCCTGCGTCAACGGCGTCGCGGGCGAGGAGCCATCGGCGGGCGCAATCCACAGTTCGGTGCGACGCTGGTTCTCCGCTTCGACGATGATCGATCGCGCGAACACCACCCAGCGGCCGTCGGGAGAAATGGCCGGTGTTGCCGCGCCTTCGATGCGGTAATAATCGTCGAGCTGGATCGGCCGTCCGGCTTGCCCGATTGCGCAGACGAACAACCCCAGCAGCGTCAGGTTTTTCATTGCGGGATTATATCATCCGACGGCACTATCCCATCAGCCAGACCGTTAGCAAAAATCCTCGCGGATAGATGGGCGAAATGACCGGGACATCTTACTATCTCGTCCGGTACACCACATACTCAGAATTCCGGGAGCGCAATCATCGGAAGGAGTCCGGCCGCCACCAGGGTCACGCCGCGGGTTCCCTGGGCCAGCCAAAAACCGATCAGCATGGCCGCGAGCAGCGCCCCGCTCCAGGCGATGCTTCTGACCTCGACAAAATAGGTGATCAGCTTGGGCTCGGTCAACTCTACAAGCGGAACGGACAGCCAGGCCGCCGTCTCGATCCAGTTTCCGCGTTCAGCCGCGAATACGGCGCAAGCAAGCAGGCCGCCGATCAGAACCGGCAGCAGAACCGCGCGGGCGGGCTGCAATTGCGGAACCCGCCGAGTTCGAGCACCAGATACGAAACAGGAATGCTCAGCACGCCGGCCAGCGACAACCCCGTTAAGAAATCGCGCAGCACGCCATCCAGTTTCGGCCACAGCCTCCACAATGCCAGGCCGGCAATCGCAAACTGGACGCCCAACTCGATCAGAATCTTCGGACCCCACTCCGAAACAAAGAGGTACGACCTCAACCTCCGCTCGACCGCGAGTTCGGAGGCGTCGAGCCGATGAAAAAGGTCCGCGGTTTCGGCCGCACCGGCATGGAAATGCGCCGGAATCAGCAGGATCGCCACCGCGGGCAAAAGGGGGATCAGAATCACCGGCCGGACGCTTTTTCTTATGACCGCGAAAAGAGCCACGCACCAGAACGGAATCGCCGTCAGAGGGTGATACAGGAACGCGACCGAGCCCATCGCGCCGGCCCAGGCAAAGCGGCCGGTGGTGGCCAGTCCGACGGCGCACAACATCGAGGCGACGGCGAAACCTCGGGGCACGGGTTCTGATTCGACAGTCCCGAGGCTCGGCCCTGTCACCGGAGCGCCGAACGAAACCACCGCCGCGATGAAAAAGGCGCCGGCGATCCGGGCGCCCATCGAGAGAGCAATCAGAAAGACGCCTACCGTTCCCACCGCGCGAAAAACGAATTGCTGAACCTCCAGCGCGTGTTCCAGGCGCAGAGGCGTGTAGGTGGTAAGTGCGACGGCAACGGAATCGTAGATGCTGAACCCGAACGGCCGCATGGCCATGATGTCGTTTCCCAGCACCAGCGGATTGCGCAGCCGCTCGATGATTGGAACGTAGATCTGGGTGTCCGAATAAAGATACGTATGGCTGGGAAAAAGAATGAATCCCGCGCCGGTCAAAAGCAGAAGCGCGCAAACCATGCCTGCCGAAGGTAGCTTGCGCTCTTCGCTCAGGCTCACATTGTGCAACAAACGCTACTTGCCGTGTTGCAACTCGTTCTGGATGGCCAGGACGTTGTGGTACGCCTGATCCTTCATCGGCCCGGCAATGGCCGCCGATTGCTGGCTGTACTTGAGGCCGGCCTGCATGCGCGGGCGATCCATCGTCTGTTTGCCGAGCGAATAATTCGCCAACCCCAGATAAAAGTACACGATGCCGAGCTTGTAATTGTCGTGAACCATCGGCAGCGCAGCCTTCAGGTTACGGTCGCAGTCGATCCAGGCGTTCTTGGCGCCGTTGACAACGCCGGCGACGAAATACCCGGTCGCGAGGCCGGCGCCCTTGTTCTTAATCAGCCTGTTGGCGTAGCCCAGCGCGCGATCCGGGCTCTTGCTCATCAGGCCTTCGGAGAGCGCAGCCAGCGCGACCTCGTTGTCCGGACGGCCCGCCACGATTTTCGTCATCCCCTCCATTTGCTTCGCGGCGCCGCCGCTCTTGCCCAGCGCTGCGAGGTATGCCTGCGTGCAACTATCGATATACTTGCTCTTAGGATTCTGCGCCACCAGCGTTTCCACCAGTTCGATGGCTTTCGGTCCCTCCGCCTCCGCCGCCACAGCGGCGAGCGCGTATTCGGTATAGGCCACCACTTCCTTCCCATATTCGACGCGCTGCTTCCAGTTGTCGACCTCCGCGGCGTCTGACGGCTGCGGCGCGTTCACCAGGGCCTGCGCCAGTTTGAAAGTGGCCGCACCATCGGCCTTTACGGCGTCGGCGTCTTTTTTCTCCACGTCGGCCTTCAACTTTGTGTAAGAATCCTCAAGGTCATCGGCCCGCACCAGCCCGGCCATGACTAACATTGGGGCTAACATTGCAATCGCGGCAATCGTCCGTTTCACATTTCCTCCCAGAAACCCTAAAAATTATACACCTTCCCTGTTCGTAACACCATTGACAGAAGACTTTACAGCAAATAGACTGCTGTTAGCATGATTCGTGCCACGTTGCAGCTCAGCGCAGTCGTGATTTTTGGAGGCCTGGCGGCCGCGGCGGACTCCGTCACCTTCGCGAAGGATATCGCGCCGATCTTGCAAGCCAAGTGCGAGGAGTGCCATCGCGCCGGCTCGATGGCGCCGATGTCGCTGGTGACCTATCAGGAAACGCGGCCTTGGGTGAAAGCCATCCGGGAGCGGGTGGTCACGCGCAACATGCCTCCCTGGCACCTGGATAAGACGGTTGGGATCCAGCACTTCGCCAATGACCGGTCGTTGAGTGAACAGCAGATCGCGACCATCGTGCGATGGGCCGACGCGGGTGCTCCGATGGGCGATCCAAAGGATCTGCCGGCTCCCAAACAATGGCCCAACGACGACGGATGGCAGCTCGCCAAACAGTTCGGGCCGCCCGACTTGGTCATTAAATCGGATCCCTACACAATGCCCGCGCACGGCCAGGATGTCTGGTTTAAACCCATGACCGACATGGGAATTACTGAGGAGCGCTGGGTGCGCGCTGTGGAAATCAGGCCCTCGACGCCCGCCGGGCGCAGGATCGTGCATCACGCGCTGGCAGGGCTTCGACAAGACGAGCCCGCCGATCCGGCCGGTCAGGGTCTGCTTATGGAATGGGCAGTCGGCAAGAGCTACGACATTTACCGCCCAGGCACCGGGAAATTGTTGTTGCCAGGCGCGCAGATCCGCTGGGAACTTCATCTGCACGCGGTAGGCGAGCAGATCCGCGATCATGTGGAGCTGGCCGTGTATCTTTATCCGAAGGGCGAGGTGCCGAAATATCGGACGCGCCTGAGCCTTTTCGGAGCCTCGGTGAGTCCTCCGGGACGTTTCGACATTCCGCCGAATAGCGTGGTGGCGATGCAGATGTACCAGACGCTGAACCGGCCGGCGCGCCTCGAAAACTTTCAGCCGCACATGCACTGGCGGGGCAAGGCGATGGCGATGGAAGCGCTTCTGCCCGATGGAACGGTGCAGATGCTGAGCTATGTCGACCATTTTAACTTCAACTGGATGAACAACTACATTTACGCGGACGATGCCGCGCCGGTGCTGCCCAAGGGGACGATCATCCACATCACGGCCTGGTATGACAACACGGTCAACAATCCGAACAATCCGGATCACGACCAGTGGGTGGGTTACGGGGATCGCACAGTGGATGAAATGGGGCACGCGTGGGTGAACGTGACTTATATATCGGACGACGATTACAGCCAGTGGCTTGCGAGTCACAAACCAACCCGGACTGCGGCTGCCCAGGCAAGACCATAGTGCAACATAATGATCGCTCCCTGTGGTCGCGGCTCGGTAAGCGGCTGATTTCACATAACGCCCATTCTGAGCCGCGACCGAAGGAAGCGATCTCGAAAGCTCGCGCCACATTTTTGCTGACGATCGCGCTCACCGCAGCGGGATGGGCGCAACCGTCTCTGCCTTTCGAGCCGTATCACGACGCGGGACAAAGCATCACGGGCGCGTTCGAAGGATGGTTCCCAAACCAGGACGGCACGTTCAGTCTGCTGGTCGGCTATTACAACCGCAACCAGAAGCAGACCATTGAAGTTCCTATCGGGCCGGACAATCGCATCGAGCCGGGAGGGCCCGACCAGGGCCAGCCGACATTTTTTCTCCCCGGAAGGCAGTGGGGCGTGTTCACGGTCACGGTACCCAGGGATTTCGGCGAGAAGAAACTATCTTGGACGCTGGTAGTCAACGGGAAGACGAACGTGATCCCCATCAGTCTGCATCCTTTGTACGAGGTGTCTCCGTTCAAAGACGCGAGCGAAAATACTCCGCCATTTATCGGTTTTTCGGAAAACGGTCCCTTCGTCCAGGGCCCCCGCGGGCAAAGCATGTCGTTAACGACAACAGTTTCTAACCCAGTGACGCTCCCAGTGTGGGTAGCCGACGATGCGAAGTCGACGCTGGCGGCCGGGCGTTTCGCGGGTCCGCCGGTGACGGTCACGTGGAGCAAGTTTCGAGGGCCCGGGATGGTGACGTTCGCAAACCAGAGGCCGCCAGTGGAACAAGCGTCCTTCAAACCCCCTCCCCCAGCGATCTTTAGTGGCACCGCAACGACCACAGCTACATTCAGCGAACCCGGAGACTACATACTGCGCGTAGTGGCCAACGACGCCTCAGGCGACGGCGGCCGAGGGTTTCAGTGCTGCTGGACCAACGCGCAAGTAAAAGTCACAGTTAAATAATCACAATCAGCAACATCATTGAACCCTACAGCCTGTCTGAGAGCCGCTTTCAGATGTGGGGCGGGCTATCAGCCGGCAGCCGCCCTCCAGGGCGGCTTTTGCTTCCAGGAAACCTGTACCCGTTGACCCTGGCTCTCAAGTCTGGTGTAATTCTGAGGTAACTCAGGTTCAATCGAGGAGACAAAATGCGCCACACACTCTTGAAGACCGTCGGAGCGGCATGCCTCACCGCAGCCGCTGTTTTCTGCGCCGCGATTCCCGACGCCACCACCGGAAATGTTCAGCTCAAATCGGCCGTAGCCCTCGCGTTCGGCAACGATGGAGTGCTCTTTATCGGCGATTCCCTGGCCGGTTCGGTGATTGCGGTGGATACACGCGATACAAAGGCATCGGCCGGCAAGGCGAGCCTCGACATCAAAGGCATCAACGAGAAGGCTGCCGCGCTGCTGGGCACGACGCCCGATCAGATCCTCATCAACGACGTCAAGGTGAATCCGATCTCGAAGAACGTCTACCTGTCCGTTTCGCGCGGAAAAGGTCCGGACGCGATCCCTGTGATCCTGCGCGTCGACGCGGCCGGGAAACTCTCCGAGTTTTCGCTGGATAACGTGGCGTTCGCTTCCGCTTCTCTCGCCGACGCTCCTGCGTCGAAGCCGGGGACGCGCGGCGGCGATCCGCGCAACGACGCCATCACCGAGATTGCATTCGTCAACGGCAACGTGCTGGTCGCGGGCTTGTCGAACCAGGAGTTCGCGTCCGATCTGCGCTCGATTCCCTTCCCCTTCAAAGGCGAGGCCGCGGGCGCAGGCATCAAGATGTATCACGGCTCGCACGGGCGCTATGAGACGCAGTCGCCGATCCGCACTTTCGTGTCTTACAAAATCGGCAACCAGGAATATCTGCTGGCCGCCTACACCTGCACGCCTCTGGTGAAGATTCCTGTAAGCGAACTGAAAGCGGGAGCCAAAGTGGAAGGCACCACCATCGCCGAACTGGGCGCGGGCAACCGGCCTCTCGACCTGATCGCGTATCGCAAAGGCAATCACGACTATCTGCTGCTGGCCAACAGCGCGCGGGGCGTCATGAAACTGGACGCGGCGAATCTGGAGCAGTATCAGCCCATCCTGGCCCATACTGAAGTCGCCGGCGTCCCCTACACCACGCTGGCCGATCTGAAAGGCGTGAAGCACCTGACCAAGCTCGACGACGCCAACGCTCTGTTGCTGGTCGATAATGGCGGTTCCATTGACCTGCGCGCCATGCCTCTTCCGTAAAGTTACGTTCGCCTCGGCGGTGTTCTTTTTAGCATTCTTTTTAACAGCCGCCGCCGCGGGGAACATCTCCATTCAATTTGACCGCGGCGAATTTCGCGTGGCCGGCTGGAAGGCTACCGAGGAACCCTCCCAGGGATGGTCGTCGATATTCGCCGTCTACGCCGGCTCGGGCGATGTGCAGATGTTGGGGTCGTACACCGTCGCGAATGGAGTGCTTGCCTTTCATCCGCGATTCCCGCTCACCGCGGGCGTTCAGTACCGGGCCGTCTTCAAGCCTGGGCCCGTGGAGGCGATTTTCGACGGTCCGCACATCGCCACGAATCCGGTGACCAGGGTTGACCGCATCTATCCTTCCACCGATGTCCTTCCCAGCAATGCTCTACGGCTGTACATCTATTTTTCCGCCCCCATGAGCCGCGGCGAAGCGTGGCAGCATATTCATCTGGTGGACGCCGATACCAATCAACGGGTCGAGATCCCCTTCCTAGAGTTGGAACAGGAACTGTGGGATCAGAACAACCAGCGCCTGACCGTCCTGTTCGATCCGGGCCGCATCAAGCGCGGCCTGGTGCCGACAACGACGATTGGCCCGGCAGTCGTTGAGGGAAAACGCTATAGACTGCTGATCGATCGCGAGTGGCACGACGCGCGCGGCGTGGGCCTGGTGGAAGCATTCGAAAAGCCGTTTCGCGGAGGCCCCTCCGACCGCGTTCCGCCGGAGCCGCGAAACTGGCGCGTCACCGAACCCAAAGCGGGAACCACGGACCCACTGGCGATCGTCTTTCCCAAGCCCATGGATTACGTTCTGCTCCAGCGGATGATCGGCATCTTCGACCAACACGGCGAGATCGCCGGCAAAATCGAGGTCGTGCGGAACGAAAAAGAATGGCGCTTCACCCCGCGCGAGCCGTGGAAG
>Ga0210394_10003486_pt1 | contig 19700 bp, 21 predicted proteins | sample IncBWC12MmetaG_FD_160121 | JGI IMG/M metagenome (GOLD analysis project Ga0210394, IMG submission 160121) | Forest soil microbial communities from Barre Woods Harvard Forest LTER site, Petersham, Massachusetts, United States - Inc-BW-C-12-M | ecosystem: Environmental > Terrestrial > Soil >...
AATGGCTCTGGCGATTCTCCGCGACCTCCTTTCCTCTCCGAATTCGTAAATCACATCGGCAAGCTCGCGCTCGTCGAGGTGGTTTACCACTTGTTCGGCGGTACGCTCCGACCGCGGGTCCATCCGCATGTCGAGCGGTCCATCCGCCTGAAAACTAAATCCGCGTGCGGCATCGGAAAGCTGCAAACTGCTCACGCCGATGTCGGCCAAAATGCCGTCGGCCTTCAATCGCCGGTCGTCGGCAAAACTTGCAAATGACGCCTGCCGTAACTCGATAGTCGGCCAGTCAGGTCTTAGGTCATAGGTTTTACGCTGCGGATCAATGGCTTCACCTAAGACCGAAGACCCAACACCTAAGACCGCCCTTGCCTTTTCCAGCGCCGCCGGGTCCTTATCGAGCCCAATCAAATGTCCCGGTGCGCCGAGGCGTTTTGCGATTTCGTAACTGTGTCCGCCCAGGCCCACCGTGGCGTCGATATAAGTCCCGCCACGCCGCACGTTTAAAAAGTCGATCGCTTCTTTTAAAAGAACCGGAACATGATTTGGTGAAAGATGGCTCGCTTCCCTTCCACCACCATGCCCAACCCCCTGAGGGGTGTCTGTTGAACCCTCGCCCACTAGATGCCCAGTTCGTCGAGCGTCTTCTCATCGTCAGGCGTGAACTTTTCTTCCTCGACCTGCTTGCGGTACGACTCCAGGTTGCGCACGATCAAGTGCGTCAAGTTGCCGGTAACCGCAACCTCGCCTTTGATCTCCGCCGCTTCGCGCAGCAGTTGCGGTATCAGCAGCCGCCCCTGGCCGTCCATTTCGACCACCTGCCCGTAGTAGTTCACCCTGTCCAGAAACTTCTTCTTCGTTGGATTGAAAGTGGAGAGCCCCGCCAACTTCTGCTCGATCCGCTCCCACTCCTCGAAGGGATACACTTGAGCAACCTTCCCGTCGAGACTTGTGATGTAGTATTGCTGTCCGTACTTCTCGTCGATCACCCGCTTGAACTCCGCCGGGACCTTGAGCCGTCCCTTTTCGTCGACGCGAGTTGGGTGATTGCCGCGAAACATATAGCTCTTTAAGGCTTGTCATCCTGAGGCGACGTTCTTTGTCGCCGAAGGATCCCTGCACTACGATTGCCGCCCCGAAGGAGGCGAAAACGACGCAAAATCGGGTCAAACTCGTTTGGATCGGGCTGTTTATCGTGCTTTTGGGTCGGTTTCCCACCGGCTCCTCTTTATCAGCTTTCCGTTCCCACAACCTTAACTGCATTGACCACTCTGTACTACTTTGTACCACATCTTACCCATAAGTCTTTTATTGTCAATAGGAAAGTTGAAGGTGGCAGTCCCACTCCGGGAGTGATCTAGCAAACTACGAGGGCTTGTGGTTAATCACGAAGATGACCACAACCTGTTGGGTTGACGCTCTAGGTTCATTCGCTATTCATTCGCTTATATTTTTCTTGCATTCCGCGCCAGATGGGCATTCTCTTGTGGAAATAGCGGGTGAAAAGTGCGCTAATTAGGTCGCGCTCTTTGTGAACTTACTCCTGACTTGTGCCACAACACCCGACTTTAGTCCCGAGGCGCTCGCGCTCTGGAACCACTTCTGCATTGCAGATTGGATGCCTGGCGAGGAACTGATCCAATACCTGTTATTTGCGCCAGCTGCGGAATACGCCTGCATCGACGCAATCGTGTTCTTGGAGCCTCACGCCGCTGTCGGTTTTGGCGAATGGCCGGATGGGACTATGGCCCCTATCCCTCTGATGACACCTTGGGAGGCACATTATTACAATGCCGAGATTTCGCAAAGAATTCGCAGCTTACCCGAAAGCTGTGCCATGCGAGACGGCCGTAAATGGAAGAGGATTCCGCAAATAGTAGCAACAAAACACGGTCGTCGTTACGAGGCGTACGACGGGTTGGATGTGGAGTTTGTCATTGATGTTACGGAAATGATGCTCTACTCCGGTTACGCAAGCCCTATCACATGGGAACGAATCGAGAGAATCGTCAACCAGTATCACCGCGATGCCTTTGTAGAGTATGAGCGGGTCGGGTTCCTTGTAATTTGTGATCACGGTTTGTATCGCGTCAAACGAGCGTACCGCAAGAAAAGCTCAAATGAGAGTGAGTTCTACTTCGGAGGCAAGGACAAGCGCCGATTCCACGGTTTTGTCACCGTAGGCCGTGATCAGGAGGGCATCGATTACGAAGCGCTGTTGTTCGAACAGGTTCTCAATGATCCTAGAACGGGTGAGCGTCAAATCCACGCCTTTTTCGAAGAGCATCCGGATCTGCTAGCAGAAGCAATGATGGGCAATCCAATCTCGCATCAGCCGCAGTTCCCGACGAATAGGCAAACTCCAGACTTCTCGATTTCCCCGATCCTGCCTCGCGACAGCGGAGATTGGGTGAAGATTCTCGAACTAAAGGGACCTCATGCGAGCGTGCTTGACCACAGACGACGATTACATCGCGCGCTCGCTCCTGCTGTGCATTCGGCCATTGCTCAGGTCCGGGATTACGAAGAGAGTATTCGCGATCCAATAAACCTCCGTGCAATCGAAAAGTCGCTCGGGTACATTCCGAAATTTTCTGATCGCGCGGTATTAATTGGGAGGAATCCCGCTAAAGCAGATTCCGATCTTTGGGACAAGAGAAGGGAAGAACAGCTTGGCGTCAGGATAATAACTTACGATGATGTGCTTCAGCGCCAGCGCAGTCGGCGTGATCTGCGTCGCCGAAGCGCGAAACTTCTCTGGGAAAATCGGCCCATCATTTTGTAAGCCGCGTTCGCAGGACGGCTCCGATGAACCTGCACCGCCTCGCAGACATCGCCTTCCCATTCTCGGGTTTTGGGATCGCACAGGCACTAGTCAGCGAGTCACCGGCAGTTCGCCACAACCACAACCATTTACTTGCACATGTAGCGTATAATTGGGGGGATGAAAGGGTCAGTAGATCGAGAAGCGGTCGTCGATATCTCACTCAAGGACCAGCGCGAGCTCGCCGAAGCCTATGCCAAGCTCCGCGAAGCGGAAGCCAAGCTGATCGGCTCTGATGGCAAAACTGAGGTCCTGCCGAACAATCTCTACTCGTTCCTGCTCCGCCTGCTTGCAGACCTGCGCGCGGGCCAAGCAGTGACCATCATGCAAAACCGCCACGAACTCACCACGGCAGAAGCCGCAAAAATCCTCGGCTTCTCGCGCCAGTTCCTCGTTCAGTTGCTCGAAAAAGGAGAGATCCCATTCCACATGGCGGGCACGCATCGTCGCCTGTACGTGCGTGATGTGCTCGTCTACAAATCGAAGCGCGACATGGAACGCCGTAAAACCCTCGACAACTTAGCGCGGCGAGAATTCGAAGAAGGAGTCTACGACCAGGTCCCGGATGATTTTCACGCAGGAAGGTGAGTATTCAGCAGTATTAGACGCCTGCGTTCTAGTACCCATGTCTCTTTGCGATCTCCTGTTGCGGTTGGCCGAAGAACCGGCAACGTATCGGCCCTTATGGAGCGAGCAGATTCTGGCCGAACTGACAAAGACTTTAAGAACGAAACAGCATCGAACCGCCGCTCAAGTGCAGCGCCGGCGAGACGAAATGATTTCAGCATTTCCCGACGCGATAGTTTCTTTTCCGCCCGATCTCTTGAAAGCCGTGGATTGCATTCCCGACAAAGAAGATCGGCACGTGCTAGCCGCAGCGATCATGGCGCGAGCCGACGTGATCGTCACGCAAAATCTGAGGCACTTTCCACAGCCGTGTCTCGAAAAATTTGGTGTGAGATGCCAAACGGCAGACGATTTTCTGATCCAGCAGTATCACTCTTTCCCGCAACTCATGCTCGACAAACTCGACGATCAAGCAATCGGAATCGCGCAAGATCGAAAATTCGTTGTCAACAGCCTGCGAAAAGCCGTGCCCGAATTTGCAAAAGTAGTCGAGACATAGAGGTTGTAATCGGCGCCGCCGTACGCCCGCAGAATCAGAAAATCGCCGCCGTTGCCCTTGGCTAGCCACTGAAAGGCTTCGTCAAGATCGCTGCCTCCGCCCATCATGGCGACTCCAGAGTCGGTGTGAGTTTGGAGATCTTGCGGATTCCCTTGTCGAATGTACTTAAAGTGAGCCGCATGGCTCATAGCGGCAGAGTAGGAAAAAATCAGAGCGAGAAGGAATGCTCGTGCGAGCGTCATGATTCGACGACTATACGCCAGAAGGATCGAACTGCGCTTACCGCGCCTGGTTTGCGGTCACTTCGTCGGCTCGACGAACACGGCCGTCCCGTAGGCCAGCACTTCCGTGACGCCCTGCATCACTTCGGTCGCGTCGTAACGGGCGCCGACCACGGCGTTGCCACCCAGTTCAGCAGCGTGCTGCAGCATCAGGTCAAAAGCCTCGGCGCGGGTTTTCTCGCATAAATTTGTAAGCAACGTGATGTTGCCGCCGACCAGCGTTTGCAATCCCGCACCGATGGTGCCGAAGATTGAGCGTGAGCGTACCACGATGCCGCGGACTACTCCGAGCGTGCGAGTCACTCGGAAGCCATCGAGTTCGAACTGCGTCGTGACCATGTTGTGCGCCACCATTCTCGCGCCGCCTGTGTAGCTCATTGCCATCGCAGTGATTCCCTTCTGAATTGTTTGCAGGCGATTAAGCCTGACTCGAACAAATAAGACGAACAGAAAAGACGAATAACCTAAGATGAACAGCTAACTATAGCGCGCGCGGAAATGGTCGGCGAGAGGCTAGCTTGATAACCACTCCGTGAAACTCAGACCCAAGACGGGCATCGCACCTGATTTGTTAACCTTATCTAACTCGATTTACCTTGGTTCGAGCACTGTTTGGACGTATAAAACGGATTGGCACTCCTTCCCTAAGACCCGCTGTGGAGATCTCCCATGAAGCGTTTGGTATGGTTGTTTGCCGTTCTGGCGAGCGGCACCCTCATTCACGCAGCTGTCATTAATGTCCCTGCCGACCAACCCACCATCCAGGATGCCATCGACGTGGCACAGAATGGCGATACGGTTCTCGTTGCTCCGGGAACTTATCTCGAGAACATCAACTTTTCAGGTAAGAACATCACGGTCAAAAGCTCGAACGGGAATAAGGTCACGATCATCGATGGCGGCCATAATAACAGCGTGGTCACGTTCGACAGCGGCGAAGGGCACAAGGCCATGCTCCACGGCTTCACCATCCAGAATGGCGAGGCCAATAGTGCTAGCGACTTTGAGGGCGGCGGGATCTCTATCTCCAACGCTTCGCCCACCATCACCGGAAATATCGTAAAGCACAACAATGCGGTCAATGGTGGCGGGGGCATCGCCGTACAGTTTTCTTCCGCGCTGGTGCAAGGCAATCTAGTTGAAAATAATTCCCAGACGCCGGGCTATTCCGGAGGAACCGGCGGCGGCGGGATCGGTGTGAACGGCGCGGGGTCGGCTCAGATTATCGGCAACACGATTCAAAACAACAATTGGGCTTCATCCAACGGCGGCGGAATCGTTCTGCTTGCCGCCGGCACGCCGATACTGAAAAATAACATCATCGACGGGAATGTCGCTGACTCCGAGGGCGAGGGCGGCGGGATTTTGATCGAGAGCGAATCAAACGCGGTTATCGTTCAGAACCTCGTCTACAACAATAGCGCCGGTCAGGGATCAGGAATCTTTTTCAACGTGCCTGAGGGTTACAGCGGGCCGGTGTTCGTCAACAACACGATCGTCGGGACTACTTCTTCGCAAGGCTCAGCGGTCTACGCTTCTGGCTTCGACGACCAGGTTCAGTTCTTTAATAATTTAATGGTTGGCCCCGGCAAAGGCAGCCCTGTTTTTTGCGACTCCACATCCGACAAGATCCCACCCACGTTCACAAACAACGATGCTTTCAGCCCCAAGGCCAGCGGTTTGCAGGGAACCTGTTCGGCGCAAGCCAGCACTAACGGCAACATCTCAGCCGATCCCATGTTTGTGAGCAAAACAAACTTTCAAGTGAAAACCGGATCGCTGGCTATCAATGCAGGCGACAATTCAGCGCCCGATCTTCCACCACTCGACCTCGCCGGCAAGACACGAGTCGTTGGCGGCACCATCGACATAGGCGCTTACGAGTCGCAAACGTCGGCCGAAGAAAACGTCACTCCAGTTCAGCGGTAACGAAATATTCCTGCGACGCGTTATCGTACTCAATATGCAGCACATTGGGCTTGCAGCACACTTGGCAATCTTCGACATAGTTCTGCCGCCGTCCCGCGGATTCGTCGACCATGGTCGGGTTCCACACGCCACAGCCCGCACATTGAAAACCGGCTTCCACAATAAGCGACGCTAGGTACGTGCTTCTTAGCCTAGCCGTTTCATCGGCGACTTTGCCAGCTTCCCTATAATGTCGAGACTCACATTTTCAAGTCTGGAGGTCTCATGATCTCGCGGCGACGGTTTCTCGAACTCGGCGGGGTTGCAGGAGTGGCGGTGACTTCGCGTCCGCTAATGTCGGTCGCTGGATCGGGAGAACCGGCTAACCCCTCGCTGCCGCCGTCTGTGGCGCGTCTAAAGTCGCGGAAGAACGAAGCCAATCCCATTACACGCGAGGAGCGGCAGGCGCGCCAGGAGCGTGCCCGCGAATTGATGCGTGAGAATGCGCTGAACGCCATCGTGCTGATGGAGGGAACTTCACTGACATACTTTACCGGCATTCGCTGGTGGGGCGGTGAGCGCCTGTTTGCGCTGGTGTTGCCAGCCAAAGGAGCGGCGTTCTATGTGTGCCCAGCATTTGAAGAAGGCCGCGCCAGAGAGCAGATCGCGGACGCGCCGGACGGCGAACATCCAGACGTGCGTACTTGGCAGGAAGACGAAAACCCCTACGAACGCCTTGCCCACGGATTGAAAGACCGCGGCATCAGCAGCGGCAATTTAGGTATCGAAGAAAGCGTGCGCTTCTTTTTTGCGGATGGAATCGCTAAAGCGGCGCCGCAGGCCACCCTGACTAGCGCCACCCCGGTGACTGCAGGCTGCCGCATGATCAAGAGCCCCCACGAGATCGCGCTCATGCGTCTGGCGTCTCAGGTAACGCTGGCAGCCTACGAGGCGGTCTACCATGCGCTGCGGGAAGGCATGACGCAACAACAGGTGGAAAACTTGATCGCGGCGGCTTACGGCCAATTAGGTTTTCCCGGTGAAGCCAGCGTCGAGGCTGGAGAATATTCCTCATTTCCGCACGGCTCAAGCACGCCGCAAATCATTCACGAAGGGTCGATCGTTATGATCGACGACGGCTGCACCGTGGAAGGATATCAATCGGACATCACCCGAACGTTCGTGCTGGGCAAAGCTTCCGACCAGATGAAACAGGTGTTCGATATCGTGCACCGGGCGCAGGCGGCTGCGCTGGCGACGGCACGTCCGGGAGTAGAATGCGGTGCGGTCGACGCAGCCGCTCGAAAAGTAATCATCGACGCGGGCTTTGGCCCCGATTACAAGTATTTCACTCACCGCTTGGGTCACGGCATGGGCATGAACGGCCACGAGTGGCCCTTGTCCGCGGCAATGCCACGAAGCTACAACCCCGCATGACGTTCAGCGACGAGCCGGGCATTTACCTTCACGGAGAATTCGGCATTCGCCTCGAGGACGACATGCACATCACAGAAAACGGCGCTGAACTGTTTACGCCGCAAAGCCCGTCGCTCGAAGATCCATTCGGCAAAGCCTGAGACGCAGTGAACCCGTTTGCTTCGTCCGCGCCGCAAGACCTACTTTGACGGAACCACTTGCAAATTATTGGTCACCGCAAAGATCCCCGGGACAGAATTGGCTCGCAGTCCGGCCAGGTTCTTGTCGGCGTCGTTGTCGACAACGCCTTCCAGTGTGACGCGTCCCATTTTCACAATGATTCGGATCGGTTTCTGCACACCGAGGGCATACTTCTCCAACGCCGGGAATCCGTAGATTTCGCGATACAGACGCAGGCGCAACCTATCGTCTCCCGGTGAAGGAGGCAGCACCTCAATCTGGTTATCGACTTTCTCGACACCCTCGATATGTTTGACAGAGTTCTCGGCGTCGGATTTCAGGGTTGGACGGACGACCGATCCCAGCAGCGTGACGTTAAATCCATCCACCTTGAAGGCGATGTAGTCGAACACGCCGAAATACGGGAGCATAAGCAGCTCGTGGCGAACCTCGCGGACGATGCGTTCCTGAGACTTTCCTGTCGGCTGGTTACGATCTTGAGAAAACCCCAGCGTCGCGAGCGACAGCACTGCAATTGCGATCAACATACTTTTGCGCGTCATGGCGTCTCTCCTTGCCGGGAAATTACCCCGGGGACTGCCCAGTTTACTGCAAAGGTGTTCTCCGGGAACTTACAGTATTTGCGGTAGCTTGGAATCTGTGTAACAAATGTGATTCCCGAACTGGAAGTTGGGATCGCTTCCGATTAGCCTGAAAATCGTCTTGCTCTCGTCTTTGGATTTACAGTAGGTCCACGCATGCAGCATTTGAGCCCACACGATGTAATGACGATGTTTATGGCGCTGGCCACTTTACTCGGCTGCGCCAAACTGGCAGCGGAGTTGATGCAGAAGATCCGCCAGCCTTCGGTGCTAGGAGAGATCGGCGTCGGGATTCTGCTGGGGCCGACCGTCCTCGGACACTACCGGCCGCATTTATACGAGACTTTGTTCCCCACCACCGGGCCGATGCAAATCGTGCTCGATACCGTGACGACTCTGGGAGTCGTTTTCTTTTTATTGACCGCCGGACTCGAGATCGACCTGCGTAGCATCTTTCGCCAGGGCAAGAGTGCATTGCTCGTTAGCATTTTCGGCGTTGCCTTCCCTTTCGCCGCCGGTTTCGCCTCGGCCAGTGCGTTTCCCGCCGAAATGGGCGCAGGCTCGGGCGCAGGAACGAGCACTCTGATCTTCGCGCTATTCGTGGGTACGGCTCTTTCGATTTCGGCGCTCCCGGTAATCGCAAAGATTTTGATGGACCTGAACCTTCTGCGTACCGAGGTGGGGACGGTCATCATCTCGTCGGCGATGTTTGACGACCTGGTGGGATGGATTTTGTTTTCCTTCGTGCTCGGGATGCTGCACCCTCCCGCAGGCGGAAGCGTGGGCGCCGGTGTGAAGCACACCATCATCCTGGTTCTGCTATTCGTGGGCCTTACGCTGACTGTGGGGAGCTGGCTGTTTAATAAAGTCCTGCCCATTTTGCAAGCGCATACTACCTGGCCCGGCGGCGTACTGGGATTCATTTTCACCCTCACACTCGCCGGAGCGGCGTTCACCGAGTATGCGGGAATCCATGCGGTGTTTGGAGCCTTCGTGATCGGCATCGCCATCGGCGAATCGGGACATCTACGCAAGCGCACTTCCGAACACATTCACCAGATCGTGACCAACGTGTTCGCGCCATTTTTCTTTGCCAGCATTGGATTGAGAACTGACTTCGCGGCGAACTTTCACCTGGGATTAACCGCAACCGTGATCGGCGTGGCTTGCGCGGGAAAGTTGCTGGGAGCGGGCTGGGGAGCGCGGCTGGGCGGAATGGACCGGACATCGTCGCTCGTTGTGGGACTTGCGATGAACGCGCGCGGAGCCATGGAGATTATTCTTGGCATCCTCGCATTGCAGGCGGGTTTAATCCAGGAATCGATGTTCATCGCGCTCGTGGTCATGGCGCTGCTCACGTCGCTTCTCTCGGCTCCGGCGATTAACTTTCTTGTGCAACGCAGACGGAAGCTGACCCTGAAAGACACGGTCACCGCTAAGCTATTTTTGCCCACGCTGGCGGCCAAGACCCGGCTTGGTGCGTTACGGGAGATGTGCGACGTGGCCGCGGAAGCGGTGAGTAACGCGCCGGAAAGATTATTTCGCCTGATCTCGGAGCGGGAGCGCGTGCTGGCCAGCGGCTGGGAGAACGAACTCGCTGTGCCGTATGCACGAGTGGATGGATTGACGCGACCGCTGGTGGTGGTCGCGAAGTCGGATGGAATCGATTTCGATGCCCGCGATGGCAAACCCGCGCGGCTGATTATCATGATTCTGACGGCGGATAATCAGTCGCAGCAGGACTTGCTCGGGGATGCCAGCGAATTGTTCGGGCACTCCGAGGCGGTCGAACAAGCGGTGACGGCCACAACGTTTATGGAGTTCGTAGCCGCGCTGAATGCGCCGGTGCAATAAGCGGCAGTGTTTCCCACTGAAGGCACCGGCCACACTCCGTTTCAAGCCACCGGTTTCAAGCCGAAATACTGATGGTGCCGTTCGCCGGCGAACTGCTCGCAGGATTGCTGGCTGACGATGACGCGCCTAACAGATTCAGCACAATCTGCTCATTGTTCGCAGGATTCAAATTGAGGGTAATCTGCTCCGCCGTGGGGCTTAATTGACTAGTGGTTGAAGAAGGCGACTGCGCACCACTCCCTGACTCGTTGATGTTGATGGTTATTTGCTCTGGATTTGCGTTCCCGGCGCCGCTGCTCAGGTTGATGATGACTTCAGGCCCGGCGCCTGTTGCCGAAGATGCGGGAGCTGAGTTGGCCCCACCGCTTTGGGGAGTGTTTCTGAATGTATTCACAAGGCCCTGAAACGCTTGTTGCGCCCCCGCCAGGTCGCCGGACTGCAAAGCTTGCCCAACCGCGGCAAAATCTTGCTCACGCCCGGTAAGTTTGAACGGATTCCCGCCTCCAAATGGCCCGCCCTGACCGAGCGATACTATGTTGTTAAATGCCGTCTGAGCGTCAGCCAAGTTCCCGGAACTGAGCGCTTTACCCAGCTGGCCTAGATCCGTGCCGCGAGTTTGAAAATACTGTTGCAATTGTTGGTGGATGGAACTACTTGAAACCGCTGCCGTCGACATATATCTCTCCTGAGGATGGATTCAACTAACAAGGAACGCTGGTAGAGGTCCTTGCCATCTAGGGTCCATATCGACGTGGTAGGGGGGAACTTTAGGGTCGGGGGCCGCGATCGGGGTCTCCTGACATGTGCCGATACCGGTATGTTGTTGACGCAACACCCAATATGGACACGCCGTGAAACTCCAGCGTAACCTTATAGAGCATGCTGGCGCAGATGAACATAACCAGGCCAGGGTTCAGCCTCGCAGGCCCGATCGCGCTACCGGAAAACGAGGTGCAACTCTGGCGAGTCGATTTAGGCGCGGTTGGTCCCGAGGAACCCCGCTGGCAGCAAGTGCTCTCGGAGGATGAACGCGCGCGCGCCGCTCGATTCCATTTCTCCCGCGACCGCCAAAGCTATGTTTCATCGCGCGCACTGTTGCGAATAATTCTTGCCGCCTACCTGGGGGCTGAGCCGAGAGAGCTTTCGTTCCGCTACTCCGAGAAGGAGAAACCTGCGTTAAGCGGCGCTCATGCAGCGCAGAAGATTGAGTTCAATATTTCTCATTCCGGCATGGCGGCTCTGCTGGCGTTTACCCGGGGACGGGAAGTTGGCGTTGACGTGGAGCTGATCCGGCACGATTTCGACGTGGAAGGAATTGCCCACCGATTCTTTTCGGAGCACGAACGACAAGAACTCATGGCTTTTGCTCTGGAGGAAAGACATGCTGCGTTCTTCCGATGCTGGACCCGGAAGGAAGCCTACGTGAAAGCGACAGGATCAGGATTGTCCTTACCTCTAAGCCAATTCGACGTTTCCATGGCAGCCGGGAACATCAATGCCCTGATTGCCACCCGGCCCGACGCAACGGAAGCGGAACGTTGGTGTATGCGGGAGGTGCCTGGCGGCGACGGCTATGCGGCGGCTCTTTGTGTTCTCGGCCGAGGCTGGCGGTTGCGGGCCTGGTCTGAACAAGAACGGGTTTCCTGCTCGGCTGTCGATGATGTTCAGGCGCCGTAGCAAGTATCGTGTATCAAGAGTCAAGTCGATATTTTTCCCGAGTTAAATTGGCGACAACCGGGTTTGTTCTATCGGAACCTAATACGCGTCAGAGGACTCGCCGCATGTCCCGATGTCGTCTCTTTCTCATCCTGCTGCTCGGCTCGCTTGCTGGCTTCCTGCTCACTCTGAATGGCTGTAGCGGTGGGAGAGGCACTACTTTTGTCGATCAGCCGCCGCCTCCTCCTTCTTCTTCGCAATACATCCAGCACGTCGTCGTGATTTTTCAGGAGAACCGCACACCCGACAATCTATTTCAAGATCCCGTTCTGATTTCGCGAGGAGCGGACATCGCAAGCAGTGGTGTAAATTCCCTGAAGCAGACCATCACTCTCAGTCCGATCGCTCTGGCGAACAACTACGATCTTAGCCACGCTCATAGCGCGTTTGAAAAAATGTACGATGGCGGGAAGATGGATGGAGCCGATCTGATTTCCATTACCTGCGCCGCAGGCAATCCCAACTGCGCTCCCGCGAATCCGCAGTTCATGTATGTGAATCAGACGGACGTGCAGCCTTATTTCGCTCTCGCCGAGCAATACACCTTCGGCGATCGAATGTTCCAAACCAACCAGGGGCCTAGCTTCCCAGCGCACCAGTTCATTATTTCCGGCACATCCGCGCCATCGACGGGCAGTAATCTATTCGTCTCGGAAAATCCAAATTATCCCGCCGGCCAGCCCAGTATTGCCGGATGCTTTGCAAATCCAGCAACTACGATCACCGTCATCGATCCGGAAGGCAATGAAACCAGCCAGTATCCTTGCTTCGAACATGCCACGCTGACGGACCTGTTGGATAACAAAGGCGTAACGTGGCGGTACTACACTTCGGCGGGTGCGGGGTCGATCTGGACCGCTCCAAACGCGATTCAACACATGTGCGGACCGAATGCACCGCCGCCGAACGCAACCGCCTGCACCGGTTCCGAGTGGACCAGCAACGTCGTGCTCTCCACCACTCAAAATCCTGCGCCGATTCTCACCGACATTTCCAACGGCCAACTCCAATCAGTGAGCTGGGTGATTCCCGACGGAAAAGAATCCGACCATGCCCTGAGCAACGATGGTTCAGGTCCATCCTGGGTAGCTTCGATCGTAAACGCCATCGGCAACAGCCAGTATTGGTCGAACACCGCGATTTTCATCACGTGGGATGATTGGGGAGGCTGGTATGATCACGTTCCGCCCCCGCAAGTTCTCGCAAACTGCTCACAGTGGGGTTGCGGTTATGTATACGGCTTCCGCGTGCCGCTGATCGTCGTCTCGCCTTACACGCGAGCGGCCTATATCTCTCACACTAACCATGATTTCGGTAGCGTTCTCAAATTTATTGAAGAAACCTATGGGTTGCCTTCCCTGGGTTATGCCGATGCGCCAGCACATGATTTCTCCGATTGCTTTGACTTCACCCAGACGCCGCTGAAGTTTCAGACGATTGCTTCGCCGCTGACTGCCGAACACTTTTTGAACGATCATAGGCCGCCGACCGACCCTGACGACGACTGATGCCGCTCGGAAGCCCGAGATCCAGTAGGTTACCGATCCCCATATTCCAACAGCACGGCGACGATCCAGGCAGAAATGATTTTCGCCGGTGGAACAGTGCTGGCTTTTCGCGCAAAGAGTTTCACATCCCCGCTAATGGTAACGTAAGAAAGGATGTGAAGCCCTTTCAAACCGTTTCCTTTTAGTAGCTTACGATGGTCACCTCCCGTCACAAAGGTGTCATGATTGCATGAGCCTTCGGTCTAGAGTAATTCCTGGAACTGGCTTTCGTACATCGGACGAAAATGTTAGTCTGTTAACAAGATTCGGGGATTCACCTCTCCCTTAAAACATCTACAAATCGGTTCCGCCCCCGTCCCGATAATTTGAAAAGTATCCGAGCCAAGACGATAAAGATAGTAGGCATTACCGCACGCAAAAATCCAGGAGGCTTAAGCACTTGACCGCTTCAATCAGCCATCTCATCGCGCCGCACGGCGGCGAACTTGTTGAACTCATCATCCCGGCGGAGAAGGCCGCCGAACTGAAGTCGCATTCCAAAGAGTGGCCCTCGTGGGACCTGACGGCCCGCCAACTTTGCGATCTCGAGTTATTGCTCAGCGGTGGATTTTCTCCGCTGCGGGGTTTTATGACCCGCGCCGACTATGAGGGCGTCTGCCACAACATGCGCCTCGCCAACGGCACTCTGTGGCCCATGCCCATCACCCTGGATGTGACCGAGGAATTTGCCAAGAAGCTGACGCCGGGCAGCAGCAAAGTAGCCCTGCGCGATCCTGAAGGCGTAATGCTCGCGGTGCTGCACGTGGAAGAAGTTTGGCAGCCCGATCGCAAAGCCGAGGCGAAGGCGGTTTTCGCCAGCACCAGCGCTGCTCATCCCGGCGCGGATTATGCGATGAACAAATCGAACCACTGGTATGTGGGGGGAGAAGTAGAAGGGCTGCAAGCGCCTTCGCACTACGATTTCCGTACCGTACGTCTGACTCCGGCCGAAGTGCGAGCCGAGTTTGCCCGCTTGGGCTGGCGCCGTGTGGTCGCCTTCCAGACTCGCAATCCTATGCACCGTGCCCACGTGGAACTGGCGTTTCGCGCCGCGAAACAGGTGGAAGCCAGCCTTCTGATTCATCCCGTAGTCGGCATGACCAAGCCGGGCGATGTCGATTACTACACTCGCGTGCGCTGCTATCAGTTGCTGCTCTCGAAGTTCCCGCAGTCCACCGCCAAGCTTTCTCTCCTGCCGCTTGCCATGCGCATGGGCGGACCGCGCGAGGCCATCTGGCACGCGCTCATCCGCAAGAACCACGGCGTTACGCACTTCATTGTGGGCCGCGATCACGCCGGGCCGGGCAAGGATACGGACGGAAAACCTTTCTACGGCCCCTACGAGGCTCAGGAAGTCTTCAAAAAGCATGAGGCGGACATCGGCGTCACCATGGTGCCTTTCAACATGATGGTCTACCTCGAGGCTGAGAATAGGTACGTGCCCGATGACGAAGTGAAAAACGGAGACCGCGTGCTGAATATCTCCGGCACCGAACTTCGTGAGCGTTTGAACGAAGGCCGCGAGATTCCTGCCTGGTTTACCTATCCAGAAGTTGTGACGGAATTGCGCCGCAGCTTTCCGCCTCGTCACAAGCAGGGGGTCACCATTTTCTTCACTGGGCTTTCCGGCTCGGGCAAGTCGACCATCGCTAATGTTCTGATGACCAAGTTCCTGGAAACCGGCGGGCGCCCCGTTACGCTGCTCGATGGCGATCTGGTGCGCAAGCACCTTTCTTCAGAGCTTGGGTTCTCCAAAGAACACCGCGACATTAACATCCGGCGCATCGGATACGTCGCTTCGGAGATCACCAAGAATGGTGGCATTGCAATTTGCGCGCCAATCGCTCCTTACGACGCGACACGGAAACATGTACGGCAGATGATTGAGCCCTACGGCGGATTCATTCTCGTGCACATCGCGACCTCCGTCGATGTCTGCGAACAGCGGGATCGAAAGGGCCTCTACGCCAAAGCCCGCGCCGGAATTCTAAAAGAGTTCACCGGCATTTCAGATCCTTACGAAGTTCCGACCGATGCCGAAGTCACCATCAACACCGGCGACCTGTCTCCCGAAGAAGCAGCGCAGGAGATCATTCTGCACCTCGAACGCGAGGGCTTTATCGGCACAGCTGCGGAGTCGGTCTAATCGGCTGCACGAAACGAGCGCGGAGTCGCAAGTTGAAAATGTGAGATCGGCGCCGTCGCGTGCACTGTCATTCGCATAGTCATGGATCTGCTGATCAAGAGCCTGGTTGGTTTGGGAGTTGGGACCCTCATTGGAATGACCGGGGTCGGAGGCGGCGTTCTGCTGCTTCCGATCTTAATTTTTGGACTGGGTGTCCCCCCCATGAGCGCGGTCGGATCAGACGCGCTGTTCAACTTCGTCACCAAGATTGGGGCAAGCATCGTTCACCTGCGCAAGGGAACGGTCAAGCGCAAGGTAGTGTTGGCACTCGCCGTGGGCAGCGCTCCCGGATCGTACTTCGGCGTTAGCTTTCTGGTGCACCTGCGAAACACGTACGGCAATGGCGTAAATCATTTCATCACGGTCGCGGTTGGAGTGCTGCTGATTTGCATTCCGACGTTTCTGTTCTTTCAGAAAAAGATCGAGGACCGGGCCGCGACGCGTCCACCCACGATGAAATCGTTTGCGTGGATGTCGCTCATCGGCCTGGTGGCAGGCTTTCTCGTGGGAATTACCTCGGTCGGCTCCGGCAGTATCGTCATGATGATGCTGTTGCTGTTTTACAGCTTTCAGCCGAAAGTCATGGTGGGCACGGATATCGTGCATGCCTTGCTCCTTACCGGCGTCACCAGCCTTCTTCATTTTCGGATGCACAACATCGATTTGCATTTAGTCGGTGCACTCTTGATCGGCTCGATCCCGGGAGGGTTGCTGGGTTCTTACTTGAGTACTCGGGTTCCAGTTCCATGGCTGAGGCGCATCCTGTGCGCTGTGCTGCTGGCGACCGGCGCGCGCATGCTCGTGGCTTAGTATGAACTTTGTGCTAGGTAAAACGTAGCTTAGCGACAAGAAGATTAGGAAAATATGCCTTCAAACTCTTACACTCAGATACTAGAACGCATTTATTCCGCACTGGATGCCTCCCGCAAAGTTTTCGCTCGCTTCACTCCGGGGGAGATCGACACGGAGTACAAGGCCGGACTCGATCCCGTGACCGAAGCGGATCGAGCTCTCGATGCCGTGCTGCGCAAGGAATTGCTACGCGAGGGTGAAGGCTGGCTCTCGGAAGAGAGCGTTGACGACCCCATCCGCTTGCAGCGGTCGCAGGTGTGGGTGGTCGACCCCCTCGACGGCACCCGTGAATTCGTACAGGGCATTCCCGAGTTTTGTGTGTCGATTGGATTCGTGGAGAATGGCCGTCCCGTGGCCGGCGGAATTTGCAATCCAGCGACAAACGAGGTCTTTCTCGGTTCAATAGAATCCGGCGTAACCTACAACGGCAAACCGGCGCAACCTAGTCAGCGCCAGAGTCTTGAAGGAGCATTGATTCTCGCCAGCCGCAGCGAAGTGAAGCGCGGCGAGTGGAAGACGTTTGAGAATTCTGGATGCAAGATTCGCCCCGTGGGTTCAGTTGCTTACAAATTGGCGCTGGTTTCTGCGGGCTTGGCCGACGCCACTTTCACGCTGACTCCAAAGAACGAGTGGGATGTCGTGGCGGGAGCGGCTCTCGTACAAGCGGCCGGCGGTCTTGTCAGCACTCTGGAAAAAACTAGCCTGATTGCCAATCGTCGCGATCCGCTTCTGTCAGGCCTGATTGCGAGTGGTCCGTTCTTGCAGGAGACATTACTCACGCTGGTTGAACCTCACATCCACGCGATTGAACACTCTCGCTAGCAAATCGTTATCGAAAGGGTGGTGGAGTAAGACGACGTTTCCGCCACCAGGATTTCGCCGAAGTCCCGCGGGATGTTTATAATCCGCTCTTCTTCTGCAAGTAGGGAATTGCCGGGCTTTCCACGAAGGGAATCAATGAGCGACACCGAATTCCTATCCGAGATTCAGCAGAAGCTGTCGTTTGAGTTTCGCGAACGCTGGTTCCGAAGGATGATACGGCTGAAGCGTGAGCCTCGGAGCGCGGGCTTTTTCGACTCTTATCCTCGCTTCTTCTCCACCAGCGACACTGCTACAGCGCCCGACCGGCTGAACCAGCGGCATCGCGCTCTGATTGAATCGAACGCTGCCATTGTTTCCGGCCGCAAAGTGTTGGATATCGCTTCCCACGACGGCCGCTGGAGTCTGGCAGCGCACAAGGCAGGCGCGGATTACGTTCTGGGCATCGAAGCTCGCCAACACTTAGTGAATGCGGCGCGCGACAACATGCGCGAGTACGGAGTGCCCGCCGGCAAAGTCGAATTTGTGCAGGGCGATGTGATGGTTGTGTTGGATCAACTCCAGAGCGGGAGTTTCGATACCGTTTTCTGCTTTGGATTCCTTTACCACACCATCGACCACATGCCGCTATTTCGCAAGATCGCTCGCCTCAAGCCTGCGAACCTTGTGATCGACACCACTGTTTCCTTGCGGCCTGGGAGCGTCGTCGAAGTTCACGAGGAGCCGACCGACCACGAAAGTACCGCGGCATTTGGGGATCTAGAACTTGTCGATCCCGGCAAAGCGGTACGGGCGATAAAAGGCTATCCCAGCAAAGAGGCGCTGCAATTGATGCTGAAGGCAGTGGGGTTTTCGAACGTGCGGTATTTCGACTGGCAGGCTGCCGGCATTAAAAGGTGGGACGATCTCAAAAACTACTATCTAGGCACGCGTATCACTGTTACTGCGCAGGCGGATCGATAACACCCGACTGCCAGCAAGAACAATCCGAAGTCTAGCTTGGGTTCATCCAATCTTCACATTGCCGCCTGCGTGGGGATCGCAGTTGCCCTCATCTCGACTCCCGGGAATCCCGGTAGAAAGCCGGGGATTCTCGAAGCTTTCTCCCGCGCCACCCCGGCATAGGCCAGCTTGTAGCCGAAAATCAGCATCAGGTGTCCCCATGCTGCTTCAATCTTTTGTACAGAAGAAGGCGACAACGCTGACTGCCACTGCCCATCGGTAGCGGCACGGATGAACGGAATATCCTGACGCGTATCTTTCGTCGACGCCCACAGTCGGCCTTCTTGCTTTTCCATTTTCCGCATCTTCTCTGCCGTGCTGCGCTCCACGGCCAAACTCAATCGCTCCTCAATTGCGTTCATCTGTAACAGAACCGCAATCCGATTCAGTTCGTAGTAGGTTTGCCGCAATAGGTCTTCATAGCGAACCACCAAAAAATTTGGGTCGCCGGTCCGCGCCCCCATCCAGCTCGCCACATTTTCGCCCCATGAGCCATACGGACAAACTTCCCCGGCAACAAAGCTGCTGATGAATTTGTCGATCGGAAACCCATCGTCCAAGACTCGCCTCTTGACCTGGAAATGATATTGCGATACGGCAATGTCCCGAGGATCGCGCACTACGTAAATCACACGTTTGTAGGTTTCGCAGAACGGGTAATGACTCTTAATGACGCGAGGGCGCGGCATCTGTTCAAAATATCTTCTCGATTGTCCGTCCACCGATGGAATAAGCCGGTCCGCTCCAGTTAATGTGACAGCCTCTTGTGGATGGATGAGGTTTGCCAGCAACAACCGAACCCAGGTATTACCCGACTTCGGATAAGAGACGAGGAACGTATCGTCCTTGTCCACGATCAAACGGCGACGGGGAGGGTCCTGCCTCGCTAGATATTTGATCCCCACAAAGATTCTGCCAATCGCGCCCATTGAGTTTCTCCTCGCCGACCCTCATTTGTATAGGGATAGTCCGCCCCACTGTCGCTATCATGCTCGTGGACATCTTCCGTGTAATCCCCCAAATAGGGTATTTCGTAAGACGCCGGGCACTGGGAACGGCTCTCCAACGTTGGCGAAGTGTAAAGCCGGGGTTTCGACAACATCCCTGATATGCAACAAATTGCGCCCTGCTTGAGCCGTAACCGAATAAATCCGCCGCTGGCGCGTGATTGAAACGTGGTTGTAACTTAGTCAGTGTATGTTTGCGCTTCGCTAGCTCGAACAGGGCGTCGGACGACTCAGGAATGATTAGCCCAATAATTTTCGAACGTCGTTTACGACTCTATCAATGTGCGAGAATCGATGCTGAGAGAATCGACGCAAAGCCGTCAATAGCGGAGCCATTCCCCCGGTGATTTACGGAATCAAGGCCATTACCAAGTTCGTGCTCGG
>Ga0210394_10003487_pt1 | contig 19692 bp, 17 predicted proteins | sample IncBWC12MmetaG_FD_160121 | JGI IMG/M metagenome (GOLD analysis project Ga0210394, IMG submission 160121) | Forest soil microbial communities from Barre Woods Harvard Forest LTER site, Petersham, Massachusetts, United States - Inc-BW-C-12-M | ecosystem: Environmental > Terrestrial > Soil >...
CCGTGAACTCGACGCGCTCGCCGGGCGGCACGCGAAAACGCAGCGTCGCGGGAGCACCCGCGGCGGCGCGCGCGGCGCGCTCCGCGGCCGGCAGCCCCCGGCAGGTGCCGCCGTAGCGCGGCGGGCGGCCGGCGGCGCGCTGTGCCCGCCGGGCGAGCTCAAGCTCGAGCGGCGTGCAGAAGCACGGGTAGACCGCACCGCCCTCCTCGAGCTGCGCGAAATAGCGGTCGTAGAGCGCGCGGCGCTGCGACTGGCGATAGGGTCCGAGCGCGTCCTCGCGGCCGGGGCCGGCGTCCCACTCGATGCCGAGCCACTCGAGGTCGGCGAGCAGTGAGCGCGCGTGTGCCTCGAGGCTGCGCTCGGCATCGGTGTCCTCGATGCGCACGATGAAGCGCCCGCCGCCGTGCCGCGCGAGCAGCAGGTTGAAGAGCGCGGTGCGCGCATTCCCCAGGTGCAGCTCGCCGGTGGGACTCGGAGCGAAGCGGGTGACCGGCGTTGGGCTCATTGGCGCCATGTTACCGGCAGCCGCGCGCCGCTGTCGCTCACTCGCGCCGCGGCTTATGATCGCCTGCCGTGCCAAGCCCCGGAGGATCGATGTCCACGCCCCGCGCCCCGTTTGCGATTTCCGCCCTGCTGCTCGCCCTCGCCCTCGCATTCGCGCCCAGCGCCCGCGCCGAAGAGCAGACCACCCAGGTGAAGGTGGTGACCAACATGGGCGACTTCGTCATCGAGGTGCGCCCCGAGCGCGCGCCGCTCACCGCCCCGAACTTCCTGCGCTACGTGAAGGAGGGCTTTTACACGAACACGCTGATCCACCGCGTGGTGCCGAACTTCGTCATCCAGGGCGGCGGCCACGACTCCGCCACCATGAACCTGAAAACCGCCCACGAGAGCGTCGTCAACGAGTCCGGCAACGGCCTGCAGAACAAGCGCGGCACGGTGGGGCTCGCCCGCACCACGGCGCCGCACTCGGGCAACGCGGAGTTCTACGTGAACCTGGTCGACAACCCGGATCTCGACCCGGTGCCGACCCGCTGGGGCTACGCGGTATTCGGCCGCGTGGTGCAGGGGATGGACGTCATCGACAGGATCGGCGAGACGCCGACCGGAGCCGTCGGCCAGTTCAAGCAGGACGCGCCTCTCAAGCCCGTGATCATCGAGAGCATGACCATCGTGGCGCCGACCGCGGCGGCCCCGGCGGCTGCACCGGTGAATCCGGCCGAGCCGCAGAAGATCCTCTCCCCGAAGTAGCGCCGCGGCACGCGCACCCGTCAGTGAGGCATCTGTTCGTCTCGGACGTGCACCTGGGGGAGGAGTCGGGTCCCGGGCTCGAGCAGTTCCTGCAATTCCTCGCAGACGTTGCCGCGGGCGCGGCGGCGCTCTACATCCTCGGCGATCTCTTCGAGAGCTGGGTGGGCGACGACGACCGCAGCCCCGTCGGCACGCGCGTCTGTGCGGGACTGAAGGCGCTCACCCTGAGCGGCGTGCCGTGTTTCGTGATGCACGGCAACCGTGACTTCCTCCTCGGACCGGGGTTCGCCGCGCGCAGCGGCTGCCGCCTGCTGCCCGACCCGGTAGTCGCCGAGCTCGACGGCGAGCCGGTGCTGCTCACGCACGGCGACGCGCTATGCACCGACGACCACGCCTACCAGGAGCTGCGCAGCATGGTGCGCAGGCCCGAGTGGCAGCAACGTTTCCTGGAACTGCCGCTCAGCGCTCGCGAAGCCCTGGCGGATGAGGTGCGCGCGGGCAGCCGGGCGCATATCGCGCGCACCGTGCCCACCATCATGGACGTGAACGCCGCGGCGGTCGCCACCGCGTTCCGCGCCAGCGCGGTGCGCCGCATGATCCACGGCCATACCCACCGTCCGGGCGTGCACGACACGGTGATCGACGGCAGCGCGGCCCAGCGCATCGTGCTGGGCGCGTGGTACGAGCAGGGAAGTTATCTGAGCTGCGAGCGGGGCGAGTATCGGCTGCGCGAGCTGCCGCGGCAGGGGGTACCGCCGGTCAGCCCGCGCAGCTGATTTTCGCGCTTCAGTTCTGGCTGGGCGCCGCGGCCGGCGCCGGCGGACCACCCGGGCCGCCACGGTGGCCGAACCCATGGTGCATCTGCTGCAGCGTCTGGAACTTCTTCACCTGCGTCGGCGAGAGCACCGTGGACAGCTTCGTCAGCGTGTCCTGGGCGATCTGCTGATGCGCGGCGTGCATCGCCTGGAAATCGGGCTTGCCGCCGGCGGCCTTCGCCTGCTCGAACAGCGCCTTCATCTGCGCGTGCTCGCCCTGCAGGATCGTCTGCACCTGCCCCTTCTGGGTGTCGGTGAGATCGAGCAGCACGGCGAGATTATCCATGTGACTCGCGCGTCCACCGGTGCCGGGGTTCTGAGCCAGAGCGATGCCCGCCCACAACGCGGCGAGCGCCACCACCGAAACCTTCATCAACGCTTTCATGAGCGATCTCCTAATGCGGGTCCGTAAACTGCGAGGAACACCCGCGCATCTAGGCTAGCCGCGGCGGCGGGCAGTGCCGTGAGCAAGTGTGAGGCAGTGTCAAGACGGGCCGAAAAGCGCGATCCGGTCACACTCCGCGCCGCGCTTGGCTCAGCGCCGCGGCAGCACCAGCGCGGCCTCGAGCCCGCCCTCGGGCCGGTTTTGCAGGGTGAGCGTGCCACCGTGCGCCTGGGCGATGTCGCGCGCGATGGCAAGACCTAAGCCCGTGCCGCCGCTATCGCGGTTGCGTGACGATTCGAGCCGATAAAAAGGCTCGAACACCCGCTCGAGCTCCGCCGGCGGTATTCCCGGGCCCTCATCGCGCACCCGGATCACGAGCTCGCCGTTGTCCTCGACGAGGAGCGCCGCACGGCCGCCGAATTTGACGGCGTTGCTCACCAGGTTGGTGAGACAGCGCTTGAGCGCCTGCGCCTTGCCGGTGAAGGGCGCGAGCGCGCGGCCACTCAGTGTGACCGCCGCGCCCGATTCGGTGAACTGCGCGACGAGCGCCGCGAGCAGCGCGTTGACATCGAGCGGCACCGCCGCCTCACCGTCGTCGAGACCCCGGAACAGCGCGAGCGCCTCGCGCACCATGCCCTCCATCTCGGAGAGCTCCTTGACCATGCGCTCCTGCAGCGCGGCATCGTCGATGGTCTCGACCTGCAATCGCAGCCGGGTGAGCGGCGTCTTGAGGTCGTGCGACATCGCCGCCAGCACGCGGCTGCGGCTATCGAGATAGCGGTACAGCCGGTCCTGCATGGTGTTGAAGGCGCGTGCCGCCCGGCGCAGCTCGCGCGCGCCGCGCTCGGGGAGCTGCGGCGGCCGCGCCTCGCGCCCGACGCTGTCGGCGGCGCGCGCCAGGGCCGAGAGCGGGCGGGTGATGTTGCGCGCCACGGCGTACAGCGTGATCACCAGGATCGCGAGCAACAGCAGGAGGTTGACCACCAGGTTGCGCGGCAGCAGCGCGCCGCCCGGCACACGCAGGATGCGGTACACCGCGGTGTCGCCGTCGGGGAAGCGCACCGTCACGTCGTAACGCTGCGCGGTATTCTGGCTCGCGGCGAGCTCGTGTGCCTCGTAGAACGGCACCGGCAGCGGGATCGCCGCGCGCGGCGGATCGACGGTGTGCCCGACCGTGACCTCAAAGCCGGTGCCGAGCGCCGCCAGCAGCTGCTCCTTCAGGCTCTGCTCGAAGTCCGTGAGGAGCGGCGCGCGCACGAAGGCGCGCGGCGGATCCATCGGGCCGCGCGGCGAGTGCGGCGGCGCATCGGGCGGCGGCGGGGGATGAAAATGGCGCGAGCCGCGTGGCGCGGAGAGCTGCTCGATCGCCGCGGCGCGCTCGGTGGCGCCGAGCGGCTCGAGCATCAGGGTGGTCTCAGCGATGCGCCGTGTCCATTCGCGCACGCTGCTCTGCAGGACGAAGTGCTCGCGCTCCTGAGCGATGAGCACGAGGCCGGTGGCCTGCGCCAGCAGCACGGCCAGTACCGAGGCGGCCAGCAGCCGCCCGAACAGCGATTGCGGCCAGAGCCTCAGACGCGACCGCGGTTTGCCCGGCTCACTGGCTCTCGACGCTGACGCCGACGACATAGCCCTCGCCATAGACGGTCTTGATGATCTGCGGCGCGCGGGCGTCGTCGCCGAGGATCTGGCGCAGCCGGCTGATGCGTACGTCGATGCTGCGGTCGAAGGGATCGGCGTCGCGGCCGCGCAGGAGCTCGGTGAGCTGCGCCCGCGTCAGCACGCGGTTGCCGGCGGCGAGCAGCACGGCGAGCAGCCGGTACTCGGCGCCGCTCAGGGCCACGTCCTTGCCGGCCGCATCGGTCAGGGTGCGCGTGATGGTATCGAGCCGCCAGCCGCCGAACTGGAAGGAGCGCACCGTCTCGGGGCTCGGGTCGCGCGGGGCATGCGCTGAACGGCGCAGCACCGCCTTGATGCGCCCGAGGAGCTCGCGCGGATTGAAGGGCTTCGCGACATAGTCGTCGGCGCCGAGCTCGAGGCCGACGATGCGGTCGACGTCCTCGCCGCGCGCCGTGAGCATGATGATGGGCAGGTGCGAACGGCCGCGCAGCTCGCGGCACAGCGACAGGCCGTCTTCGCCGGGCAGCATCACGTCGAGCACCAGCAGGTCGACGTGCGAGCGCTCGAGCACCCGGCGCATTTCCTTGCCGTCCGGGACCGCGGTGGTGCGGAACTCGTGCTTCTCGAGGTACTGCGCCAGCAGGCCACGGATCTCGCGGTCATCGTCGACGATCAGCAGGTGGGGACGGTCGTTCATTGCAGTGCGGGCCTGGTGTTGGAAGCGGAGGATACCGGGCCAACAGACACCCGGCAGCGAAATTCGTGCCGGCCGGCTTGTAAGTAACTGTTAGTGCGAGGCGGGCGGGCCCGAGTGAAAGCGCAGCTCGGTGTCGGGCTGCGTCGCGAGCTCGGCCTCGCGCGTGGCGAGCTCGCCGAGCCGTTCCTGCCACTCCTGCGGCGCGCTCGCGCGCGCTAAATCCACATACAGCTCGAAGTGGCGTGCTTCGGCGGTAGCGAGCCCGGCGTACAGCGCGGCGAGCGGGGCGGTGAGCCGCGGCGCGAGCAGCCTGAAGCGCTCGGCCGAGCGCGCCTCGATGAGCGCCGCGGCGAGCAGCTGGTCGAGCTTGCGCGCCGGATGCGTGGTGCGCAGCGCCCGGCGCAGCTCCTGCGCATAGCGGCCGGGGCGCTGGCGCACCAGCGGCACGTCGAGCTCGCGCATCACCCGCGACACCTGCTCGAAATGACGCAGCTCCTCGCGGGCCAGGCGCGACAAGGCGAGCGCGAGCGGGCGGTCCTCGGGGTAGGCGAACATCAGCGCCATGGCGCTGGAGGCCGCCTTCTTCTCACAGTTGGCATGATCGACGAGCAGTTCCGGTACGCGCGCCACCGCTGCCTCGACCCAGGCCTGCGGCGTTGCGGCGCGCAGGATCGCGTTCACGGGCGGCCCTCGAAGCGCAGCCACTGCCCGAGTGCACGCGTCAGCGCCTGGGCCGCCTCGGCCGCGGAACCATAGCGCTCGGCGGGGGACTTGGCGAGCAACCGCTCGATGAGTGGCTGCAGCGCGGCGCAGCGCGACGGCAGGCGCGGCACCGGCTCCTTGCGGTGCTTGTAGACGATCGCCATGGGGTTGTCGGCGCGGAACGGCTTCTCGCGGGTGAGCATCTCGTAGAGCATCACGCCGAGACTGTAGAGGTCGCTGCGCGCATCGATCGGCTCGGCGTGACCCTGCTCCGGGCTCATGTAGTGCGGCGTGCCGAAGATGACGCCGCTGTCGGTCGCATCCTGCGCGAGCGCGGTGTCCTTGGAGAGACCGAAGTCGATGAGCGCAATGCTGCCGTCGGTACGCAGCATGACGTTGCCGGGCTTCAGGTCCCGGTGCAGCACGCCGGCGGCGTGCACGCTCTCGAGCGCGCGCGCCACCTCGATCGCGATCAGCAGCGCCTCGCGCGCGCTCAGCGCCGTAGCGCGCAGGCGCCGCCGCAGATCCCCCATCGGGAAATATTCCATGACGAGCCACGCGTGCTCGTCACTCACCCCGAGGTCATAGAAGCGCACCACGCCCGGCGCGGCGATCCGCTGCGCGATCTCGTACTCCTGCAGGAAGCGCCCGAAGATGTCGGTCGGCTCGTGCTCGTGCCGGTCGCGCGCTACCTTGAGCGCCACCAGCGTGCCGGCGCTCTCGCTCTCACCGACGTAAAGATCGGTGAGGCGGCCGGCGGCGAGGCGGCGGATGCGCCGGTAGCCGCGGACGAAAGCGTCGCCGAAGCGCTGCGCCTCGCGCCCGGCGCTGCTCGAGCGCCACAGCGCGCGCGCGTGCGCCGCGCGCTGCTCGGCGGCCGTGAGCACCCGCTGGAACTCATCGCCTTCGAGCTCCTCCCGGCTCACCGACCAGGCGCCCAGCGCCGCCGCATCGCCCGCCGCCGCGGTATCGGCGCCGTTGCGCAGCAGCACGATGGGAGCGAAACCGGCGCGCCCGGCAAGCTCGCGCGCCCAGCTGAGGCCGCGGCCACCCGGCCACTCCTCCGCGAGCAGCACCGCATCGTAGCCCTGCGCCAGGAACTCGGGCGCGAGCGCCCCCTGTGACACCGGACTGTGGACGGTGAGGCGCGCGTGCGGGCGCCATGCCGTGAGCCGCGCGCGCACCTGCGCGCAGCGGCGCCCATCCTCCTCGATCAACAGCACCCGCATGGGGGCGCGATTAGAGCATGCGCGACCGCGCCCCGCCACGCGCGGCGCCGGGCAGCCGGGCGGCGGCCGCGGCGCTGAGCTTGAGCCCGATCACCACGTCCCCGACGTTGGTCCCGGTGGGTCCGGTATGCACCAGGTCGCCGCTGGCCGCGAGCGCCGCGGCGGAATCGGCGGTCGCGAGGCAGCGGTCGACATCCATGCCGGCGAGCGCGACCCGCGCACAGCTCTCCGCATCGACCAGCGCACCGGCGTCTTCGGTGACCCCGTCGGTGCCGTCAGTGCCGGCCGCGAGCAGCATGAGATCGGCCTGTCCGGCGATGAGGCGGGCGGCCGCCAGCGCCAGGTGCTGATTGCGCCCTCCCCGGCCTGCGTGCGGCGGCAGCTGCACCGTCGATTCCCCGCCCCACAGGCACACGGCGCTCGCCGACAGGCGCAGCTCGTGCGCGCAACGCGCCGCGAGCCGCACCGCATCCTCATCGAAACGCCGCCCGCCCGTGTGCACCTCGAGCCCGAGCGCGCGCGCCGCCGCCGCTGCGCCCGCCAGCGCCTGCTCGACCGAGGCGATGACGGTGCGCGTGACGCGGTCCGGGCCCTCGCTCGCCGGCCCGAGGAGACCTGAGCCGATGAGCGCCGGATCGTCACCCGGCACGTCCGAGACGTAGAGCGCGCGGGCGCTGCGCCCGGCGAGCCGCGCGGTGAGGCGCCCGCCCTTGATGCACGAGAGCGCCATGCGCTGCGCGTTGAGCGCGGCGATGGCCGTGCCCGCGGCGAGCTCACGCGTAGTGAAGGCTTCGAGGTCGGCGAGGTGGAGCCCCTCGCGCAGTACCTCGACGAGGCTCGAGGCGCCGCCCGAGATCAGGAACAGCGGCTCGGCTTCGGGCGGCAGCGTCTCGACCCACTCGAGGAGCCGCGCGCCGGCGGCGAGGGAGCGCTGATCGGGTACCGGATGCGCACTGGCGATGACCTCGGCGCCCGGGAGTCGCTGCAGCTGCGCCGGCGCGTGTCCGGTGCGCGTGATGATGAGCAGACGTGCCATGCGGCCGCCGAGCGCGTCGTGCGCACCGAGCGCCATGGCCGCGGCCGCCTTGCCGACCGCCGCCACCCACACCGCAGCGGCGGACGTCGGGTCGCCGCGCAGCGCCTCGCGCACGCAGCGGCGCCCGTCGACGGCCTCGAGTGCCGCCTGCAGGAGCGTGAGCAGCAGCGCGCGCCGCGGATCGCCCGAAGAGGTCAGCTCAGCTCCCGCGCACCACTTTGAGCCTGCGGCGTGCGCGGCGCGCGAGCTTGGCGGCGTCCGAGCGCTCATCCTGCAGGCGCTCGAGATATTCCGGCGTGACGTCGCCGGTGACGTACGAGCCTGAGAAGCACGAGGTGTCGAATTCCTCGATGCGTGCGTCCTCGTGCTTGCAGGCGGCGATCAGATCGTCGAGCTCCTGGTAGACCAGCCAGTCGGCGCCGATCAGCGCCGCGATCTCCTCGACCGTGCGCCCGCTCGCCACCAGCTCGCTCGCCGCCGGCATGTCGATGCCGTAGACGTTCGGGAAGCGCACTGGTGGGGCCGCCGAGGCGAAATACACCTTGGCCGCACCCGCCTCGCGCGCCAGCTCGATGATCTGCGCCGAGGTGGTGCCGCGCACGATCGAGTCATCGACCAGCAGCACGGTCTTGCCGCGGAACTCCAGGTCGATCGCGTTCAACTTGCGGCGCACCGATTTCTCGCGCTCTTCCTGGCCCGGCATGATGAAGGTGCGGCCGATGTAGCGATTCTTGATGAAGCCTTCGCGGTACTTGACCCCGAGGCGTTGCGCCAGCTGCAGCGCCGCGGTGCGGCTCGTGTCCGGAATCGGGATGACGACGTCGATGTCGGGCTTGGGGCGCTCGCGCAGGATCTTGTCGGCGAGGCGATCGCCCATGCGCATGCGCGCGCGGTACACCGAGATGTTGTCGATCTTGGAGTCGGGGCGCGCGAAGTACACGTACTCGAAGATGCAGGGCGTGTGGCGCTGCGTGGCGACGCACTGCTGCGCGTGCAGCCGTCCGGACTCATCGATGAATACGGCCTCGCCGGGCGCTACGTCGCGCACCAGGCGAAACGACAGGCTGTCGAGCGCCACGCTCTCGGAGGCCAGCATCCACTCGGTGCCGCGCGCCGTGCGGCGCTCGCCGAGCACCAGCGGGCGGATGCCGTTGGGATCGCGGAAGCCGAGGATGCCGTGGCCGATCACCATCGCCACCACCGCATAGCCGCCGCGGCAGCGGCGGTACACGGCGCTCACCGCCGCGAACACGTCCGCCGGAGTGATGCGCGCCGTGCCCACCCGTTGCAGCTCGGAGGCGAACACGTTGAGCAGCACCTCGGAATCCGAGGTGGTGTTGAGGTGGCGGCGGTCCTCGCGGATCAGGATCTCGGCGAGCTCGGCGGCGTTGGTGAGGTTGCCGTTGTGACCGAGGCAGATACCGTAGGGCGCGTTCACGTAGAAGGGCTGCGCCTCGGAGGCGCTGTCGCAGCCGGCGGTCGGGTAGCGCACGTGGCCGATGCCGGCGTTGCCCTTCAACTCGAGCATGTGGTGCTGCTGGAACACGTCGCGCACCAGGCCGCTGCCCTTGCGCACGGAGAGCTCGCCGTCGCCCGAGGTGGCGATGCCGGCGGCATCCTGGCCGCGATGCTGCAGCACAGTCAGCGCGTCGTAGAGGCGCTGATTGACCGCGCTGGTGCCGACGATGCCGACGATGCCGCACATGGCTGTTCGCTCAGCTCCTCATACCTGGACGTCGCGACTGTGGGGCTGACCACCCTCGCCCACCAGGAAACGCAGCGCGTTGGCCACCGACTCGCCGGTCGGAATGAGATGCGAGTCGTGCCACCAGCGCTCGCGGTCGAGGTGCACCAGCTGGCCGAAGATCACGAACACGCCGAGCAGCAGGAAACCGCGCAGCGCGCCGAAGGCGAAGCCCCCGAGCCGGTCCATGCCGCTGAAGATCGACAGGCGTACGAAGTGATCGGCCAGCGCGCCGATCAGCGCTCCGACGAGCAGTACCAGCAGCACGATGATCAGGCGCGCCACCCAGGGCTTGACCGCCGTCGCGGCCAGCAGCCCCCCGAGGTGCGGCTCGATGAGATCGGAGAAGTGCCAGGCGAGCAGCAGTGCGACGACCCAGCTGACCAACGCGATCGCCTCGCGCAGGAAGCCGCGGGCGGCGCCCACCAACGCCGAAACCAGGATCACGCCCATGATCACGTAGTCGGTGGTATTCATTGCAACCTGGCAACTCCGCGCTCACTGCGCGCGGCGCGGATTGTACAAGAGCGCGTGCAGCGGTGCCGAGCGGCGCGTCGCGCACCAAGGGGTGCTACTTCAGCACTACCGCGCCCTTGTGGCCCTGCGCCCGCAGTTTCTCCGCCGTCTGCTCGGCCGCGGCGCGGTCGTGGGTCGGTCCGACCTGTACTCTGTAAAGCCGCCGTCCCGTCGTGCCCCGCGAAACGCCGACCGGGTAACCGAGCGCATGCACCTGCTGCGCCAGCCGCTCGGCGTTGGCGCGATTGGCAAAGCTGCCGAGCTGCACCACGTAGGCCGCCGCCTTGCTCCCGGCCGGCGTGGCAGCGGACGGTGGGAGCGCGGGCGGCGGTACGTTCGCCGCAGCCGGCCTCGTTACCGGCGGCGCCTGCTCCGTCCCGGTCGCGGCGGCCGTCGGCGGGGGTGTCGTTGCCGCCGCCGGCTCCGGCGCCGCCGTCACGGGTGCGGCCGGGGCCGAAGGCTGCGGCCGCGCCGACCCGCTGCCCCCACGAGGCTCGTCCGCGAGATTGATGGTGTAGGAGCGTAATGGCGGTTCCTCGGCCGGGGACACCGGACCGTGGGTGTTTACGGTCCGGGCAATCGGCCCGCTGAGCAACTCAGGCACCAGCACGACGATCAGGCCCACGAGAATGAGTGCGCCCGTCAGCCGTTCTTTCACCAGGGTGTCCACGATGGGGGCAAAACCGCGAAAGCCAAGTGCGGCGGATACCGCGCGATCGCCGGCATTATATCCGAAGCCACGCCAGCGCCGGCCCCACTGTGTGGAATGAACCAAACACCACCACGCGGTCGCCGGGCCGGGCGCTGCGGCGCGCGATCTCGCAGCCACGCTCGACCGAGTCGGCGAGCGTGACACGTGCAGCGGGCAGAGCGAGCCGCCGCGCCAGCTCGGCCGCGCTGCCGCCGCGCGCGCCGGGCAGTGCGCATACGATCCACTCATCGATCAGCGGCGCGAGCGCCGCGCCGATGCCGGCCGCATCCTTGTCGGCGAGCACGCCCGCCACCGCCAGGGTGCGGGCGCCGGGGGCGAGCGGCCGCTCCCTGAGGTGTGCGGCGAGCACGCGCGCGGCCGGCTCGTTGTGGGCGATGTCGAGGATCCACTCGACGGCGCCCGCAACCACCTGCAGGCGGCCGGGGAGGGATACGCGCTCGAGCGCCGCGTTGACGGTGGCCGCATCGAGCGCCCGCGGGAGCGGGGCGACGGCGGCGAGCGCGCCCACCGCGGTGAGCGCAGTCGCGGCATTGCGGTACTGGATGGAGCCCGGCAGGTGCGAGGGGGCGAGGTCCTCGAGCGCGAGTCCCGGCCCCCGATAGCTCCAGCGCGCGCCTTTCACATCCCAGGAGAAGTCGCGGCCCGCCACCAGCGCCCGCGCGCCGAGCACGGCGATGGCCGCGAACACGCTCGCGGGCATGTCGGCGGTGCCGAGGATCGCGGGTCGGCCGGCGCGGAAGATGCCGGCCTTCTCCGCGCCGATCGCCTCCAGGGTGTCGCCGAGCCAGTCGCGGTGATCGAGTCCCACCGAGACGACCACCGCGACATCGGCTGCGACCAGGTTGGTGGCGTCGAGGCGGCCGCCGAGACCCACCTCGAGCACCGCGGTGTGCACGCCGCGGCGCGCAAAGATCATGAGCGCCGCGAGCGTGTTGTACTCGAAGAAGGTGAGCGTGGTGGCGCCGCGTGCCGCCTCGATGTGCTCAAAGGCCTCGATCAGCTCGGCATCGCCGACCTCGGCACGCCCGATGCGGATACGCTCGTTATAGCGCTCGAGATGCGGGGAGGTAAACAGGCCCACCCGTACACCCGCGGCCTCGAGCAGCGCCTCGGCATGCGCCGCTACCGAGCCCTTGCCGTTGGTGCCGCCGACGGTGATGACCCGGTACGGGGGCGAGTCGATCCCGAGCGTGCGCGCGACTCGTGTGACGCGCTCGAGGCCCAGATCGATCGAGCGCGGGTGAACCGAGTCCTGGAGCTCGAGCCATTCGGCGAGCGTGCGCATGGGCTCGAAGGCCTGCAGGAGGTGCGGCGCCGCGGCGCAGCGCTTCAGGCCGCGGCGACCGGGAGCTTCAGCAGCAGCCGCAGCGCTGCTGCGATGCGGTCGCGCATGTCGCGCCGGTCGATGATCATGTCGATGGCGCCGTGCTCGAGCAGGAACTCCGCGCGCTGAAAGCCCTCGGGCAGCGTCTCGCGCACGGTCTGCTGGATGACGCGCGGGCCCGCGAAGCCGATGAGCGCGCGCGGCTCGGCGATGTTGAGGTCCCCCAGCAATGCGAGGCTCGCCGACACGCCGCCGGTCGTCGGATCGGTGAGCACCGAGATGTAGGGCAGGTGCGCCTGCGCGAGGCGCGAGAGCGCCGCGGCGGTCTTGGCCATCTGCAGCAGCGAATACAGCGCCTCCTGCATGCGGGCGCCGCCGCTCGCCGAGAAGCACACGAACGGGCGCCGTTCCTGGATGCAGTAGTCGACGCCGCGCTTGAAGCGCTCGCCCACGACCGAGCCCATCGAGCCGCCGAGGAACTGGAACTCGAAGGCGGCCGCTACCACCGGGAGCCCGTGCAGCGTGCCCTCGAGCACCACCAGCGCGTCGCTCTCGCCGGTCGCCTTCTGCGCCTGCGTCAGGCGGTCGCGGTATTTCTTGCTGTCGCGGAACTTGAGGGGATCCTCGGGCGAGATGCTGGCTCCGATCTCCCCGAGAGTGCCCTGGTCGAGGAAGCGCTCGAGCCGTTCGCGCCCGCGGATGCGCATGTGGTGGCTGCACTTCGGGCACACGTAGAGATTGCGCTCGAGCTCCGCGCGATAGAGCACCGCATCGCAGGCCGGGCACTTGATCCACAGCCCCTCGGGCACCGAGCGCGTGCGCCGCTCCGTCTTGATGCGGGACGGCATGATTTTTTCGAACCAGGACATGGAGCGATCATAGCTGATCGGCTGGAGAGCCCCCGTCCGCGGCCGGGACCGGCAGTCCGAAGGCTGCCGGATAGCGTACCTCCCAGAGGTAGAGCCCCGCGGCGGGGGCGGTGGCGGCACCACGCGTGCGATCGCGCCCCTCGAGAACGGTACGCGCCCACTCCGGGGGCTGGTCGCCCTTGCCGACCGCGATGAGGAGCCCCGCGATGTTGCGCACCATGTGATGCAGGAAAGCGTTGGCGACCGCCTCGATGACGATCCAGTCGCCGCGCCGCGCGACCTCAAGACCCGTGAGGCGGCGAATCGGCGATTTGGCCTGGCACTCGGCGGCGCGGAAGGCGCTGAAGTCGTGTTCGCCCACGAGCTGGGCTGCCGCCTCGGCCATCGCTTCCGTATCGAGCGGGCGCGTCACCCACGCGGTACGCGCCGCATTGAGCGCCGAGCGCGCGGTGCGGTTGAGGATCAGGTAGCGGTAGACGCGCGCTTCGGCGCAGTAGCGCGCATGAAAATGCGCCGGCACGGGCTGCGCCCACCTGAGCGCGACGTCGGCGGGCAGCTCGCTGTTGGCTCCGAGCAGCCAGTTGCGCGGCGTACGCTCGGCAGCGGTTTCGAAATGCGCGACCTGCGCGCGCGCATGCACGCCGGCATCGGTGCGACCGGCGGCGACCAGGCTCACGGGTTCTGCGGCGACCGCGCCGAGGGCGCCCTCGAGGGTCTGCTGCACGGTGCGCAGCGCCTGCTGGCTCTGCCAGCCGGCGAAGGCGCTGCCGTCGTACTCAATGCCGACGGCTATTCGGTACATTTGCTTAGTCAAGCGCCGCAGGCGCTTGCAGCCGATCGACTATCCCGGCAGTGACTCCATGAGGCGCTGGGCTTCCTGCTTCTGCGCCGCCGAACCCTCGCTGATCACTTCCTCGAGGATGTTGCGTGCGCCGTCGGGATCGCCCATGTCCATGTAGGCGCGGGCGAGATCGAGCTTGGTGCCGACCTCGCTCATGGTCACGGGCTCGAGGTCCGGGAGCGCGAGGTCTTCGGAGGCGAGCCGCTGCGTGGCGGCGAAGGCCGCATCCGGCACCGTGGCGGTGCCGACGTCGAGATCGAGCTTGCCGTTGTTGCCCGGATAGGTCCCGGTGCCCAGATCGAGGTCGACGCCCCCGGAACGGATTTGCTGCTGAGTGCCGGTGGAGCTGGTCGAGCTTACGTCAATGTCGACGGTGTCGCCGCGCAGCTGCGCGAGGCGCGAGGTCTGCGAGCCGTCCTGGAGCGGCCCGGCCTGCGTGAGCGCCGATTCGAGCTCCTCCTGGTCGAACTGCCACTGCCCGGTCGTCGAGGTCTTCGCGTGCGCGGCGGCCTGCGCGGCGGTGTCCTCGAGGTTGCGGCGCGTCTTGTCGTCGAGTCCGGCCACCATCGTCGGCGCGTCCGAGCCCGCACCGAGCATCGGCTGCTCCGCCGTGTCGACCGAGCCGAGGTCGAGACCGAGATCGTCGATCGCAAGCTCGGCGGTCTGATCGGCGCCGCCGGCGCGAACCGATGGGGCGATCTTGGCGCGCACCGTGCGCTCGTCAGGGGTATCGAGCGTCGGCTGCTCGACCGTCGGACCTTCGGTCTCGGCCGTCTGCTGACGCATCTTGCTGGTCATCTGCCGCGTGCTGCCGGTCGCGGCGGTGTGGTCGGCGTGGCCGCCGCCCTGGAGCACGGTGAGGTTGCGGTCGGTGACACCGGTGGTCTGCGCGGTGCCCTCGCCCTCGCCCACCGCCGCACCGATATCGAGATCGAGGCCCGGCCCCCCATCGGTGGGCACCGGCTCGCCGAGCAGATCGAAGTCGACGCGGCTCTGGCCGCCCTCGAGGTTCAGATCGACGCCACCGGCAGCGGCACCGCCCACGCCGGCACCGCTGGAGAAGAGCACGTCCTCCGGGGCGAGCTGCTTGCCCATGATGAGGATCTTTTCCCACTCGCCGGGCGCGGCTTCGCCGCGGGTCTGCGCGAGCTCATGCGCCGTCTGCAGGAACTGCTCCTTGTTGCCCCAGACGAAGAACACTTCGAGGAGCTTCAACTTCAGGTCGCGGCGCGCCGGTTCGCGGCTGATGGCGATACGGATGAGATCCGCGGCCTGATCGTACAGGCCGTATGCCATGTGGAAATCGGCCTCGGCGAGCGGGTCGCCCTGGTCGAGATTGATGGCGGTCTCGCTGCTGATGGTGTCGTCGGCGGTGACGTGACGGGCGGCCGGCGCCGGCGCGGCGGCTGCCGCCGCGGGCATGCGCGGCCGCTCGTGCGTACCGGTCTCCTCGACCACCATGTCGGACTCGGGCTCGCTGAGCGGCGTGGCACGCATCGTCGGCGTATCGAAGCCGCCCACGCCGCGCGCGGACCCGCCGCCGCCGAGCGCGCCCCCGGTGCCGCTTGCGCCAGAGACCGCGGCAACGGCCAGCCGGCCGAGCGAGTCATCGAATTCGGAAGCGCGGCGCGAGCGCAGGTAGCGCAGCCCCGCGACCGCACCGAGCACCAGCGCCACGAGCGCGAGCACCCACCAGTAACCCATGATGGTGTCGACGAGCGAGCCGCTCTCCGACGGCGTCGGGGCAGCGGGCTTCGCAGCCACCGGCTTCGGCAGCGGCTTGGATACGGGCGGCGGCGTCTCGGCAGCCGGCGGGGGCGGCTGCTCCTGGGCCGCAGGCTTCTCCACCGGCGCAGGCGGCGGCGCGGGAGGCGCCGTCTCGGCCACCGGCGGCTTCGCAGCCGGAGCGGGCGTCGGCGCCGGGGCGGGTGTCGGGGCCGGCGGCGGCGTCTTCGCGGACTGCTTCGCGGCCAGCTCCTGCTGCAAGCGCGACAGGTCCTGGTTCTTCAGATCCAGCAGGCGCTGCGATTCGGCGAGTTTCCCCTCGAGGGATTTCACCTGATCCTTGAGGGCACCGACCTGCGCCGCGTTCGCGGCGGCGCCCGTGCCGCCGGCGGCACCTTCGGTCGGAGTGACCAGATGCAGGCGTCCGGGCTGCGAGCCCTGGGCCGGCGCGGCGGTCGCGGGAGCAGCGGCGCTCTCGCTGCCGGCCGGCGCGGGCGAGCCGCTCGAGCGCCAGGCGGCGAACTGACGGTTGATCTCGGCGGTCGCCTCGGCGGGCGGGATCGCCTCGGCCTGCGCAGCGTCAGGCATGCGCAGCACTGCGCCGGAGCGCAGCAGATTCATGTTCTGTTCGAATGCCTTGGGGTTCGCCTGGTAGATGGCGAGCATCCAGCTGCGCGTACGCGCCGTGTTGGTCGAGGCGCCGGTCACTCCGCGCGCGATCTCCGAGAGCGTCTCGCCGCGCTGTACCAGGTGACTGCCGGTCGGCTCGGCCGCTGGCGCTGCGCTCGGGCCCTCAGGCGCCGCGGTGGTGTCCGCAGACGGAGCGCTCGGCGGCGGCGCTTTCGGTGCGGCGGCACGCTCGGCCGGCGGGCTCGCGGGCGCAGGCGTTTCGGCGGGCGCGGCCTGCGCGGGCTCGGCCGCGGGAGCGGTCGTGGCGGGCTCAGCCGTGGGAGCGGTCGTCGCGGGCGCGGCCGCGGCGGCCTCGGCCGGCGGCGCCTCCGCGGCGCGCGCGATGGTACCGGCGCGCGTGTCCGCGGCGGTGGCCGGCGCGCTCACCGGCGCGCTCGCGACGGACGACTGGCCCGGCGCGTAAACCGGCGGATCGAGCAGCATGGTGTATTCGCGCACCAGCTGTCCGTGCGACCAGGTCACGTTGACCAGCAGCGTGATGAAGGGATCGGTGATCGGATCCGTCGACTTGATCTTGATGACCTGGCGGCCGTCGGGCATCTGCACGGTGCGCAGCTGCACACTCGTCAGATACGTCGGGTAATCGAGTCCGTTCTGCGAGAACGTCTCGCGCGTCGCCAGCTGCGCGCGCACCGTGTTGACTTCGTCGGCCGCGACGTCGGTGATCTCGATCTCCGCGTCGAGCGGCGCGTTCAGCGGAGACAGCAGGTGAATGTCTCCGAGACCAAGGGCAAACGCGGCTGACGGCAAGGCCAGCAGCAATGCCAGCGCCCGGCTTGAGCGTTTGGCGACCATCAGTACACCCCGGCAGGAGTCATTTGAAATGTCTTGTAGAAACAATCGGATGGACCACAAGTTGCGAGTCCACCACGAATTGGGCGGCAATATAACTTAAATAGGCTTCCAACCCAAAGCCTGAAGTCTCCCGCGGCCGTCGATCGCGGCTGTTCGGCGCACATTGTCGGGCACAATCCTCGAGTTAAATCCCCGTGCAGAAGCAGAATCTTTACGGATTCTCCGGACATAAACTGTGTCGCGGTTCTAGCCTGCATGGCCTCGGGGGGTACTCGGGGGGCGGCGCCGCCCGGGGAACTGTGACCGCCGGCACACCGGCGCCGCGCGCGCTGCGGCTCCGCGGGGCAGCAGGGCGGATTTAAGTGCGCGCCGACCCGGGAATCACCGGCGTCGGCGACCGCACGTCGGCGTTCTGGGCGCGCTGGCGCAGATAGTGATCCATGAGCACGATCGCCAGCATCGCCTCGGCGATCGGCGTGGCGCGCAGTCCCACGCACGGGTCGTGCCGGCCGGTGGTCACCACCTCGACCGGATTGCCCGCGACATCGATGGTGCGCCCGGGCAGCTGGATGCTCGAGGTGGGCTTCACCGTCAGGTGCGCGACGATGTCCTGCCCCGAGGAGATCCCGCCGAGCACGCCGCCGGCGTGGTTGCTGAGAAAACCCGCGGGCGTCATTTCGTCGCGATGCTCGCTGCCGCGCTGGGCGGCGGCCGCCACGCCCGCGCCCAGCTCGACCGCCTTCACGGCGTTGATGCCCATGAGGGCGTGCGCGATGTCGGCATCGAGGCGGTCGAACACCGGCTCCCCGAGTCCCGGCGGCACGCCGCTCGCGATCACGGTGATGCGCGCACCGACCGAGTCGCCGGCGGCGCGGATCTTCCAGATCAGTTCCTCGAGCTCCGCGACCCGTGCAGGGTCGGGGCAGAAGAATGGATTCTGGTAGGCGAACGCGGGATCGACCGGCGCGAGCGTGAGCGGGCCGACCTGGCTCAGGTATCCGTAGATGCGCACGCCGAGGCGGCTCGCCAGGTAACGCCGCGCGATCGCACCCGCCGCGGTGCGCATCACCGTCTCGCGCGCGCTCGAGCGTCCGCCGCCGCGATAGTCGCGCACGCCGTACTTCTGCTGGTAGGTGTAGTCGGCATGCCCGGGGCGGAAGCGGTCCTTGATCTTCTCGTAGTCGCGCGGCCGCGCGTCGGTGTTCTCGATCACAAGGCCGATGGGCGTGCCGGTGGTGCGTCCTTCGAACAGGCCGGAGAGGATGCGCACCTGGTCGCCCTCGCGGCGCTGGCTGACGAAGTGCGAGGTGCCGGTGCGCCGGCGGTCGACGTCCTGCTGCAGGTCCGCCTCGCTCAACTCGAGCCCCGGCGGACAGCCGTCGACGATGCACCCGAGCGCCGGCCCGTGACTCTCGCCGAAGGTGGTGACCGTGAAGAGCTTGCCGATGGTGTTGCCGGACATGGGTCGCTTCAGTTGGCCGGGAGTTGCTCGCGCGTCAGCAGGAACACGCCGCCGCCGCCGCGTGTGAACTCAAGCCACAGGAACGGCAGCCGCGGAAACGCGCGCGCCACGGCGCGCTCGGTGTTGCCGACCTCGACGATGAGGAGGCCCCTCGCGCGCAGGTGGCGGCGCGCCTCGCGCAGGATAACCGCGACCGAGTCGAGGCCGCGTGGACCTGCGGCGAGCGCCACGCGCGGCTCATGCCGGTATTCCGGGGGCAATCGCTCGAGCTCACGGGCCCCTACGTAAGGCGGATTGGCGACGATGATATCGTAGGTCGAGCGAGCCAGCGCGCTGAAGTGGTCGGACTCCTTTAGTAACACGCGCGCGCCGAGTCGGTGGCGGCGCACGTTGCGGCGTGCCACCGCGAGCGCCGCGGCGGAGATGTCCACCGCGTCCACCCGCGCCCAGGGAAGCGCCCGCGCCACGGCGATCGCGATGCACCCGGAACCGGTGCCGATATCGAGCACCCGGCGCACGCGCCGCGGTTCTGCCCACGGCGCGAAGCGCCGCTCGATGAGCTCGGCGAGCGGCGAGCGCGGCACCAGCACGCGCGCGTCGACCTCGAACTTAAGGCCCGCGAACCAGGTGACCCCGGTGAGATAGGCGGCCGGCATGCGCTCGGCGATGCGCCGGGCGATGAGCTCCCGGGCGCGGCGCGCGCCCACGGCGCTCGCCCGCCGGCGATAGAGCTCAGGTCCGCCCACGTGCGGCAGCGCGAGCGCGTACAGCGTCAGATGCGCAGCCTCGTCCCAGGCATTATCGGTCCCGTGCCCGAAGTGCACGCGCGCGCGCGTGAGAAGCCGCGCCCCACGCGCGATCAGCTCCCCCACGGTGAGCGGAGCGCTGCGCGCGGCACGCGCCCGGCGCTTAAGGGCGCGCGCCATCCGCGCCGCCGCCGGCGGTGTGAAATAATTCACTCATGGGTACCGTGCGCATGCGCTGGCTCCTGATTCTCGCCGCCGCCTGCGCGGGGCTGGCGGGCTTCTGGCTGGCACGCCAACTTGACAGGGATGCTCCGCACCTGGCAAGCGGCACGTGGCTGCCGCAGCCAAAGCCGGTGGACGCTTTCACCCTGACCGACACCGCCGGCCACCCCTACACGCGCACCGACCTGCTCGAGCGCCCGACGCTCGTGTACTTCGGCTTCACGCGCTGTCCGGACGTCTGTCCGACCACGCTGGTGAAACTCGCTCACGTTCTGCACCAGGCGGCGGTGCCGCACCTGCGCGTGCTGTTCGTG
>Ga0210394_10003488_pt1 | contig 19686 bp, 17 predicted proteins | sample IncBWC12MmetaG_FD_160121 | JGI IMG/M metagenome (GOLD analysis project Ga0210394, IMG submission 160121) | Forest soil microbial communities from Barre Woods Harvard Forest LTER site, Petersham, Massachusetts, United States - Inc-BW-C-12-M | ecosystem: Environmental > Terrestrial > Soil >...
TGCGCGACGGCACGGTTTCCGAACTCGTCAGGCTCAAGCGGATCGAAGCGCAAAAGCGCCAGAAGATCGCCGCCCACCACCTCTCCGGCTTCCAGATCCAGGCCAACAGCAAGGCCTACCACCTTTGGCTGACGTTACCGGCCCACTGGCGATCCCAGACGTTTGCTGCGGCCGCAGCCCAACGCGACATTGCCTTGACCCCGTCGACGATGTTCGCAATCACGCCGGGGCACGCGCCGAACGCCATCCGGCTCGCTTTGGCCGCCCCTCCGATCGAAGAGCTCGATGCGGCCTTGCGCACGCTTGCGGCCATGTTGCATGCAAGGGAGGAGGACTTCTATTCGACCGAATAGAAGGCGCCGCGCTCAAGGCAGCAACGCTTTTGGCAGATCATCGAAGCTGTAGGCCAGCGGCCGGTTGCGCGTGATGAAGCCGCCCACCTGCCACGTAAACAGCGCAGCAAAGCCGACCAGAAACAACGCGCCCGCCCACTCGCCGGTTGTGATCGAGCGCAGCAGCAGCCCGATCATCGCGATCGCAAGAAGCACGACGCAGACAATCGCGGCCGCATAGACCCTCGGGCCAAGGCCGCCGGTCAGCACCGCCCGGCTACCGGCCTTCGCCATCCGCTCGTGCAATGCGACGATGAAGTCGCGGTAGTCGCGATCCTGCGGCGCCATCAGCGCTGCGGTCTGCCAGCTGGTCGAGAAAATCGCGAACCGCCCGCCATCCGCCTTGCCGATGTCGGCGCGGAACCGGCGCGATTGCATCGACACCGGACGGTACGACAGCCGCACCGCCGCGATATCGATGTAAGGCCAGAGGCCGGAGCGACCGGCAATACGCCACGACAGCCCCTGCTTCGTCAGTTCGAACTGATGCGCCGAGCCGACCAGCGAGGCCTTGAAGGCGTAGCGGGGACCGCTCTCGTTTGACGACTCTGCTGGCATCAGGGACCGATTTCTAATGCGGCATCAAGGCCCACAAAAACGCGATCACCGCCAGCGCACCCAACGCCGTGCGCACCGCATGGATTGTGCCCCATTTGACGATCAGCGCCCGCGTCGGCGGCCCGGCTTGATCCAGGGCTGTCGCCAGCAAGGCGTCGTTGACCGGCTTGATCACAATCAGCGTCCACGGCCACGGCGCGATCATCGCGATCGCGCCGATCAAGAATCCTGGATGCGCGGCCTGCCACCATGCCAGCATTCCCAGCAGGAATCCTATCAAGGCGAGCGGCGCCTGCATCGCGGCACCGCGCTTGTACGCCGGCTTCCATTCGGTGAGCAGCGCGCGATCGTCGAGCGCTAGCCGCGCGGGCTGCTCGGCAACATTCACGTAAAATGCCGCACCGGTGAAAATCGCCGCCGCGACCAAGGCGAGAAGACCCAGAAGCATGATCGAACCTCCTCGAACCACCCAATGAATTCGTTGCGGCCTGCTTGCGCCGGTCACGGACTATATCTTACAAGCGAAGGCATGCCGAAGACGACCGATTTTCCCGACCGCCTGATTCTCGCCAGCGCCGCGATTTCGGGCGTGCTGCTCGCGCTTGCGGTGCACATGCTTGGCGCGCGGTTCGGGCTCGATCTCGGCGGCCTGTGGCGGTCTGACATACGCGAATTCATGCCGGCAGGCGCGGCGCTGGCGTGGTGGCTGATCGCAACCGTCGGCTTTTCGGGCGGCTATTTTACCGCGACTTTGATGCATAGCGCGGCGTCGGGCCAGATCCCGCAACGGATGCAGCAGTTCCTGATTGCGATCGGCGTGCTTGTGCTCGTGGCCGCCGGCCAGGCCGCCTCCGGACCGAGTTCCATCCCGACGGCCGCCGGCGTGCTCGCGGGCTTTGCCGCGCTTGGCCTTGGCGCCTTGATGGCGTTTTGCGGCGCCCATTTTGCGCTACGCAAGGCGTGAGGTCAGCCGCGCCTTGCGGCACCGCGCCAGATCACCACGCCGTCAGGCGCCGGGGCGGCGCGTCGGCATCTGAACGTCCCAGGCCAGTCCCACCAGGACGAAAAGGCGCAGCAGGAGATAGGTCAGGTCGATCTCCCACCAGTGCCGCTGATTGCAGGCGCAGTTCGGTTCGGCATGGTGATTGTTGTGCCATCCCTCGCCGCTCGCCAGGATCGCCACCAGCACGTTGTTGCGGCTGTGGTCGCCGGTATCGTAATTCTGGTAGCCGGACACATGGGCGAGCGAGTTCACGCTCCAGGTGATGTGCCAGACCACGACCGTGCGCACGACGACGCCCCACAGCCAGACGCTTGCACCGAACTGAACGGCCGCCATCAGGTCGCGGCCGAGCGCAAGCGCGATCAGGAAGCCAGCCGCATAATAGATCACGGACTGCACGAGCGTGATCCACACGACATGGCGTTCGATGAAACGGTAGAAGCCGTCGCGAAGGACATCGCGCGCATAGCGGTCATAGGCGACCTGGCGGCCGAGGTCGGTGTTCTCCAGAAACAGCCAGCCCATGTGCGACCAGAAGAAATTGACCAGCGGACTGTGCGGATCGGGGCGTTCGTCGGAGCGATGGTGGTGCATGCGGTGCGTCGCCACCCAGCGCGCCGGCGTATCCTCCACGCACCAGACCGCGAGGATGGCAAAGGCGTGCTCCAGCCAGAGCGGGCACTTGAAGCTGCGGTGGGTAAGCAGGCGGTGATAGCAGAGGTTCATCCCGCAGGCGCCGTACACATAAATCCCGACCACCGCGAGCACGGCGCCCGTGGTCGAGTAGAACCAGGGCACGAACGCCAAGAGGGCCAGCAGGTGGTAGGTCCCGACCGCGGCCACATATCGCCAATTGATCCGCCGGTGGCTTGCCGCGACCGGAAGCGCTAGCGCCGCCGCCCGGTTCACGACCAGGCCGGTAACGGCGGTATCAAATTGCTGCTCCAAAATGTCCCTGCCTCGCAAGTGAGGGCGTCTTTTTACACCATCGCTGGCCGTTCGCGAGGGCGGATGTTGTGGAATTTGCGGCAAGGGCGGGTTTCATCCACGGCCCTAACCCTCGATCCCAGGTGCATCTGAGACAAAATGTCTCCTTCTAGATGTGCCCCAACGCCGCATTTTTGCGTGAATAGGGCCGCTGCAGCGGTTCCGGACCCATCCCTCGCCTTGTCAAGGACTGCACAAGCGAAGGTTTTTGCCTTATGGGTCTCGTTTACACGGCGACCGGAACCAAATGCCGGTGATCGCCTTGAAAGGCTGGCAACGCCTTGCCACCTGCCGGGAGGACGAATGTATCGGCTGCTAGCCCGGCTAAGGCTTGGCTTCAAGGAACGGATCGGCTGGAAACGGCTTGGGATCGCCGCAAGCCTTGTCATCATCACTTTTGCAATCACGACGCTGGTCCGCACCTTGAAGGGCATCGACACCGGCGTGATGCTGGTGGCGCTGACCGATATACCGCCGCATCATATTGCGCTCGCCGCGCTATGTGTGGTCTGCGCCTTCTGCACCCTGACATTCTATGATTTCTTTGCGCTACGCACGATCGGCAAGAAGCATGTGCCTTACCGTATCGCGGCGCTCTCCAGTTTCACCAGCTACTCGATCGGCCACAATATCGGCGCGACCGTCTTCACCGGGGGCGCAATCCGTTTCCGGATTTATTCCGACTACGGCTTGAGCGCGGTTGACGTCGCCAAGATCTGTTTTCTTTCCGGCCTGACCTTCTGGCTCGGCAACGCCTTTGTGCTCGGCATCGGCATGGCCTGGCACCCCTGGGCGGCCTCCGCGATGGACCAGTTGCCGCCGGCGCTCAACCGGCTGATAGCGCTCGGCGTGGTCGGTGCGATCGTTGCCTATTTCGTCTGGCTCAGTCTTGGCGAAGAACGGCGCGAGCTTGGGCAAAACGGCTGGAAAGTCAGGCTGCCTTCGGCGCCGCTGACGCTGGTGCAAATCCTGATCGGCGTGGTCGATCTCGGCTTCTGCGCCATGGCGATGTACCTGCTGATGCCGGCCCAGCCGGACATCGATTTCATCTCGCTCGCGGTGGTGTTCATTCTGGCCACGCTGCTCGGCTTTGCCAGCCACGCGCCGGGCTCGATCGGGGTGTTCGATGCCGCAATGCTCGTCGCGCTCCCGCAATTTGGCCGCGAACAGCTGCTGGCGACGCTGGTGGTTTTCCGTATTCTCTACTTCATGATCCCATTCGGCATCGCGATCTCGATCATGGGAACCCGCGAGCTTTGGCTCAATGTGGTGGTGCCCTGGCAGCAGCGCCGCAAGCAAAACGGGACTTGTGCTCCGCTACCCACCGAGGAAGCCGAAACCGTCGAGGTGAAGGCGGCACTGCCCTTCCCGCAGCGCGCCCGCTCCCGCCGATAAACGCATATCCGATAAACGGCAAATCGACCGCACGAACGGCTTTCGCTCGACTCACTGTTTGGAGGGCAGCGTGGATTTCTTGGCGCCAGCTGCCGGCAGCTTGGCTGGGGGGGCCTGCCCCGGCAGATATTTGGCGATGACGGCGGGGTCGACGGACGCCAATTCTGAATCCGGCAGGCGGTACCAGATCTCGTTCTTGCCCAACAGCGGCGTGAGCACATAACCGCGCAGCGTAAGTTGCTGCCCGTCCGGGCTGATGCTCATTTTCGCCCTCCAGATTTCGCCGTCCCGGGGATCGAGGATATTGCCGCCTTCATATTCGAGGCCGTTGCGCTTCATGTTCCGGATAAAGGAAATTCCGAGCTCAGGCGCGTCCTTGCGATCGTCCGTGCATTTGGAACAGATGTCGTGCATGGTTTCGCCGGGCTTGGGAAAGAGCTTGGCGATCGCGCCTTCGAACATGCCGTCATGGTGATCGACGATGAGAACCCAGATCACGGGCTTGCCGTCTTCGATTTTCTGCCAGAGCCCCGCGGCGGTCGGCTCGGCGGCGTACGCGGTAAGGATGGTGGCGAACGCGATCGCAAAAAGACCCGCGATCGACAGCGACGGCCGTAGTCTGGATACAGCATCCCACATCGTCGTTACCCGATCTTCGAACGATGCGTGAGACTACGGTCATTTGCCGCAAGGCGCCAGTGCGCCAACGTCGCACTTTTGCTCGTTGCCGGCGCAATTTCTGCCCCACGCCCGAGCGCCTGATGGTCCGATTCCAATATTCGCATTCGCGTTTCAAGAGCTCGCGGCCAATCGCGCGGCGAACATCAAATCCACTCCCCTAGCCGACGCCGAGCTTCTTTTGCAGGCTGGAAGACGACGTCGTGTACTGAAACACGAGGCGCTTGTCCGGATAGACGTAACGGTGCGCCTTCTGGGCCATCAGCGCACCCTCGTGGAAGCCACACAGAATGAGCTTGAGCTTGCCGGGATAGGTGTTGATATCGCCGATGGCGAAGATTCCGGGAACACTGGTCTCGAAGGCCGAGGTCTCCACCGGCACGAGATTGTTCTCAAGTGCGATGCCCCAGTTGGCAACCGGGCCGAGCTTCATGGTGAGGCCGAAGAACGGCAGCATGGTGTCGCAAGTAACTTTCGACATCGCGTTGTCGTTGCCCTTCACCTGTGCACCGCTCAATGCACCGGCCTCGCCTTCCAGCGCCGTGACCTGACCGATTTTCAGATCGAGCTTGCCGGAGGTGACCAGCGCGCGCATCTGTTCGACGCTGTGGGGCGCCGCGCGGAAATCGTCGCGCCGGTGCAACAGCGTCACGCGCTTGGCGATCGGATGCAGGTTGAGCGTCCAGTCCAGCGCGGAATCGCCGCCGCCGACGATCAGGATGTCCTTGTCGCGGAACTGCTCCATCTTGCGCACGGCGTAAAACACCGAGGTGCCTTCATACGCCTCGATGCCGGGTACCGGCGGGCGCTTGGGCTGGAACGAACCGCCGCCGGCGGAAATCACCACCACCTTACATTCGAACACCTGGCCGGCATCGGTCGTGATCCGAAAGGCGGGGTCGCCGATCTTCTCGATCTTCTCGACCATTTCGTTGAGGTGAAAGGTCGGCTTGAACGGCTTGATCTGCTCCATCAGCGCTTCGGTGAGGCCCTGGCCCGTGACGTAGGGAATGCCGGGAATGTCGTAGATCGGTTTTTCCGGATAAAGCTCGGCACACTGGCCGCCGATCTTGTCGAGGATGTCGACGAGATGGGCCTTCATGTCCAAGAGGCCCAGTTCGAAAACGGCAAACAGCCCGCACGGGCCCGCGCCAATGATCAGCACGTCGGTCTTGATGGCTTCGCTCATGTCGCTTCTTTTCGGTTGAACCTTGCGGACGCCTGTCTAACCAACGGCGCCGGGGGAGGAAAGCCATAATATACCTGCGGGCGCCGCGACAACCCCTTGCCCGCGCTCGACAACTAAGCTGTAACGGCACGGATTTCGGAGACCGCCCCCTGTGAACGCCCCTGCCCTGTCTGATTCAACGCCGCGGTTAGAGGATTTTCCCTACCGGCTGACCGATAACGTTCGCTTTGCCGATCTCGACCCCAATCAGCACGTCAACAATGCGGTCTATGCGACCTATTTCGAGACCGGCCGCGTCACGCTGATGAAGGATCACAGTTACGGGCTGATGCCCGAGGGCCTCAGCTGGATCATGGTGCGGCTCGACATCCATTTCCGCGCCGAACTGCGCTGGCCGGGCACCGTCGAGATGGGACTTGGGGTGTCCAAGTTTGGCCGAACCTCCGTCACCTTCGATCAGGTGGTGTTCTCGCAAGGCCGCTGCGTGGCGTCGGCGCAGGCCGTGACGGTGTTGATCGACGAAGCGACCCGCAGGCCGACACCGCTGACGCCTCAGATCATCGCCAAATTTCAGCCCTGGCTTCGCCGCGGAGCGCCGTCGCAATAAAGCTGGATCGGGATCGGCCTTTAAGCCTGCCGCTCCGGAGTTGAGACCACGAGGCCGTCGAGTTCGTCGGTGACCTTGATCTGACACGACAGACGCGAGTTCGGCCTCACATCGAACCCGAAATCCAGCATGTCCTCTTCCATCGGCGAGGGCGGACCGACCTTCTCGCGCCAGGCTTCGTCGACATAGACATGACAGGTCGCGCAGGCGCAGGCCCCGCCGCATTCGGCCTCGATGCCCGGGATCGCATTGCGGATCGCCGCTTCCATGACCGTGGCGCCGTTCTCGACGTCGATAATGCGGGTTTCGCCGTTATGGTCGACAAAGTGGATCTTGGCCATGTTCGCTCGTACTGCCGGATAATAGAGGGTCCGGGCAGTCCTATAACGGGTCGATCCGGTGAGCGCTAGTGGAGGCCGCGCAGCATGGCCTCGATCGCGGCGCGGGCCTGCATGACGGCATCATTGAGTTCGCTCAATAGCTCTCCGGTATCGCCGCCGGCCCTGATCAATGCTTCGAGATCGGCTGCGGCGTCCGCAACCGCAAAAGCGCCGATTGCCCGCGCCGAGCCCTTGAGCGTGTGGGCGAGCGCGGGCGCGTCGGCAGGCTTGGCGGCAAGCGCCCCCGCCAGACGTGAGGCCTGTGCCGAAAACATGGTCAGCACTTCGCGCTCGAGAGAGGTGTCGCCAAGCGTCATCCGCCGAAGATGGGAGAGATCAATTGGACCGTCATCGGGAGCGAGCGGTGGCGATGGCATCCAGTCAATCCGATCCAGATGAAGCGGCATGGTACCCGACGCAATCCGCCGCGCATTTCAGTTCGTCGGCGCGGCTTTGGCCGACCCAATCATGGAATTGGTTAATGGAACGTTCGGCACCGGGCCATCGTTCGCGCCGCAAGTTCGCCTTGTTTTCAGCTTGTACTCGCCGCAATTAACTGTCACGCGCGAAATTTCAAAGGTTTGTAAGGCCTTACGGCGCGACGCTATTAACGATGATTAAGATTGTATTAATCGCCACCATTTCATTCGTGACGCCTTGCCAATAGGATGTTCGCCAGACTTGAAGCGGGCAAGCCGACCTTTCACGGTCGCGCCTTGGCGTCGCATGGGATTATGACGCCGGTTTTGGACTTGCGGGGGGCATTCGCAAGACTTTTCCGGACGTCGCGTAAAAATAGCACGAGGGCTCGGACTGAACATGGCGAACACCCCCAAAAAGGTCAAAGACCCGACGGAAGTTGCGCTTTCGGCCATTCAGGAAGCGCTGAACATCAACGATGGTTCGGCGGCCGATAACAACAGGGGTTCGGCCTACAGCGAGTCCGTTTCGGCCGGCGCAACCGCTTCGCCGACGTTCGACGAATCGACTTTCGACACACGCGACACGCGGCCGGGAAATGACCGGCAGGTCTTCAACGCGATGGAAGAGCCGCGCGCTCCTCGTCGCCCCGCCAATGACGACCGCGAAACCATCGGCCAGATTCTGCAGGCGATCCAGAAGGGCCGGCCCGCCCGCAACGTCTATACGCTCGCGACCCTCTTTGCGGGGGTGTGGATTCTCGGCGCCATCATTCTCACCATCAGTTTTCTCCCCTCGCTGCAGGCCGCGATCGGCCAGGGCTCAGGCGGCACGTTGGCGCTGGCCGGACTGGCCGCGCTGTTTTTCGCACCCGTGCTGCTGTTCTATTTCATGGCGAGCCTGTCCTGGCGCGGCCAGGAGCTGCGCATGATCGCGCAATCGATGGCGCAAGTTGCCATCCGCTTCTCCGAGCCCGAGGGCGCCGCCAGCGATTCGATGGTGACGGTTGGACAAGCGATCCGCCGCGAGGTCGCGGCGATGGGCGACGGCGTCGAACGCGCGATCGCGCGCGCCGGCGAACTCGAAACCCTGGTTGCCAACGAAGTCGCAGCGCTTGAACGCGCCTACAGCGACAACGAGGTGCGAATTCGCGCGCTGTTGCAGGATATCGCCCATCAGCGCGACAACCTGGTCGGCCAGGCCGAGCAGGTGCGCAGCGCCATCTCCGGCGTGCAGATCGATCTGCGCCACGACATCGCGCTGATCTCGGACGCCATCGCCTCCCGCGTCGACGAGGTTGCCAAGAGCATCACCGGCGCGCTGGAAGAACGCGGCGCGCACATCACCAGCGCGCTCTCCAATGCCGGCGACAACATGATCCTGGCGCTCGGCGAACGCGGCGGCGACCTGCTCGACCGCCTCGAGGAAGCCAGCGCCGAGACCACGCGCGCCGTGCTCGATGCCAGCGAGCGGCTCACCACCAGCCTGAATTTCAAGACCGGCCATGTCCACGACGAGTTCGTCGAACTGGCCGACCGCGTCCACGAAATGCTCAACGAGCGCATCGATCGCATCACCGCCGATTTCGAGCAGCGCTCCTCCACCATCGTGGACGGCATTTCGGACCGCACCGAGCAGGTCCACGATTCCTTGAAGAACTCCAGCGACTCGCTGCTTCTCGAGCTCGAGCTGCGCTCAGGCGACCTCGTGAACAAGATCGACGAATCCGGCAACCGCCTCGCCTCGAAAATCCTGACCTCGGGCGAGAAGGCGAGCGACGCACTGGACGTGACCGTGAACTCGCTGGTGGCCAAGGTCGTCAGCCAGACGGAAACCGCGCACGACGCACTCTCCCTGCAGCTGAGCGCCTTCGACGAGCTGGTCAAGAGCCAGGGCGGCGAACTGGCGGAGAAATTTGCCCGCGACAGCGGCACGCTCGGCGCTCTCATCACCCGCCATATCTCCGAATTCGACCGCACCGTGAAAAACTTCGGCGGCGAGATCGTCGATCGGATGGGTCAGCGCACCCAGGACATCGCCGAGACCCTGAAGAGCTATGTCGACAACTTCGACACGCGCCTGACATCGAACGGCGGCGAGATTACCGCTTCGCTCGATCAGCGCCTGCTGCAATTCGAAACGACGCTCGGTACCCGCGTTGCCAATCTCGACACCTCGCTCGACGGCAAGATCAAATCCTTCGATGAATCGATCGATGGCCGCCTCAAATCGCTCGAGCAGACCTTCGATACCCGCGCCAAGTCGGTCACCGATACCATCGACAACCGGCTCGGCACGCTTGCCTCCTCGCTCACCGATGGCGCAGCCCAAGCGGTTGCCGCCGTCGATCAGCGCATTTCCAGCGCGACCGCGACCATCGATGGCCGCAGCCACGAGCTGACCGAAACCATCGCGGCGCGATTCCAGGAAATTCATCAGGGAATCGAGACCCGCATCGGCTCGGTTGCCGTCGATATCGACACGCGGGTGGCGCAGTTCGAGGAACTGCTGGATTCCCGTATCGAAGCGGTCGCCGGCCGCATCGAGAGCAGCGGGCGGCAGGCCAGCGACAGCCTGATGTCGCGCGCCGAGGAATTGTCGCTCGGGATCAAGTCCCATGTCGAGGATGCCGAGCGTTCGCTCACCAACCTTGTCGTCAATACCAGCGAGACCATCCAGACCGGCGCCCGCGCGGCGCAACAGTCCCTGCTCGGTGTGTCGAGCGAGGTCGGCGCCCAGCTGAAGCTGACCTCCTCGGAAGTCGAACGCGCCCTGACCGCCGTCGGCGGCAGCGCCGCCAATTCGATCGTCGTCAGTGCCCGCGATGCGCAGACCACGCTGGTGTCGGCCTCCTCTGAGGCCGCCAACCAGGTCAAGTCGCTTGCCGCCGATATCGAACGTTCGCTGTCGGCCGCGGGCTCCGCGACCGCCGGTGCGCTCGTCACCGGCGCCCGCGAGGCGCAGACCACCCTCGTTACCGCATCGTCGGAGGCGGCCAGCCACGTCAAATCGCTCGCAGCCGACGTCGAACGCACCTTGACGGCGGTCGGAGCGGACACCGCCGCTTCGATCCTCAACAGCGCCCGCGAGGTGCAGACCTCGCTCACCGCAAGCTCGGCGGATGCCGCAAGCCAGATCCGGTCGATCTCGAGCGATATCGAGCGCTCGCTCGCTACCGTGACCACCAACACCACGGACCGGATCGTTGCCACCGCGCAGACCGCGCAGCAGGCCCTGGTGGCGGCATCAAACGAGGCAAGTTCGAAGGTCAAGTCGACTTCGGCGGACGTGGAGCGTTCGGTTCTCGCCGCCAGCGGTTCGTTCGGCTCGGCGATGACGAGCAAGACCGACGAAATCGTCACCCACGTGCAGAAGCAGACCGAGCGTCTTTCGCAGGTCATCGACGGCAAGCGCGGCGCGCTGGTCGAAGCCATCGGCGCCAAGACCAGCCTGCTCACCAGCGAAGTCGACCGCGTCACGTCGGAAGCGTTGCGCTCGATCGAAACCCGCGGCCAGAGCTTTGCGCAATCGATGCTCGGCAACAGCGGAGAAGTGGCGCGCAATATCACCACGGCCGGCGAAATCGCCACCTCTTCCATCAACAAGTCGTTGAAGGATCTGGAACAGGCCTCGCGAACCGCGATCGACCAGTCGCGCCAGGTCTCGATCGCAGCCGTCACGGAAATGCAGGAAACCAGCAAGATCCTGCGCACCGACACGGTCGCTCTGTTCGAACGCCTGCGCGAAGGCAACATCCTGCTGCAGGAAGTCCTGACCGGCGCCCACGACAACCTCAACTCGCTCGAGCGCGCGCTCGTGACGCGCGTGGCCGACTTCGTCTCGGCCATGAACGACGTCACCTCGCGCAACGGCGCGGCGACGCAGACGCTGGAAGATCAGCTCGGCATCTTCAACACCAAGACCGCTCGGGCGCTGGAAGATCTCAACTCGCTCTCCAGCCAGTTCGAGAGCCACGGCAAGGCTCTGGTCGAGGCGGCAGCCGTCGTCGAGCAGAGCAACCGCTCGACCACCACTTCGCTCGCCGAGCGCAAGGCGACGCTGGAATCGCTCGTCACGACGATCGATCTGCGCACCGCCGACATCGATCAGCGGCTGACCCGCTTCACCGGCCTGCTCGACGAATCGCTTGCGGCAGCGGAAGAACGCGCCCGCGACATCGCGCGCGTGGTGGCGGAAACCGCCGGCGCGGGTTCAGCCGCAATCAGCCGGCAGTTCGAAGCGGTTCGCGTCGCGGCCGAGGAAGAACGCCGCCAGACCACCGACGCCATGGCCGAAATCTATCAGCAGAGCACGGATGAGGCGGATGCGATGTTCAAGCAATCCGCCGAGAAGTTCGCCACCATGGTCACCAGCATGAAGCAGATGGCTGCCGAAATGCACCACGAGCTGGAGGCCACCCGCAGCGAACTTCGCCGCGGTGTTCTGGAAATGCCGCAAGAGGCCGCCGATTCTACCGCGCAGATGCGCAAGGTGATCGTCGATCAGATCGAGGCGCTGGCGGAACTCAACCGTATCGTCGCCCATCACGGCCGGGGCCTCGATGTCGTCACCACCAACCGTGCCAGCACGCAGCGCGAGGAAGAGCCGATGCTGGCCGCCGTCGGCGGACGCGCAGATGCGCGCGCCGCACCGCGTGGCAGTGCATCGAACCTGCCGCCGCCCGACCTCGGCATGCCGGCACAGCGCCGCACCGACGCGCCGCCGGTGGCGCCTGCGGGCGCGGACCAGGGACGCGACGGATGGTTGTCCGATCTGTTGAGCCGCACCGATGGCGGCGCCGGCGCACCACCCCCATCTGCCCAGCGCGGCCGTCCCGCGCAGGGCACGAGCGGCGGCAATCCGCTGGAGTCGCTGTCGCTCGACATCGGCCGCCTGATGGATCGCAGCCTCGCCGGTGAAATGTGGGATCGCTATCAGCGCGGCGAGAGCAAAGCCTTCTCCAAGCGGCTCTATACGCCGGCGGGCCAGAAGGCGTTCGACGAAGTCGCCCGCAAATATCGCAGCGACCGCAACTTCAAGCAGACCGTCGACCGCTATATCGCCGAGTTCGAGCGCTTGCTCGACGAGGTCGCGCGCGAGGATCGCGGACCGCAGACGCTGCGCAACCATCTCGCCTCCGAGACCGGCCTTGTCTATACGCTGCTTGCACATGCAGCTGGGCGGTTGGGGTGAAGTAGCGAATAGTGATTAGCGAATAGCGAAAGAAGAAACGGAGGCCCTTTTCGCCTCCGTTTTTGTTTACAGCTTACCAAGGACGTCATGCCCCGCGCAGGCGGGGCATCCAGTACGCTGCGGCCCTACAGCTAAACATTAAAGCCTCTGGGATACCTCATCGTCCGCCTTCGCGGACGATGACGGCGGAGTTCGCTACTGCACTCGCCCTACTTACTGCCGCCTCGGCGGCGCAGGCGGCGCCGCCGGCGCTGGCGTTGATGCAGAAGCGGCCGCCGGGGAACCCGAGTTGCCCGCGCCGAACAGCAGGCGGGTCGGGTTGCGGTCGAGATTGTTCACCGCGCGGCTGATATCACCCAGCGTGCGGCGGCCATCGGCCATCAAGGCGCCGGAGCGCTTGTCGAAATCCTCGGCCAGTTCGCGGATCGATTGCACCGTCAAGAACAGTTCCCCGCCATCCTTGCCGCCGGCCAGTCGGTTGAGGCCGAGCATCAAATTGTCGGCCTTGCCCATCACCCCGTCCACCTTGAGCATGACGTCGTCGATCTTCTGGGCGTTGCGGGCGAGCGAGGCCGTGAAGGTCTCGAGATTATGCAGCGAGTTTTTCACCGCCTCCTGATTGTCGGCGACCACCCGGTTGATGTTCTGCAGCGTGCCCCGAATGGCCTCTGTGACGTCCTGGAGGGCACTTGGATCGGCGGTCAGCACGGGAATGCCGTCATCATTGAGCGGCACCGGCGGCGCGTTCTCGTCGCCGCCCTTGAGCGAAATGGCGGCTACGCCCGTCAGGCCCTGAAACTCAAGCCCGACAAGGGTGTCCTTGCGCACCGGGGCGTTATTCTCGACCATCGCCCGTGCGACCACGCGACGCGGGTTGTCGAGCTTAACGGAGACGACCTCCCCTACTCTAATACCGTTAAAATTGACACTGGCGCCATTGCGCAAGCCGGCCGCCGGCCCCTCAAAAATGACCAGCAAGGGGCTGCGGAGCTTGGTGGTGTGGAGGCTCTGGAACCAGAGCACAAAGCCGAACGCGGCGGCGACCACCGCAAGGGTGAACGACCCGATCAAAACGAAGTTCGCCCGCGTTTCCATTACCAACTCCGAAACCGACCAAAACGAGCTCAAAAACCGGAACAAGAACCAAAAGAATTAGCCTGAAAATTGCCCCAATAATCACCCCATCACGGCGCGGGCGCGCTTGCCGTGGAAGTAGGCCCTCAACCAGGGATGTTGCGAGGCCTGCATGTCGGCCATCGATCCTGCGGCAATGATCTTACCGTTCCCTAAAACGGCGATCCGGTCGCATGCCGTATAAAGGCTGTCGAGATCGTGGGTTACCATGAAAACGGTCAGGCCCAAAGTCCGCTGGAGGGTCCGGACCAGTTCGTCGAAGTCGCCGGCGCCGATCGGATCAAGGCCGGAGGTGGGCTCATCCAGAAACACCAGTTCCGGATCGAGCGCGAGCGCGCGCGCCAGCGCCACGCGCTTGACCATGCCGCCGGATAATTCCGACGGGAAACGATCGGCAACCTCGGGACGCAATCCCACCATGCCCAGTTTGGCCATGGTGATCTCGTCGAGCAGCCGCTGGGTGACGTCGAGATATTCGCGGACCGGGAACTGGATGTTCTGCCGCACCGTGAGCGAGGAAAACAGCGCGCCCTGCTGAAACAAAATCCCCCATCGTCGCTCCACCGCCCGGCGCTGGGATGAGCTTGCGGCGTCGAGATCGACGCCGAACACCTCGATGCGGCCGGAGGTCTTCGGAACGAGACCGATGATGGTGCGCGTCAGCACCGATTTGCCAGCACCGGAGGGGCCGACAAACCCCAGGATTTCGCCGCGCCTGACGTCGAGGTTCAGACCATCAAGCACCTTGGTCGAACCGAACTGCACCGAAATGTCGCGCACCCGGATGATCGCGTCCTGCCGCTCGCCTGCCATCGTCACATCCCGATCGAGGCGAAGAAGATCGCAAACACGCCGTCCATCACGATCACGAAGAAGATCCCCTTCACGACCGACGACGTCGTGTGCTGCCCGAGCGATTCCGCACTGCCCTGCACCGCAAGCCCCTCGACACAGGCGACGATCCCGATCACCGCCGCCATCACCGGCGCCTTGATGATCCCGACGGTAAAATGGTCGATCGAGATCGCGTCGCGCAATCGCAACAGAAAGGCCTCGGGGTCAACCCCGCCGTACAGCCAGGCCACCAGGCCGCCGCCGTAAAGCGCTGCGATCGCGCCCAGGAACGCCAGGACCGGCAGCGCAATGACCAGCGCGAGCATCCGCGGCAGGATCAAGACCTCGATCGGATCGAAGCCCATGGTGCGCAGCGCATCGATTTCCTCCCGCATCTTCATGGACCCGAGTTCGGCGGTGTAGGCACTGCCCGAACGTCCCGCCACCATGATCGCGACCAGAAGCACGCCGATCTCGCGCAAGACCAGCACCCCCAGCATGTCGACGACGAAGATATCCGCCCCAAACTTGCGGAAGTGGAAGATGCCTTGCTGGGAGATGATGCAGCCGATCAGAAAGGTGATGAGGACGACGATCGGCACCGCACGCCAGCACACCTGCTCCAGATGGTGGACGGTCGAGGTCAGGCGAAAGGTCTTGGGGTGGGCCATGACGTGCGCGCTTGCCGCCAGCACCGCGCCCAGCATGTCGACCAGCCCAAGGAAGGTATCGCCGATCCCGACCATGGTGCGGCCGACCTGATCGAGCATGCCCGAGATGGTTACGGTGGTGACGTCGGCGGGTGGAATCGCTTTCACGCTGCGCACCTCGTCGACGAGGCTCGAATAATTCGCCGACAGCCCTGCAATCTTGGCCTCCACCCCGCCCTGGGTCAGGCTGCGGCGGAGCCGCTCGATCAGCCAGGCCCCGAACGTGTCGAGCTTGGAGATCTGCGACACGTCGATGAAGATATTCGCCCGGCTTCCGGTCAGCCCTTCGGCAGCCGCCACCATCTGCTCGAGTTCCGCGGCAAAGCGCGCGGTCCAGGGCCCTGCCGCACACAAGGCAAGACCGTTGCCTCTTGCGATATGTTCCAATGTCGGGTCGCCGTTCACGATTCCAACTCCCGCGCTGCTTCTGCTGTAGGTGAAGAGGAGAAAAATCCAGCAACGCTCTGATAAGTTTGTAGAAGACGCAGCCGAACCAGACATACATAATAGGTGGCGGCGGGCAAGCGGCTCGTTCAGAGGCCCAAGCCAGATATTAAAATGAGTTCCAGCAAAGCGCCAACGCTTGAGGTGAGAATCGAACGCTGGCCGATCGAAGGCGGCTTCACCATCAGCCGCGGCGCCAAGACCGAGGCGGTGGTCGTTGTGGCGGAGCTCCGCCAGGGCGAGTTTGCCGGGCGCGGCGAGTGCGTGCCCTATCCCCGCTATGGCGAGACAGCGGAAACAACCCTTGAGGCGATCTTGGCCATGACGGACGCCATCGGCCGGGGGCTCGACCGGCAGGCGCTGCAGGGGACGATGCCGCCTTGCGCCGCCCGCAATGCACTGGATTGTGCCCTTCTCGACCTTGAAGCCAAACAAAGCGGCCGGCGTATCTGGGACCGGCTTGGCCGCATCGCCCCCCGCCCGTGCGTCACCGCCTACACCATCTCGCTGGGTACGCCCGAGGCGATGGCGGCGGCCACCGCCAAAGCCGCACACCGGCCACTGCTGAAGATCAAGCTCGGCGGCGAAGGCGATCCACTGCGGATCGCGGCCGTGCGCCGGGCGGCTCCCGCATCCGAACTCATTGTCGATGCCAACGAGGCCTGGACGCCGGCCAATCTCGAGCGAAATCTTGCCGAATGCGCCAAATGCGGCGTCACCCTGGTCGAACAGCCCCTGCCCGCGGGTCAGGACTCCGAGCTTGGCCGCATCAAACGGCCCATTTCAGTCTGTGCCGACGAGAGCGTCCATGACCGCGCCTCGCTCTCCGGCCTTCGCGAGCGCTACGATGCCGTCAATATCAAGCTCGACAAGACCGGCGGATTGACGGAAGCGCTCGCCATGGCGGATGCCGCCGCCGCGCAAGGCTTCGACATCATGGTCGGCTGTATGGTCGCAACATCGCTCGCCATGGCGCCGGCGTTGCTGCTCGCACCCCAAGCCCGCTTTGTCGACCTCGATGGCCCGCTGCTCTTGGCGCGCGACCGCGAGGGCGGCCTGCGCTACGACGGCAGCCTGGTCTATCCACCGGACGCTTCACTCTGGGGCTGAGCGGCAACATGATGGCGCGCGGACCACATCACGACCGCACCTGACAGCGCCATCGCCGCCATCGCGTAATAGACACCCTGACCGTGGCGGGCATAGATCGCGCCCGAAACGAGCGAAGCGCTCGAGGCGACAATGCCGCCGCAGGCGGCAAGGTAGCCCTGCGCGCGCGTGATCACCGGAACAGGCACATGCCGGACCATCAGCCCCATGATGCCGATCTGCGTCAGCCCATAGCTCAAGCCATGGGCGAGCTGGACCACCGCCAGTACGCCGACCTGCGGCTCCTGTGCCGTGATCAGCCAGCGCATAGCGGCCCCAAGACCGCCGATCACCACCAGTGTGGAAGGTTGCAGCGTGAACCGCGGCGACAAGGCGAAAGCCACGATCTCGGCGATGACGCCCAACGCCCAGAGCGCCGCAATCGTCAAGCCCCCAAGCCCGGACAACTGCCAGGTGATGGAGCCAAAGACATAATAGGCGGAGTGGCTGCTCTGGATCAGCGCGGACGCCGCAATGATCGCAAGAAAGCCGACATCGCGCAGCAACGTGCTTGAGCTGTGTTGCACCATCGGGAGCGCTTTACGGCCGTCCAGCGGCTGCAGGCCGAGACTGACCACGGCACCAAGCGCGGCGATCGCGGTAATGATCCAGATCAGGTGCTTTGCGGCGATCAGGTCGGCGAGCAACCCGCACCCCAGTGCGCCGACGATAAAGGCGGCCGAACCCCATAGGCGCACCGGCCCGTAGTTGAGGCCGTATCGCACCACGCCCCTCAGCGCATAGGCATCCGTCAGCGGGACCATCGGCGTCCACGTCGCGGCGGTTAGCACATAGGCCAGAAACACGGCGAGCGGCGCATGCTGGGTGCCGATTGCGACAAATCCAAGCGTCGTCAGGACCGCCGTCAAGATCAAGGCGCCGCGCACCGCGGCGCGGCGTTCGGCAAAGCCGGTGACCAGCGGCAGGATCGTAAACCGCGTGACCGGCGGAATCGCCGCGATGATGCCGATCCAGGCCGCATCGATCCCGATGGCGCGCAGCCACACCGGGAAGAACGGCAGATGGCAGCCCACGAGGGCGAAGATCGCCCCGTAAAACAGCGCCAAGCGGACGGCGAATCGCCGCGACAGGTGCGCCGATGTGATGGGGATTTGTGATTCGCCTAGCATCAATTCAATTGCGATTCGCACGATATCGTGGTGATCGTTAGCCTAACGCGCGGTGATTTGCGCGCATGAGTTAGCCATGGCCGACGAAGCATTCGCCCTTTCCCCGATCTCCGCGCGCGCGGCGCTGCCGAGCGAGGCGGATTACGACGCGATCAGGGAAGCGTTCATGGAGACGTCGCGGGGACGCTGGTTTCTCGGCGAATATGCCAAGCGCAACCGCAATGCCGATACGACGATGGTCCTCGATGCCGTGGCGCGGATCGAGGAAACGCTGGCGGCGCAGAGGAGGCCGGTTCGCGATCCCCTGTTCGACGAGGCGCTGGCTTGCCTTCGCGCCGCGCTTTCCGAGGCGCGGGAGGCCGCCAAAGCAGCCGTTGGTGACCTCGCGATCGAGGAAAATCTCGCCCCCGTGCGCAAGGGTGCCCGCGTCATCCGTGAGATTGCCTGGCGCTTGCGCGAAATCGGCGCCGACGGCCGGATCTGCGATCTGATCGATTCGCAGGTCGGCGCCATCGAGGGGGCCGCCGGAAAACTTGACCCCGCCGATCTCGCGGCAGCCTTGAACGGGGCTTTCGACCACGTTGAAGCAAAAATCGCGGCTTTCGAAGCCAGCGATGCGACGGCTTCCGTTCCGCCGGCGGAGGCCTCGCCATCCAATCGGCTGAACGAGGCGCCGGCCGAGGTCGGCGATACGATCGAGACGGCCGGCACCGCAGAGGCTGCAACGGTCGACCCCGCGGTGACGGATGAAGCTGTCGCGACGGTGGCCGTTGAAACGGTGAGCGAACCCGCCGATGCCTTCGATGCCAGTGATGAAGCCATGCTCGACATGGTGGCGCTGGAGATGTCCGCGCCCGACACCGATGCGGCCTACGAGCAGCCTGCGGACGAGATGTCCGACGGCGAGATGCCCGAACCTCGGGCGCCGGCTGTCGCGAAAACCGTAACCATCGCTGCCGATGATATCGAAATCACCTTTGTCACCGATGCCGGCGAACCGCCTGCCGGGGTTGTAAGCGCGGCGCCGGCGCCGCTTCAATCCGTGGCCGAACCCGCGCCCAAGCCTGAAGTCAAATCTGAACCCAAACCCGAACTGAAGCCTGAACCCAAGCCTGCGGCGGAGCCGTCGCTCGGATCGAGCCTCATCGCCAACGGCATCGTGTCACGGCCGCGGACCTTAAGGCCAGATCCGCTTGCGCCCATCCGGCGCATGAGCCAGACCGAAAAGATCGCGTTCTTTTCCTGATATGGAAGGGCGGACAGTTTGCCGGCGGCGGCCATCACTTCACCGGAAAATGCACCATGGTGACGCCGCCGGAGGCGTAGTTGGGCACGTCACCAGCAACGGCCTTACCCTCCTTCGAGCCGAGCCCAGCCATCAACGCCGCCTCACTCTCGAAGTCGGCCTCGAAGATGCAGAATGGCGCCTTGCCGGGACCCAGCGGCTTCACGTCGAACGAATGGCGGGCGTTCTTGACGCCGG
>Ga0210394_10003489_pt1 | contig 19670 bp, 17 predicted proteins | sample IncBWC12MmetaG_FD_160121 | JGI IMG/M metagenome (GOLD analysis project Ga0210394, IMG submission 160121) | Forest soil microbial communities from Barre Woods Harvard Forest LTER site, Petersham, Massachusetts, United States - Inc-BW-C-12-M | ecosystem: Environmental > Terrestrial > Soil >...
ACCACGTCGTCGGCGACGAGAATCGCTACGGACTCGCGCTCGATGCACGCGAGAGCTCCCTGGGACCGAACTACCTGCGCTTTGGCCTGAGCCTGCAGGATGATTTCCAGGGCAATGCGACCTACAACGCGGCCATGCGCTTCGTGATGTCCAACATCACGCGCTCCGCGGGCGAGTGGGTTACGGATCTGCAGATCGGCAGCACCACCCTGGTGGCCACTGACCTGTTCCTGCCTTTGGCGCAGTTCTCGGGCTGGTTTGTCGATCCGCACCTGGCGAGCGGATCCCACGACGTGATCCTGTATCCGCCGCCATCACAGGTACCGTCGGGCCAGAATCCGAACCAGCTGGCGGAATACCGCGCCCACACCTTCACCTACGGCAGCGACTTCGGCTACCAGTTCGGCAACTGGGGCGAGATCCGCACCGGCGTACAGCGCGAGGAAGATCATTTCGTGCTGGAGATCGGTGACCCGAACAATCCCAATCTGCCGGTGGAGACCGGGCCGAACTACCAGCCGTTCTCGCTGCGCGATTATTTCGTGCGCTTCTCCTACGACCGGCTCGATGATGTCAACTTCCCGCACAGCGGCCAGCAGGCGGTGCTGCAGTTCAGCGCCAACCGTAACGCCGAGGGTGCGGCCCAGGCGTCCGATCAGGTGACGCTCAACTACATTGCGGCGCACTCGTTCGGGCGCGACACGCTGGTGTTCTCGACCTCCGGCGGCACAACGCTCGAGAGCCGGCTGACCGACATCAACCTGCTGTTTCCGCTCGGCGGCTTCCTCAATCTTTCGGGAGTGCGCACCGCCTCTCTCACCGGGCCTGACTTCGGCATTGCGCGACTCCTTTACTATCACCAGATCGGGCGCGGCGGTCCTGGGTACTTCGACGTACCGACTTACATCGGCATGTCGCTCGAGGCGGGCAACGTCTGGCAGCAGCGCGCGGATGCTTCCTTCAGCAACACCCGCAAGGACGCGAGCCTGTTCCTGGGCATGGACACCTTCCTGGGACCGGTGTACATCGCGAGCGGCTTCGACCAGCACGGCAGCCAGGCTTTCTACCTGTTCCTCGGCCGCACCTTCTAAAGGTCGCCGTAACGCCTACAGCTCTTTGCGGTACATGACGAAGCCGGAAAGCCTGGCGACCCGGTCGTAGAGTTTCATGGCCGTTGCGTTTGATTCGTGCGTCAGCCAGTACACCCGGGCGCAGCCGGCGAGCCTCGCCCGCTCGTAAACCGCGTTGATGAGTGCCCGGCCGACGCCGCTGCCGCGCTGTGCCTCGGCCGTGAACAGATCCTGCAGGTAGCAGGTGGGTTCGATGCGGGTGGTCGTGCGGTGAAACAGATAGTGAGTGAGTCCGACCAGGCGCCCGTCGCTCTCGGCGACCAGCGCGTGCACCGGCTCATAAGCGTCAAAGAAGCGCCCCCAGGTCATCTGCGTGATATCGGCGGGGAGGGCGGTGTCGCCCGCGCGCCCGTAAAAGGCGTTGTAGCCGTGCCAGAGCGGCAGCCATTGATCGAAGTCCGCGCGCACGACTGCGCGAATGGTGACCGCCGCGGGACCTGCCATCAGGCGTCGCCGGTGGGAATGATCGCGGCCGTTTCTGCCATCAGGACGATCACCCGTTCGGGAGCTCGCGTGCGGTGCACGACCCCGCGGGGCACGACGAAGCCTTCCTGGGGCTTAAGCTCGATCGAGCGGTCCTCGAGGTCGATGATGAAATGACCTTCGAGAACGAAGAAGAACTCGTCATCCTGGTCGTGCTTGTGCCAGTGATACTCACCCTGCAACACGCCCAGGCGAATGACCGAGTCGTTCACCTTGCACAGGGTCTGGTTGTACCAGCGGTCCTTGCACTGGGCCACGAGCTGCGGCACGTCAATCACCCGCAGCGCCTCGAACTTGATGTCGAGGTGCGTGGCGTAGGAGTGGCTCGCAGGCTCGCTCACAGGCTAGAACCCGCGGCTCTCGGCGAGCTTCTCGACCTTCTTGAACAGGAGCGCCGGTTTGTCGCCCGAGCGGGAGTACTCATGCCGGCGGCTCATTTCAGCCAGCGCCTCATCCCGTTCAAGGGGAGTCGCATACCAATGCAGCCGCTGCCACTCCGGCCCCAATAGCTTTCTGAACGGGTCCCCTGCCGGAAGGCTTACCCGTATCCCGTAGGGACACAGCGCCTCGCTCGGCGCGGCGCGCAGGTTCTGTGCTTGACTGATACCCATAGCGCGAAAGCTTACGGCGGGACTTGAGTCAGACGCAATCCATCCCCAGACTCACGTCCATCTGCGGCGGAGGATGCACCATGGGCCTGTTACGCAATAAGTCGACTCTCCCGGAACGGGACCAGGCGCTGCCGGGGCGCGCCACAGCCATGAAAGTGCCGGAAACGCACTTTGTAAGCGGACGGCGGATCGTGCCGCCGTTTCCCGCCGGGATGCGCGAGGCCGTGTTTGGCCTCGGGTGTTTCTGGGGTGCAGAGCGGCTGTTCTGGAAGCTTCCTGGGGTGTACGCGACCGCGGTCGGCTACGCCGGTGGTTTCACGCCCAACCCGACCTACGAGGAAGTCTGCACCGGGCAGACGGGCCACACCGAGGTGGTGCGGGTGATCTACGACCCGCAAAAGGCCGACTACGAGGAACTGCTCAAGGCGTTCTGGGAATCACATGACCCGACGCAAGGCATGCGGCAGGGAAACGATGTGGGCACCCAGTACCGCTCGGCAATCTACACATCGAGCGCCGAGCAGCGCGCGGCGGCCGAGGAATCACGACGTCTCTACCAGGCGCGTCTGAGCGCGGCGGGCAAGGGCACGATCACCACCGAGATCCGCGACGCACCTGACTTCTACTACGCCGAGGACTACCACCAGCAGTACCTGGCAAAGAATCCGGATGGCTACTGCGGGATCGGGGGCTGCGGGGTTCCCTTTGAATCTGCGGAGTTGCGGGTGGGGGCGAAGGCATGATCGACGGCTAGCTTCCGCGGCTCAGCACGCCTTTGATCGGCTCGACGAGGTTATCCATACTTGGTGGAGCGGATGAACGGTGTCCCGCCATGGCCACCACAGTCGATAAAGCTCCGGAGCCTCAGGCCAGGAGATCCTTCAAGCGCTGGGCGTCGCTGCGCGCCTACGGAGTCGTTGCCAGCACCCTGTTCGGGGCAACGACCTCGCCGCTGACGATGCGAGCGCGTTTCGAACGCTTGAGCCGGGTGTCGCGAGAAAAGCTCCAGCACAAGTTCCCCGGGCTCGTGTTCCAGGACCACGCCAGCGGCGAACTTGCCATCGAATCAATTTGTGCCGTCGAAGTTCCAGCCCGGGTCATTCTCTACCTGCACGGTGGAATATTCGTCATGGGCTCTCCGGCCTCGTACCGAAACCGGGCCATGCGCCTGAGCTATCGTTGCCATGCGGAGGTCTTCGTCCCCGCTTATCGCCTGGCGCCAGAGCATCCCTATCCCGCAGCCCTCGACGATGCCCTGGCAGCATGGAAGCTCGTGAAGACCCTGCGAAAAGAAGCGCCACTTTTCCTTGCCGGTGACTCGGCAGGCGGGGGCTTGAGTCTCAGCCTGCTCGTGCGGCTGCGGGATCTCGGCCTCCCAATGCCGAACGGGGCGGTGCTACTGTCGCCGTGGACTGATTTGACGGCCTCCGGGGCATCAGTCGAAGGCAATCGCGGCAAGGATCTATGGTTTACCCGCAAACATCTGGAAACCTGGGCCCGCTACTACCTTGGCCGCGCGGACGGACACTCGCCGTACATCTCGCCAGTGTTTGCTGAGCTTTCGGGACTGCCGCCGCTGTTGTTGTTGGTTGGAGAAAACGAGCTACTGCTCGACGACGCACTGCGTGTTCGGGACGCGGCTCGCAAGACGGGGATCAGCGCGACCGTGCTCATCGGCAAGGGAATGCAGCATGATTGGCCGCTCACGCTCCCGTGGCTTGACGAGAGCCGGCTGGCGTGGAACGCGATGCGCCTGTTTGTCGAAGAGCATTCGCGCGGCGCAAGTGGCGCTAAAAATCTGTCTTCCCGAAGCGCGCAAACCCCTGGTTGATCCCGGGCGGATCGAGAACCGTCAGGTCAAGTTCGATCGGAGTCCCTATCCACTGACCAAGGCGCGTGTGGTCCGCCAGATCATCGTGGGTCAATGGATGGACGAGCGCCCTTAGCCCGACTTCGCGGATCATGCCCTCGATCGTTGGCACAAGCCCGGCAGTAAGATGAACCTCGAACTGCGGTACCGGGTGCGGGCCCACCTTGTGATCGCGCAGTTCTCCGACGAACAGCAGTTGCGGGGTTTCGCCGGACTCCTTCAGGCTGATCAGACGTTCGCGCAATGATGCCGCGCGGCCGCGGTCACCGAGTGCATAGTAAATGTGCGCGTGCCAGGGGGCCTTGCTGTCATTCATACGGGTAGGGTGATTCAACCGCTCCAATCGCTTACCCCGATGCCGCAGCGAGCCGCGCCTCGGCGGCTGCAACCATTGCCTTGAAACGCGGACTCTCACGCAGGGGATCGAGGTCCGGATCGGCCTTGGCGTGGTTCAGGAAGCCCATTGCCAGGGTTTCGAAAACCGGAGCGAGCAGATCGAGCGCCGCGTCGGGATCCTTCAAAGAGGTTGCCATAGTGCAGGCGAAGTTGTAGCGCGCATTCATGTTGTCCGGATCGATCAGCAGGGCTCGGCTGATCCAGTCCTTGGCGCGCTCGGTCTCCCCGAGAGCGGCAAGAGCAAGGGCGCCGTAGGACATCGCTGATGCATTGTTCGGATCCCCCGCGAGGGTCTTCTCGATTCGTGTGACGGTAATTTGCGCGACCCGCCGCACAGCCGGCAAATTTCCGACGGCGCTATAACAGGTGAGCAGCATGGCACTTGAGTTCAGGTCGGTTTCCATGAGCGCCATCGACTTCTCGTAATAGCGCGTGGCCTCGTCGATCCGTTTCTGCCGGAATCGCAGGTACGCGGCTGACCTGTTGACTTCGTAGGACTCGGGATCCAGCCGCAGGGCGACATCGATTTCGGCGGCCGCCTCGTCGTGACGGCCGTGAAAGGACAGAATCCTCGCCTTGACCGCATGCGCCTCGGGCAGGTTGGGGTCGAGCGCGAGCGCCCGTTCAGCTGCCTCCAGGCCGTCGTCGCCTTTTTTGCCGAGGACGAAGCGCAGGATCATCTGCCCGATGGCCGTCAGCGCCCAGGCGCGCGAATACTTCGGGTCGATTTCGACGGCGCGGCCGCACAGGCGGATGACTGCGTCCGTCCGCCGGGCGTCCGCCTCAAGGCCGGTGATGTACGACTGCCGCGCCATAAGATAGAGGTTGTAGGCCTCGACACTGTCCGTGCCGCGCTGCTCGATCGCCTTCTTCTCTTCGGGCAGGAGCTTGAGTTTCAGGGCCTTGACGATGGCTTCGGAGATTTCGGCCTGCAGCGCGAAGATGTCATTTAGATCCCGATCGTAGCGCTCGGCCCAGACGTGATCGTTGCTCGCGCCGTCGACCAGCTGGGCGGTGATGCGTACGCGTCCGCCCGCCTTGCGCACACTGCCTTCAAGGACGTGGCCGACCTTGAGCTCGCGGGCGAGTTTCGGGACATCGACATGCTTGCCCTTGTACATAAAGGCACTGTTGCGCGATACGACCGCCAGTGCCGAAACCTTGCTCAGATCGGTGATGATGTCCTCGGTGATGCCATCGCTGAAGTACTCCTGCTCCTGATCGCCGCTCATGTTGGCGAACGGCAGGACGCAGATCGCGACGCGCGGGACGGCGACGGCGGCGGCAGAAGGCGCCAGGCCGGCGGCAGACTTTGATTGTTGCGTGCGTTGACGCCTGATTACCGATTCGAGCGAACGCAGCAGATCCTGGAAGGGTGCGCTGGCGGGATTACCCTCCCACTTATCCAGGTCGGTTGTCTGAATCGCCCGTACGTCGATCGGCAGGCGCGCGTCCTCGAATCGCGCCGGGACCAGGATGCCGCGCTCAGCGGCATCGCGCGCCTCGCCGCGTACCCAGCGCGAGGCCACGGATGTCGGGGTCCAGATCACCAGTACGGCACTGGCCGCCTGCAGCTCCGCGTCGATCTGATCGTCGAACTGCTGGCCCGCATCAATCGCCGGGTCCCACCAGACCGACCAGCCCTTCGCCTGGATCGCGGCCACGAGCGGCGCGACGCGTGCCTTGTCGCTGCGGGAGTAGGAAACAAAGACGTCGGCCATACTGCTGCGCCTCAACCGAAGATTGTGGCCGCAGCAACTGCGGCACGGGTAGCTTAACCCGGCATTGTGCCTTTCCCGGAGGCGTCATTGCACTAACAAAACGTGCTGTCAGATTCAGCGGGCTGACGTCAGTTGCGCCCGAAACTGCGTGGCCGCCTGAGCATCCCGCAGGCGTTCGGCCGCCGTTGCAGCACCGGCCAGCGCTCCGCGCCTTCCCGGCGCCAGCGCCAGTGCGGTCCGGAACTCGTGCAGCGCCTGCTGCGGACGATTCCGGTCCAGTAGCAGCTCACCCAGCTGCTCGCGGGCCGGGACGACCGGGCCCGGTGTGACGGGGAGTTTTTCAACGGCATCCTCCTCATCTGCGGCCGCGCGCAGGCTGACCAGGGCTGCTTCCGGGTCGCCGTCCGCAGCAAGACGCCAGGCTTGGGCTTCTTTGAGGAGCACGTCGACCTGGGTGGCCCAATAGGCATTCCCCGCAGACTGAAGTTCGCGCAGGCATTCATTGAGTCGGTCGATGTCAGCGTCCGACGAACGTGGGTGCCCGCCCCGCGACTGGCCGATCGCCCGCGCCCAATAGACCAGGGCGGCGACGTGTGGCGCCGCCTGCGGCAAGGGATCCAGTGCGGCGGCGCTGTCCCAGGCGCGGCGCTCGATTGCCAGGCGCACCGGCATGGCGGTCGCGGCGTAACCCATTTTGAACTGGGCCGCGGAAATGCTCTTCATTGACTGCAGTTCAAGGACGACCTGTTCAGCCTGCGGGTAACGGCCGCGCTGCAGGAAGGCGTACGTCAGGTAGTCCATCGCGTGCAGTTCTTCCCCAACATCGCCCTGCTGGTGCGCCGCCGCGCGTGCCGCCTGGTTCGAGGCGATGGAGTCATCCCACAGGCCCAGGCGCGTGAAAATATGCGACGGCATGTGCAGCGCATGGGGCGCCGAGGGGGCGATCTTTGAATACGCGCGGGCAGCGGCCAGGCCCTGCGGCGCAAGCTCCGCGCTGTCGTAGGCATGAATCAGATAGTGGGGCACTCCGGGGTGCTGCGGTTGCTGGCGGAAAATCGGTTCCAGAATCGCCGCGGCGCGCTTTTGATTCGCATGGGTCCTGTCGGCCGGTGGCGCGGTCGCGATGAGCGCGAGTGCGTAGAAGATCTTAGCTTCGGGATCTTTCGGATTGTTGCGGGCGACCTCGCTCATGGCGCGGGTGTAGCGCTCGGCACGCACCGCCGGTGCGTCATGTTCGGCGTCCGCATAGTAGGTGCCCAAGGCGTCGACGTACTGGCGTTCACGCAGCGAGTGGGCGCGAGTTTCGACGGCCTGTCGGATCTGCTCTGACCCTTCGTGGAGCGCGGCGCCGGATGGCGGCTCCCACAGCTGGTGGAAAAGCGCCATCGCAACGCCCCAGTGAGCGATCGCGCAGTTCGCATCACGAGTAGCGACCGCACGGAATTCCTGTTCCGCCGCCGCATACGCAAACGAGTGCAGCAGTGCCACGGCTCGATCGAACTCCCGCTGCACCGCAGGTGTACACGACGTCGGAAAGTGCACCGCGCCAAGTTTTTCCGGCACGGGATGCGAGTGGTGCTCATCATCCGCCGCATACCCTGGGACAACGCAGGCCAGCGCCAATACGGCTGCTGCGACTCGCCGCATCATAATGAGTCCTCGCGTGCCACCACCGCCGAAGCGGGTGTTGGCGCGAGCGTACTTCACGCGCGCACAGGGGTCTAATGAATCAACCGACGGCTCGCGCGCACCTCTGGTGGTGCACGGCGTCGGCTGCGTGCAATATGCAGCGACTTCGAGCAGGGGTTTTCAGTGAGCACATCCTTGGCAAGCACCGTCGTCAGCGACGTGCGCTTCAATGCCCGGCGGTTCCATCTGTGGATGGCCGGCGTATTCGTCCTGATTGCGTTTGGCGGCTTCACGCCGACCTACTGGTCCCCGGTCGTAAACGGCACTTTTCATGCGCCGCCGATCGCGCACATCCACGGCGTCCTGTTGTTCAGCTGGACGTTGTTCTACTTCGTGCAAACCGCGTGGATCGCATCCGGGCGCACGCCCACGCATCGCGCCTGGGGCACAGCGGGCATCGCGCTGTTCAGCGTGTTGATCTGCTCAATCCTGGTTTTGAAGGTCACCTTTCTGCGACTGGACGACGCGCGCGGTTTTGGTGATGCCGGTCGACGCTTCTCAGCGGTGGCCATGGGGGCCTTGCCGTTGATGATTGCCTTATTTGTCCTGGCCATCGCCAATGTCCGTAAGCCCGAGACACACAAGCGGCTGATGTACGTGCTGATGGCGGGCATGATGGTGCCGGCCATTGCACGTGTATTCCTGACCCTGCTGGCCCCAGCCGGGGCAGCAAACGGCGCTCCGCCGCCGCCGTTTGTGGCGCTGCCGCCCACGGTGGTCGCCGCCCTGCTGATCGGCATTGCAATGGTCTACGATTGGCGCACCCGGGGCCGGCCCCACAAGGTTTATGTGTACGGCGTTGTCGCCGTGTTGCTCAGCAGTGTCCTGTCGGTTCTCATCTCCGGGACCCAGGCGTGGATGGGCATTGCCCGATATCTGGAAAGTCTTGGGGGTTGAGTGTGCCGCGTGACCTTGATCGGCGCTCAGTACTGGCGCTGGCCGCCGGCGCGGCGGCGAGCATGGCCGCGCCGGCCTTGGCGCGGCCCGTCCCTGCTGTGAGCGGCCCATCGAAGCTGGTGATGCTTGAGGCAACGGCACTCGCCGATGCCATTCGTGCGAGAGACGTCTCGTGCGTCGAGGTCATGACCGCGTACCTCGATCACATCGACAAGCTCAATCCGCACGTCAATGCCATTGTCGCGCTGCAGGAGCGCGCGTCGCTTCTCGCACAGTCCGAAGAGCGCGACCGGCAGCTCGCCCGGGGTGAGTTGCAAGGACCGCTGCATGGCTTCCCGCTCGCCGTGAAGGACCTGATGCCCGTCAAAGGCATCCGCATGACCATGGGGTCCCCAATCCTCAAGGATTTCGTTCCGGTTGCGGATGCGATCATGGTGGAGCGGTTGCGAAAGGCCGGCGCCATCTTCATTGGCAAGACCAACACGCCGGAATTCGGGCTCGGCTCGCACACCTATAACCCCGTCTATGGGGTTACCCGTAACGCCTATGATCAATCCCGCTCCGCGGGCGGCAGCAGTGGCGGGGCGGCTGTGTCCCTTGCCCTGCGCATGCTGCCGGTTGCCGACGGCAGTGATTACGGCGGCAGCCTGCGCAACCCGGCGGGCTGGAACAATGTCTTTGGATTTCGAACCAGCTATGGCCTGGTGCCCACCAACGCGCCTGACGAGTGGCTGCCATCCATGGGCGTGGTGGGCCCCATGGCCCGCAACGTGCCGGATCTGGCGATGCTGCTCGCGGTGCAGGCGGGCTACGACGCGCGCGCGCCGTTGTCCATGCCCGGCGACGGCGGCGTATTTCAACAGCGGCTGGCAACCGACCTCAAGGGCAAACGCATCGCGTGGTCGGGAGACTGGCGTGGTTATTTGCCATTCGAGCCGGGGGTGCTGGAGGTATGCAAGGGCGCGCTGAAGGTGTTCGCGTCGCTGGGCTGCACGGTGGAGGAGGCGCAACCAGACTATTCGATCGATGCGGTCTGGCGGGCGTGGCTGAAGCTGCGTGCCTGGCAGGCGGGCGGCGCTCTGCTGGCGTTTTACAACGACCCGGCCAAGCGCGCGCTGCTGAAACCGGAAGCCATCTTCGAAATTGAGAGCGGGCTGAAACTCACGGCCTTCGACATTTCCGCCGCCTCCGCGGTACGAACCGAGTGGTACCAGGCGGTGCGCCGCTTCTTCGAGAAATATGATTACTTCATCGTGCCGACCGCGCAGTTATTTCCATTCGACGTCAATGTGCATTGGCCGCGGCAGATTGCCGGGACGAATATGCAGACGTACCACGAGTGGATGAAGTGCGTGCTGCCGATCACCATGAGCGGCTGCCCGGCGCTGGCGGCACCGGCCGGATTCAGCGAGCGCGGCTTGCCGATCGGCATTCAGATCGTGGGACCGAATCGGGCGGAACTACCTTGCCTGCAACTGGCATACGCCTATGACCTCGCAACCCGCTGGTCTGCCAGGCGGCTGCCAGCTCTCCTCACCGCGGTCGAACCGGCCCCCGCCTGACGGGCGGGGGCCGGATGACGCCATTCTTAGAAACGTATCCGCAAGCCGAACATCACGTCCGTCTGGTTTTCACTACCTGAGGTTCCAACGGTAGTGCCAACAAACCCGTTCGCCAGGCCGTTCTTGACATCCGAGTAGTTCACGCCGGCGTACACGTCGTAGTGTTTGTTGAAGGCGTAGTCCGCCACCACCGACGCTTCGTAGAAGTCGCCCGAGCACAGCAGACCCGCGTTGACGCAGCCGACACCCTGCGTGCCGGTCGGACCCAGGCCAATCGTCCAGCTGTTCTGATTGATGTGGTACAGACCCCCGGACAAGGTCCACCCCGACGCCATGGCGTACCGCGCGCCCAGCCATTCAAAGCTGTAGACGGCGGAGTTGTTGATGTTGATTCCGATCGCGATCGGGTAGCCTCCCTGTGCGTCCCCGGCCGGGTAGTTGGCGTTGGCCTTCTCGATGTGGGTGTAACCCGCGTAGACCGTCAGCTTGTCCGCCGTTGCCCCGGTGCCGCCGAGGTCGAAGGTGTACTTGCCCATCACGTTCCACGAGGTGTTGTCGGACTCGTAAGCGGCAAGCCCGTTATTGGGATATGCGCCCGTATAGCCGCCGTCATCGACCGAGCTTCTGAGGTTGACGGCGCCCTTCACGTTTTCGTAGACGGCATCAACCGAGAAGCCGCTGAAAGTGCCGCCAATACCGCCGGCGAAGGCTTTGCCGAACAGGCCGGCATCCTGGGCGCCGCCCGAGTACATGAGGTTGATATGCACCGGTCCCGTTGCGTAGGCGTACTTGAACGAGTTGTCCCAACGGGCCGCCTGGGTGCTGCCCGCGCCGCCGTTGAATCCCGAATAGCCGAGAAATGAGAACGCATACGAGAGCTGTTGCGGATCGTAGGCAGCGGTCGCGTCAAGCTCCAGAGAGTTCTGACGGCCGATCGTGAGCGTGCCGTAGTCCTTATTGCCGACACCACCAAAAGCCGGGCCGTTGAAGAACTGGCCGCAGCGGCTGCTGTCGGCGTTCGCAGTCTGACTACCCTGCGCGTTGTGAGCATTCGAGGCGATGCTCTGGCAGGCGTCGGTCAGGTGGCCGGAGAGCGGATTGATGCCGGTCTCGACCCTGGCAACCAGGGTCCAGTCTTCGGCGATCGGCTGGGACACCCTGATCCCGATCTTGGATTGCTCGAGACCGCTTTCAGCGGCGGTCGACTGGGAGCCCGCGAAATTACGTGTGGTGGTGAAGGATTGATACTCAAGACCCCCGGGAAGCGTACTGCTCAGCGGAACGCCCTTGCTCTGGTAGGCGTATCCAACATCGATCGTTCCATACAGGGTAACGCCGCCCAGTGACAGGCTGTCAGGTAGCGGGTCCTTCACATCGGCCTGCGCTGCTGCGCACACCAACGTAAACCCAACCGCCGCAGTCAAACAACTAAATCGGTTCATTGCTAACTCCCCTCGGTTAAAACAACACAGGCCGAGCACGCGCAACAAAACTGTAACATACGCCATTGGTCGTAAAGGCAACAGTTCCAACCGCTACCCCAATAGATAATGAGGCGTCTTTTTCGACGCTTACGTTTACTTGTTGCGGCAGGGCAACGCCCTTTGGTGGCTCGCGGGTGGACTACCGGCGGTGCTTCCTATGCGCGCAGCGGGGTGCGGCGGGTGACATCGGGACGAAACATCGGCGGGCTAGCCTCCCGACCCGAACAGCGGCTCTTGTTTAGCCCGTTGTCCCCCGTCCCGTATCACCAAACCGAGGATCCCATGCGCATTCCATCGACCGCCACCGCCGCTGCGCTGCTCGCGGGCTGCAGCGCCCTTGCACTGTGCGCCGCCAGCGCCGCCGCCCAGGCAGATGAGCCAATCCTGATTCCCAACTCACTCATTATCAGCAGCAGCGCCTATGACCGGACCCAGGGCGCGGTAGCGTCACTGACCATCGGCACGCCCCTCGCCAACACCAACACAGCGACGACTCCTGCGATTGCCGACAACACCTATCCGAACGTCTGGAACAACGACTCGGTGGACGGCAGCTTCGGTGTTACCTCGTCGATTCGCTTGACAGCTGTCGAGCCATACAGCGGGCGCGTGCTCGGCGGGGTTCACGTACCGACAGAGCAGGTGGTTACGAGCTTCTCATCCAAGTCGGAACTCGGCTTGCACATGGCCAGCGACCGGGATGGCGCGCACCTGGTGTTCGTCGGCTACGCCAGCCCCGGTGTCGGCGCACTCGATGTCTCCAACGCGGACGCGGTTGCGGGACAGGACCCGACCAACCCGGTGAGCTTCGCGTTCGGCGCCGACCATGCCTTCCGCCGTACCATCGTATCGATGGATGAGCACGGCCGCTTTGCCTACACGCCGACCATCAATTACGGCGGCAACAACGGCCGCTCGGCGCTGCTCGGCTCGAACGGCCTCTACTACACGGTGGGCAACGCCAACAACGGCAACGCCGCGACCTTTGGCCCCAATGGCACCAGCCCGGATGTCACCGAGACCACGGGACTTGAGGTCGTGAATCCCATCAACGCCCGGCGGGCGAGCGCGGCGATTCCGGCCGGCAATTCCGCCGAGGTCGATCCTTTGCTGCAGTACGCGCTCGGCAAGAAAGGCGCGCTCGACAAGGCCGGCAAGGACAACAACTACCGTGGACTTGCGGAATTTGGCGGCGCCTTGTATTTCACCAAGGGCAGCGGCAGCAACGGCATGGACACGGTGTACACCGTCAGTTCGCTGCCGACGCTCGCCAACGCCGCCGCGCAGACCATCAGCGTCGTGCCGGGTTTCCCCACGGACTCCTCACGCGCGACCGGCGGTGATTTCACACCCTTCGCGGTGTTCTTCGCCAACGCGACCACGATGTACGTCGCCGATGAGGGCTCAGGAGACGCCCTGGATGCCACGAGCCATGCGGGACTTGAGAAATGGAGCCTGGTCGGCGGCAGCTGGCAGCTCGACTACGTGCTGACCAACGGCCTCATCGGCACGGTTGACGGCAGTCTCTTCGGTTACGACGGACAATATCCGGACGTCACGACGGTCGGCCTGCGTAACCTGACGGGACGCGTAGATGAGGACGGCCGCGTCACCTTGTGGGCGACGACCTCGACCTCGAGCGCCTCGGGCGACAACGGTGCTGATCCGAACAAGGTCGTGCGGATCACCGATGAACTGGCGGCTACCAGCATGACTGCGAGCGTCGCGCAGCAGAGCTTCAAGACCGTCGCGGGCCCGACCTATGGGACGGTCTATCGCGGCGTGGCCTACGTGCCGGGCTGCGGGGATGATCACCGTACCGACGCCTGCCGCCATGACCGGGATGGTCGCGACGACGGCAGATAAGCTGCCAGCAGATTGAGGAGTGCAGCCCGCGGCGTTCAGTGACGCCGCGGGCTTCGCGCTCTGACCACATCGTGCAGTTCGAAGGGCGCTAGACTCGCGCGATGAACACTGCGCCCGGCTCCGGGGTGACACCCGCGCTTCCTGACCGCCTCACCCTGATTGCGATTTCCGCGCTTGCCTACGTCGTCGGGGTCGCGCTGCACGAGCATTTCGGGCACGCGCTGGCCTGCGTTGCGCTCGGCAGTCACCCTATTGAAATGGGCGCCTACTACGTCAACTGCGACGATGCGCTGCTGCGCAGCCTGCGTATCCGGCTGGTGGAGCTGGCCGGGCCGTTGGTGAGCGTCCTCACCGGTGTGGTGTGCCTGCAGCTGTTGCGGCGCCTGCCGCGCCTGTCCGGGGCCGGGTTCTATTTTCTGTGGCTGCTGGGCGCCCTGGGTCTGATGGACGCCGCCGGCTATGCCCTGTTCTCGGGCGCGTCCGGGCAGGGCGATCTGGGTACGACGAGCGACGGCGCCTTGTACGGGGCAAGCCCTGAGTGGCTGTGGCGTGTTGCCTTGTTCGTGGTTGGCGCGGTCGCCTATCGGTGGGTGATGCGCATCGCGGTGGCGGCCATCGAGCCACGCCTCAGCGGCAGCGGCGACGGCCGGATCCGCAGCGCGCGCCTGACGGCCTTGACGTCCTACCTCACCGGTGGCGCCGTAGCCGTGCTCATCGGCCTGCTGAACCCGCAGGGCATAGTGATTGTCGTGCTGTCCTCGATCGCGAGCAGTCTTGGCGGCACGATCGGACTGCTCTTCATGATGCAGTGGCTCAAGGGGCGGCCGGACGCGCAGGGCCCCGGGCTGTATTTCGCGCGCAGCTGGACCTGGATCGGGATTGCTGTTGCCGTGACCGTGGCCTACGCCGCCATTTTCGGTCCAACGCTTCGGCCGTAGCCGCGGCTCGACGGCGCACGCGATGAACCTGGGAGAAAGAAAGGAGGTCGGTTCCGTCGTTTTCGTTCGCCATGATTACCCGCAGCTCGAGGAACGAGGCCGCCACTCGCATCCGTGGCTGCATCTGACCATGGTCACCCGGGGGCACTACCGGCGTGAGCTGGGACGGCAAACCAGTCATTACAAGGCAGGATCACTGGCCTTCCTGCATACCAACACCGGTCATAGCGACAGCTACGCCCCAGGGTCCGAATGCCTGCATCTCGTCATACCCTCGCAGCTGGAACAGAAGCTCACCGGCCTGTTTGGCAGTCCGGGGACAAGCGGCCAGGTCTCGCCGGGCCTGAGTGCCCGCTTCTTCATCGCACTGCATCGCGAGTTCAGATATCCGGACAGCGACTCGGCGCTAATCGTTGAGGCCCTGCTGCTCGATCTCGTCAGCAGGCATGTTGATGTGGTTCGCGAACGCTCGGCCGCGCGGCCGCCGTGGCTGGGCTCACTTCTGGACTACATGGATGATGCATTTGACCAGAAGTGGTCACTGCAGAGCATGGCGGCGGAAATGGGTGTTCACCCGGTGTATCTGTGCCGCACCTTTTCCGAGCACTGTGGCTGCACGCTCGGGGAATACATCCGCCGGCAGCGTGTATTGCGAGGCTGGCAACTCCTCGCCACCGGCAGCGGCACGGTTGCCGAGATTGCCACGCAAAGCGGGTTCGCCGACCAATGTCACTTTACGCGCACGTTCAAGAATCACTTTGGAATCACCCCCGGCAAATGGCGGCGGCGCGTGCCGCAGACGGGCAGGTGCACGCACCCCGTTAGTTAATCCTGTTCAATACGGCCGGCGTCGCATGGCTCATCCTTGCCAGCCGCGGGTATTCGCGAAGCGGAGGGAACGACATGTCACGGGTGTTCTGCATAGGGCTCACGCTTGCGGTCGCTGTGTTGGTGTGTGGGAGCGCCCGCGGGGAATTCCCCGACAAGTTCACCAATCTCAAAGTGCTGCCGAAGGAAATATCCAAGCAGGAGTTGCAAGCCACCATGCGCGGCTTCGCGTTCGCGCTGGGCGTGCGCTGCGAGCACTGTCACGTGGAAAAAAAGGCCGGGGGCGGCGACTACGATTTCCCCGCGGATGACAAACAGGCAAAAAAGACCGCGCGTGTCATGCTGCAGATGGTTGACCGCATCAATCGCGACTATATTGGCAAGCTTGCGCAGCGCGACGCGAGCCCGCTCATCCACGTGGAGTGTATGACCTGTCATCACGGCCTGACCCGACCGCAGCCCCTCAACGCGGTACTCGCCGCCAGTCTGGACAAGGACGGTCCCGACAAGACCATCGCGCTCTACCAGCAACTGCGCGCCAGGTACTACGGCACTGGCCAGTACGATTTTGGCGAGACGCCCCTGAACCTCCTGGCCGAAGCGTTGCTCGGTAAGGAACGCAACGCCGATGCCCTCGCCGTGATGAATCTCAGCTTCTCGATGAATCACCCGGATTCAGTCTGGTCGTACCATATGTTCGCCTTCGCCCATCAGGCTAACGGACAGCTGGATCTGGCCGTCGCCGATTACCGCAAAGCCCTCGAGCTTCACCCCGACGACAGCTGGGCTCAGCAGCAGATCGAGGCTCTCTCAAAGCCGAAGAGCGACAGATGAAAGTGCTTCTATGCTGCGCGCTCGCGTTGCTTGCGCTGGATAGTTCCGCGGAACGCGAGTCACTTTCGCCAGGGGTACACAGCTTTGGCGTCGATGGGGTCAATCTTTGGTACCGGGTAGCCGGGCAGGCGGGTGGTGAACCGGTCGTCTTCCTGCACGGCGGCCCAGGGGAGGGAAGCCAGACCTTCGCCCATTTCGCGGGGCCGGCACTCGAACGCACGCTGCGCATGGTCTACCTCGATCAGCGAGGCAGCGGTCGATCGGATCGTCCGCAGGACCCGAAGGCCTACTCCATTGCGCAGCTGGTCGATGACATCGAGGCGCTCCGCACGCATCTTGGGGTCGCGCGCATTGCACTGATCGGGCATTCGTTCGGCACCATCCTCGGGCTTGAATACGCAGCGAAATATCCGCAGCACGTGTCGCGGCTGGTGCTCGCAAGCGCAGTCCCTGATTTGCCGCGGCTGCTGGATATCCAGTGCGTAAGGCTGCAGACGCAGGACGCAGCAGCGTATGCGCGCGCGGTCGGCGGTCGTGCGGCGGGCGCGTTTCCCCGCTGCAACGCCTTCGACGCCTACACCGGCGACGCCCAGGCGGCCTTCGTGCAGCGAAACATGTTCCCCGACCCCGCCGTGGGCCGGGAGGTGGATGCGATGGATTCGGCGGACGGCCTGAGCAACACGGGCGAGCTCGGCGGCGCCCTGGTGCATCAAGGTTTGTTCGACTACCGCTTCCTGCGAACCGCAGAGGTTGGGTCGCCGGTGCTGGTGATTGCCGGGCAGCGCGACTTCCAGGCCCCGCTGGCGCCGCAGCGCGATCTTGCCAAGGCCCTCCCGCATGGAAGGCTGCTCGTCTATCCGGGTCGCGGGCACTTCAGTTTTGTTGAAGACCCGGATCGGTTTGCTCGTGACGTCAGTGCTTTCCTGACTACGTCGAGACGCGCAGTTCCGCAGCCTTTGCTTCCGGGCCAAACGCCGTGACGAGGATCAGCGCGATACCAACCGCCGCGATCGTCCACGAGAGGATGTACGCGTAGTTATTGCCGTGCGACTCGGCGATGCCTGCCTGGAACGGTCCCATCTTGGCCATGGCGAGGTTGCCGAGCTGATAGGCGAAGCCCGGCAGGATCGCGCGCACCGCGGGCGGGGAGAGCTCATTAAGGTGGGCGGGCACGATACCCCAGGCGCCCTGCACCATGAATTGCATCAGAAATCCGCCGACCGCGAGCATGGCCGCGCTGTGGGACCAGGCCCACAGCGGGATCATGGGCAGCGCGAGGAGCGCAGCCAGCATGATGGCGCGCTTGCGCCCGAGGCGCTCCGACCACGCGCCGAAGCAAATTCCGCCGGTCAGCGCGCCGAGGTTCATGACGATGACGACGATACTGGTTTGCGCGGTTGAGAACCCGTGCTGGACCTGCAGGAAGGTGGGATACATGTCCTGCGAGCCGTGCGAGAAGGCGTTGAAGCAGGCCATCAGCAGCACCAGGTATCCGAGCGTCGGTAAGTAGTTCCTCACCCCGGCCCATACTTCGGCGGCCGAGGCGCGTTTTCTTGTGGCGCCCGCCAGCCACGCCGGGGATTCCTCGACGCCGTAACGGATGTACATCACCAGCAGCGCTGACGCCGAGCTGACGATGAACATGCCGCGCCAGCCGAGGCGATCGAACACCGCCCAGAACAGGAACGACGCCAGCAGGTAGCCGAGCACGTAGCCTTCCTGCAGCAACCCGGAGAAGAATCCCCGCCCTTTGGCCGGCAGGGTCTCCAGCGCCAGCGCCGCGCCGACGCCCCACTCGCCACCCATGGCCAGACCGAACACCGCGCGCAGCACCAGCAGCGTTGCGAGGTTAGGCGCGAAGGCGGTCGCGAGCTGCACCACCGAATAACTGACGACGTTGATCATCAGGATGGGCCGCCGGCCGTATTTCTCCGCCAGCCAGCCGAACACCAGCGCCCCGATCGGACGGAACGCCAGGGTGAGGAAGATGCCTTCCGCGACTGCCTTGATATCGGTGTGGAACTCGGCGCTGATCGACTTCAGGCAGAAGACGAAAATGAAGAAGTCGAACGCATCCAGCGCCCAGCCGCCCAGCGCCGCCAGGTAGGCATGAAGTTGCGGGCGAGTGAGCATCCTGAAATAGCTAAGCATGGCTACTCCGCTCGGGGACGACTTGATCGGGAGCGTATCACGGCCTTGCGGGGCGTTCCCGGAGCAATAAGTAAAACACCCGGCGCCGTTGCGCGGGAACGCGAACCGGTTCCTTGTCGCCGCCAAAAAAAGGATGCTTACGGCGAGCGCAGATCGTCCTACAATCCCAGCCGCACGCTTGCTTCAAGAACGGCCAGTTGGGCCGCGAGCAGATAGTAAAAACGCAAGCGCTTAGACCCCGTCCGGATTGCACAAGAACGTACATAATTTTTGGGAGATAAGATCATGGATTGGAAAGTCTCTGTCTCAGCCGCAGCGTTGCTGCTTGCGAGCTTCGGCGCGCAGGCTGCCGCATCGGAAATCGATGCCTACAAGGTGGATGCAAGCTTTCTGCAAGGGAAGCACCCGATGCACCTGAAGGGTCCCACTTCCCCCAACAGCACCAAGCCCGGTGTCCTGCATAACGCCGCCGTTCAAACTGCGCTGAAGAATGCGAAGAAGGGCAGCGGTTTGCCGGGGATTGACTCGCTCGTCAACTTCACCGGCAGTTTCTCGGCCTCGCCGAATCTGGATGCCAACGGCAATCCACTGCCGAATGCCACTTTCGACTACTCCATGGTCGGCAACTCCCCGGGCCGCGGCACGACGCACATCAACGCGCCGGTCATTCCCGTAACCGTTGAACTCCTCGACGTGAACGGTAACGTGGCCACCGATCCCACCTCGGGCGCAAAGCTGATTTCCAATCCGCACGACAAGGTGCGGCTGACAGAGGATTCACCGGTATTCGACAACGCCCTCTTTACCAGCAGCCGCAAGGAAACGCAGTACACGGACGCGGTGTTCCGCGCGCAGTTCTGGAGTGATATCGGCGAGAGCTGGCACACCCTGCTCGATGTGGACGTTGAGCGTGGGCTCACGATGAAGCTGCCCTTGGGCGCATACCTGTATTCGCTCAACGCTGACGGTACCTGCTGCCAGTTTATCCTGGCCGATGCCAACACCTTCCAGGCGCTGCTGTTCCCGCCGGTCTTCCCGGTCGACAACACGACCCTTGTCGGTGCGGCGGAGTTGAGCGGTGCGATGACCACCCACGACATCACCACGTTCCTGTTCCCGGATACCTATCTGTATGAGGGCGGTGACCCGAACAATTGCTGCGTACTCGGTTTCCATTCGTTTGATTCGGCGCCGGGAACCAAGCACAACG
>Ga0210394_10003490_pt1 | contig 19664 bp, 16 predicted proteins | sample IncBWC12MmetaG_FD_160121 | JGI IMG/M metagenome (GOLD analysis project Ga0210394, IMG submission 160121) | Forest soil microbial communities from Barre Woods Harvard Forest LTER site, Petersham, Massachusetts, United States - Inc-BW-C-12-M | ecosystem: Environmental > Terrestrial > Soil >...
GCCGGGACCGGGCGATACGCCCGTCACATCATGCACCCAGGTCGCATGGGGCAGCAGGTTCAACGCGCCGATAACATTGTTGTACTCAAGACGGCCGGCGACCACGTAACCCCACGAGAACTTCGTTGGAAACTCGGAAAGCGGCGTCGTGAGGCCGGGAAACTCCGGATACCCGCCGAGTGCCGGCTGGCCGCTGAGAGCCGCTCCGGGTGCGTCGTACTCCAGACCGCGGCCCACCGGTCCGCCGCTGGTCAGACTCTCGAGCCCCGGAACGTACTCGGCCCCGGCCTCGAGTATCACCACCGCCTGAGAGGCCTTCAGCACGTTGGCAAATACCTGGGTGGCGGTGAAGTCGGTGTGCCAGGTGTTCTTGAGCTCGTAACCGCGGATAGTCTGCCCGAGGCCATAGAGCCCGAACTGGTTGCACCCGGTGATGGGAGTCGGCGAGGCCGGCACGCAGGTTCCGGGGGGCGTCACCGGCGCTCCGAGGAGCTTCGTGATCCCTGCCTCGAACGGGGCCAGCGTGGCGTACAGTAGCTCCACCGAGCCGAGCTGCAGCGGCACGTTGTGCCGATACACGACTTCGCCTTGCAAGGCAGTGCCGGTCTTCTGGATCTGCGTGTTGAAGGACACGCCGAGCATCTTGATGTCCTGCGGGAACGACTCGTAAAGACCAGCGGTCTTGCCGTACTCGTTGGTCGCGAGGTTGCTCGCCTGGTTGTTGACATTGCCCCCGGCCAGCAGTGTGTTGGCGCCGATGGTGGCGTATTGCTGCGCGGTCGCGGCGCTCAGGTTGCCGCCGAGCGCCGCGGCGCGCTGCTGGCCGACCGCCGCCCCGGTGGCGACGGCGGCCGCAAACGGCAGGCCCGCCGCCAGCGCCTGGGCGGCGGCGCCGACGGCGTTCACCGCGCCGAACGCGTTGCCAAAGCCCGCCTGCGTGCCGGTCTGGGCGGACACCACCGGCAGGCGGCTGGTGTAGTTGAGGAAGTAGAGGCCGAGTTGCGTGCCCTGGCTGAAATTCGGCAGGTAGAGCTTGAAGTTGACGCCAAACTGGCCGGACTCGGAGGGCTTCTGGTCCGGCAGGCGCGGGACGGCCTGGAAGTCGCGGATCAGCGTGCCACCGAGGGAGGTGAAATCCACTCCCTGGTCGGAAATCGCGCCAAAGCCCAGGAACACTTTACTGCCGCCGGGGCCGGCGAAATCGCTGGTACTGAAGTACGCGCCGGTGGGCTCGATGATGTCCTCATGCCAGTCGAACAGGTACAGCAACTGGGTGCTCAGGTTCTTCGACAGCTGCAGATTGAACACCGCCATCTCGTCGGGCAGCAGCGCCTGCTTGAGCTCCGCCCCCGGCACCTGCAGCGCCGTCACGTCGAAGTGGTTGACCTCGTTGAGGCCGTTGGGGATGAAGGTGCTCTCGCCCCAGTCCACGACCTGCCGGCCGAGCCGGATCTCGGACGGCAGGGTGCCGAGATCGAAACGCGAGAAGCCGAACGCATCGAGCAGGCGCGTATAGCTGCCGACCACCCCTTTGGCGTGGTGAGACAGCACCGTGCGCTCGGTGTTGTTGCCCATCACGTAGTAGTCGTACAGGCCCGAGCCGCGCACGAAGATGCCTGATTTGTCCTTGTAGTTGAGCGCGAGCTCGGTGACGCCCGTGACCGCCTCGGTGAAGGTGCCCTTGCCGTAGTTGAGGTCACCGTCGTCGCCATTGGGGGAGTACCCGCAGCCGCCGTTGGCGATGGCGATCAGCCGGCAGTCCTTGTCTGAGACACGCCAGCCCTGGCCGTAGCCGATGGTGGTGTCCCAACTGCCGGTCCAGTCTCCGGAGCTGCTCTGGAAGCTGACGGCCTGCGCGTTCGGCCAGCTGCCCGCGGCGAGCGCGGCGGCGAGCGCCATGACGGCGAGGGGCGGACGGCGCCCGGTGTGAACTTTCCTCATGTGTCCCCCTGCTTCCCTGAAGGCCTTAAGCACGCGCGCGTCGGTCAAGCCTGTGGGCTCAACGCCCTAAGGTCCGCTGAAAATGAGCTGATTGCGGTCTGCACCGTGCCTGCGAAGGTACGTCACGTTCTTGTTTGTTGCGGCAACACCAAGCCTGCGTGCGGTGAGTCTATTACTCGGCGACTTGGTGCGGCAAGCCGTTTCCGCCGTACATTATCTGCACAAAACGGTGGCAAAGCTCCGCGCTCGGGACAAACTGTGCGTCCGGCGCCACACACGCACCGCGGCGCGTTGACCTCGAGGCTTGTGGAAATGGACACCTTCGCCGGCAAGACCGTGTTGATCACCGGGGCGTCGGAGGGCATCGGGCGCGCGCTGGCGCTGGCGCTCGCCCCGCACGGGGCGTGTCTGGCGCTCAACGCACGCAACGCGGCGCGCCTGGAGGAAACCGCGCGCGAGTGCGCGGCGCGCGGCGCCCAGGTGCTGGCGCTCCCCGGGGATGTCTCGCGGCAGGCGGAATGCACCCTGCTCGCGAGCCGCACCGCGCAGCGCTTCGGAAGGATCGACGCGCTGGTCAACAATGCCGGCATCACCATGTGGTCGCGCTTCGATGCGGTCAGCGACTTCAGCGTGTTCGAGCGACTGCTGGCGGTGAACTATCTGGGTGCGGTGTACCTCACGGCCGCCGCCCTGCCGCATCTGAGAGAGTCGCGCGGCCTGATCGTCGCGGTGGCCAGCATTGCCGGCCTCACCGGGGTGCCGGAGCGCACCGGCTACGCGGCGAGCAAGCACGCGCTGGTCGGATTCTTCGAATCCCTGCGCATCGAGCTGCGCGGCAGCGGGGTCGACATCACCATCGTGGCGCCCGATTTCGTGCGCAGCGAGATTCACCGCCGCGCCATCGGCCCTGACGGCCGCTCGCTCGGGCAAAGCCCGATGCAGGAGCCGCATATCATGACGGCGCAGCAATGCGCGCAGCTGATCGTCGCAGCCATGCGGCGGCGGCGGCGGCTGTTGATCACTTCCACGCGCGGCAGGCTCGTGCGCTGGGCGCGGCTGATCGTCCCGGGGCTGGTAGACGCCGCCGCGGCGCGCGCGATCCGCAGGCGGCGTTGAGAGCTACTCGAAGGCGATAGCGGGCAGATCAAGTGCAATGAGGAAGTATTCGAACAGATACTGGATGACCCGGATCTGGTTGTGCAGCCGATGATCACTTTCCAGCAGATGCAGTGCCGCCCGGGACGCCTGCGCGAAGCGCACGCTGTGCTCGAAGGGCACCACGTCGTCGCGCCAGCCGTGCACCACGGCTGCCGGGCAATCGAGCACGCCGGCGCGCAGCTCGGGCAAGCCCTGCATGTAGAGCGCCGGCGCCATGAGGAACACACCCCGGGCGTGCAGGAGCGACGCCGAGGTAACCGCGACGTAGCCGCCGAGACTGGAGCCGACCAGCACCAGGTCCCCGGCCAACTCCTTGCAGAAATCGACCAACCTGGCAACGCGCGCCCGCGGCTCCTCGATCCCGCGGTAGTCGACCGAATGCGCCACGTAACCTTCGCTGCGCGCGACCTCCGCGAGCGCGGAGATCTTGCGTCCCCAGGGCCCGCTCTCCTGGCCGTGAGAGAAGACCACGTGGCGGGAAGCCACGGGCGCTTGCGTGGCAGGCTCAGCGCTGGGAGTCATAGGCGCGAATAATGCAGGCAATGGAAACGTTAAGCCAATCATCCCGCCGCCGGGTGGTGAAGGCGCAGGGCTGGCAGTTCTGGATCGATCGCGGCGGTACGTTTACGGACGTCATCGGCGTCTCGCCCGCTGGCGAGCTGCACGTTCGCAAGGTGCTGTCGGCGCCTTCAGGCGGCGCCGCGGGCGATCCGGGCTTGCGCGCGGTGCGCGCGATTCTCGCGCGCACAAGCGCCGCGCCGCGGGCAGTGACGGCGGTCAAGGTTGGTACCACCGTCGCCACCAACGCACTGCTCACGCGCACCGGTGAGCCGGTGGTGCTGGTAACCACCGCCGGCTTCGCCGATGCGCTGCGCATCGGTTACCAGAATCGCCCCGACATCTTCGCGCTCCGCATACTGCTCCCGACGTCCCTGTACACCACGGTGATCGAGGCGCGCGAGCGCATCGATGCCCAGGGCGGCGTGCTGACGCCCCTTGATGGGGCGCGCCTGCGCGCGGACCTGGAGCGTGCGCGCCGCGCCGGAGGGCGCGCGGTGGCCATCGTCTTCCTGCATGGCTGGCGCCACCCACAGCACGAGCAAGAGGCAGCAAGCTGCGCGCGTGCGCTCGGCTTCGAGGAAGTGTCCGTGTCACACGAGCTGTCGCCGTTGGTGCGCTATGTCAGCCGCGGCGACACGACGGTCCTCAATGCCTACCTGGCACCGCCGCTGCGCAGCTACGTCGGCGCGCTCCACGAGCAACTGCGCTCGCTCGATCCGGGCGTGCGCCTGACGCTCATGCAGAGCAACGGAGGACTCGCGTCGGCTGAGAGCTTTCACGCCATGTCGAGCGTGTTGTCGGGCCCCGCGGGGGGGCTGGTCGGCATGCACTGGGTCGGGGAGCGGCTGGGTTACGCGCGCCTGATCGGCTTCGACATGGGCGGCACGTCCACGGACGTGTCGCTGATCGACGGCGAGCTGCCGCAGCGCTTCGAGCACCTCATTGCGGGGGTGCGCCTGACCCAACCGATGCTGGACGTACACAGCATCGCCGCGGGCGGCGGTTCGATCCTGACCTTCACGGACGGCCGCTTCGCGGTCGGCCCGGCTTCCGCGGGGGCGGATCCGGGTCCGGTGTGTTATGGGCGCGACGGACCGCTCACACTCACCGATGTGCAGGTGCTGCTCGGCCACCTGCGGCCCGACACCCTGCCCGCGGTCTTCGGGCGCGACGGCCGCTCAGCGATAGATGCCGACGCGGTGGCGCGCAGGTTCGCCGCACTCACGGCACAGGTCGGCGCGGAGTGCGCGCCCGATGGCTCCGCGGAGAGGCTCGCCGAATCGTTCCTCGAGGTGGGTGTCGAGTCGATGGCGAACGCCATCCGCCAGGTCTGCGCCCGTCAGGGGCGCGATGCGGGCGAGTTCACGCTGTTCTGCTTCGGCGGCGCTGCCGGCCAGCACGCCTGCCGGGTCGCGCGCGCCGCCGGTGTGCGGCGCATTCTCGTGCATCCGCTGGCGAGCGTGTTGTCGGCCTTCGGCATCGGCGTGGCGGATCGCCTCGCAGTGCGCCGCTCGAGCCTGCGCCAGATGCTCGACGACGGCGGGCTCGCCGAGGCGCGCGCCGCGCTGGCCGGGCTCGAAACGCAGGCGCGCGCCGAGCTCACCACCGATGCCGGTGAAGCCGGGCGCGTGCGGGTCGCGCAGCTGCTGGAGGTGCGGGCCGGGGACAGCGACGTCACTCTGTCGGTACCGCTCGCGCCCCTGCGAGAGGTGCGCGAGCGCTTCCACGCGGATCACCTGCGGCGCTTTGGTTTTGCCGCCCACTCCCTCGCCGTGGTGATCGAAGCGCTGCGTGTGGAGGCACGCCTCGCCTCGGTCGATGCCGCAACGCTCGCCATCCCTGAGCCCGCGGCCGCGGGCGAGCTGCCGCAGCGGGTGCGCGCCTGGTTCGGCGCCTGGCGCGAGGTGCCGCTCCTGTCTATGAGCGCGCTGCGCGGGGAGTTGCCGGGGCCGGCGTTGCTCGTCGAGCCGCACAGCACGGTGGTGCTGGAGGACGGCTGGCGTGCCCGGCGCCTCGCCGGCGGCGAGCTGCTGCTCGAGGATGACGGGCCGACGCGCGCTGCGGCGGCCCCGGCGGCTGATCCCGCCCGCATCGAGATATTCAACAACCTGTTCATGCACATCGCCGAGCAGATGGGCGAGGTCCTCAGGGCGACCGCACAGTCGGTCAACATCCGCGAGCGCCTCGACTACTCCTGCGCCCTGTTCGACTCGCACGGCGGCCTGGTAGCCAACGCGCCGCATATGCCGGTGCATCTGGGTTCGATGGGCGCGAGCGTGCGGGCGGTGATCGCGGCGCAGCAGGCACGGCTGCGTGCGGGGGACTCCTGGCTGCTGAACAGTCCCTATCACGGCGGCACTCATCTGCCGGACATGACGGTGGTGACGCCGGTCTTCATGGCCGGGGAGGCGCAGCCGGATTTCTTCGTCGCCTCGCGCGCGCATCACGCCGACATCGGCGGGATGACGCCCGGCTCGATGCCGCCTTTCAGCCGCACGATAGAAGAGGAAGGCGTGCTGTTCGAATGCTTTGCGCTGGTGAGCGGCGGGACGCTGCGCGAGAGCGAATTGCGCGCGGCGCTCGCCGGCGGCCCCTGGCCGGCGCGCAAGCCCGAGCAGAATCTCGCGGACCTGCGCGCCCAGCTGGCCGCCAACGCGCGCGGCATCGCCGAAATCGAGCGCGCCGTGCGGCGCCACGGTCTGGACACGCTGCGCGCCTACATGCGGCACGTGCAGGACAACGCCGCACAGTGCGTGCGCAACGCCATCGGGCGGCTGCAACCCGGCAGCTTCCGCTACGAAATGGACGACGCGCAGGTGATCGCGGTGCGCGTCGACATCGACCGTGAGCGGCGCCGCGCGCGCATCGATTTTACCGGTACCTCGGCACAGGGCGCGCACAACTTCAACGCCCCGCGCGCGGTGTGTACGGCGGCGGTGCTGTACGTGTTCCGCACGCTGATCGAGCGGCCGATTCCTTTGAACGAGGGGTGTCTCGAGCCGCTGGACATCGTCGTTCCCGGCGGTTCGCTGCTCGAGCCGCGCTCTCCCGCGGCGGTGGCGGGGGGGAACGTGGAGACTTCACAGTGCATCGTCGATGCGCTGTACGGCGCGCTGGGAATTCTCGCCGCCTCCCAGGGCACCATGAACAACCTGACCTTCGGGGATGCGCACCTGCAGTACTACGAAACCATCGCCGGCGGCGCCGGCGCGGGCGCCGATTTCGATGGCTGCGACGCCGTGCAGACTCACATGACCAACTCGCGTCTCACGGACCCGGAGATCCTGGAGAGCCAGTTCCCGGTGCTGGTGCGGGAGTTCGCGATCCGCGGCGGCTCCGGCGGTGCCGGAAGGCACCACGGCGGCGACGGCATCGTGCGGCGGCTGGAGTTTCGTGCGCCGTTCTCCGGAGCATTGCTCGCCAATCACCGCCGCATCGCGCCCTTTGGGCTCGAGGGCGGACAGCCGGGCGCCTGCGGTGAGGCGCGCATACGCCGCGCCGGCGGGGCCGTGGAGCACCTCGGCGCCACTGCGCGCTTCCAGATCGCGCCGGGAGACGAGCTCCTCATCCTGACGCCCGGTGGCGGCGGCTTCGGCCCGGCGGGTTGAGCACCGCGCCGCAGTGAACATCGCCAGCAGTCCGCCGGCAAGAGTCACGCCTCTTGCCGGCGAGCGCGAGTGAAGCAGATCGGTGGGCCCGCCGAAGGGCCGTAGGCCTTTCGGCCTATCCACGTAAAATCGCGGTTTCGATCTCCCACTCGACCCGGTGCTTCGCGGTCGCGGAGCGGTTCACCGACACCGGCCGCACCCGACTGGCGCCGGCGCGATGCGTCACCAGCCAGGTGTCGAACGCGCCCGGCTTGCTGGTGGCGAACCCGAACAACAGGTTGAATTTGCCTTCGGCGAGAGTCTGCGGCCGGTTGACGCGCTCATCGCTGATGACGAAATGACTGTCGTCATCGTCGGCGCCGGCAAAGGCTCCCTGCGCCGCCAGGGCGTCCAGAAAGGTCTCGACCTGGGCCTGGGCGCGCTGCCAGGTCGCCGGTCCGTTATGTTCCAGCAGCACCCAGCGCGTGCCCTGCTCGATGCTGGCCGCCACGAACAGCGCGAGCCGCCGTGCCGAGAGGTACCTCCAGTCCGAGGCCCCGCCGCCCGCGCCCAGGGTGCGCGGGCTCACGCCGGTGCGTGAGCCGCCCCTCACCGACAACAGGGTATTCACGCCCGCCTGCGCGAGCCGCGCCCGGTCAGCGTCGGACACGGGCACCGCCGGACGCAACCCCGGACGCAGAACCGCCTCTTCGCTCTCCGCGGCCGCCCATACCGGCCAGGTCTCATCGGAGCGCGCGATCATGCCCGCAGCGGCGCCGCACGAAGCGAAGATCTCCAGCCGGCCGCGCAGTCGATCGAAAGCCTGGACGCGCGGGTAGTACATGACGGCGCTGTCGCTGCGGAAGGGCCAGCCGCGCAGCGCATCGAGTGCGGCAGGCGCCGAGGTCCAGCTTGCAGGCGGATCGACCAGCAGCAGCGCCTGCCGGTCGCGGCATAGGCGCGCCGCTACCAGCAGAGTCGATAGTCCCAGATCGCGCTCACGCGTCAGTGGCGGAATGCACAGCATGTTGAAGCGGGCGACGCCCTGGAGCGCGAACAGTCCGGTGGCGCCGCTGGCTGCGCCGATGATGTCGTAGTCGGTGAGCGGCGCGCCGTCATCCCCGTCGGGATTGGAGAGTGTGTAGCCGACCGCCACGCCACCGGGTCCGCCGGCAGAGCGATCCGGGCGTTGCGCGGGAACCGCACTCGCCACCCGCACCAGGCGCGATCCGAGCAGCACGTCGGGGACGAACCGGCCCGAATCGGGCAGCACCGACACGCGCCGGTAGATCTCCTGGTCTTCCACCAGCTCCGAACCCGCGGTGCGCACGCGCTGCACTACGAGATTGAAGCGATCGCGCTCGGCGCTGCTCAGGCCGTCATAGTCCACCGAGGCGCGCAGGTACTCGCGCGAGCCGGGATTCAAAGCCACGAGCTTGAGTTCGCTGTCGCCCGCCGGCAGGGCAACGGTCGGCGGGCGCGCGCCGTTGGCGACGCGCACGATGAGTGCCTGGCGACCACCGTTCTCGAAGAACTGCTCGAGCGCGTAGGAAAGGGTCGACGGTTGCCACAGGCCGCCAAAGTGCTGTTGGAACTCGCTGAAGCCTCTGACGGGCAGCGCCTGGTTGACCGGGCCCTTGAGGGTGCGGCCGACGAAGGCCGCGATTGCGGTCGGCACGCGCTCAATTGCGTGCTCGATCGCGTGCTCGGTGCGGCTTTGTTGTGCGGGTTCTATGCCGGACGCGGGGCTGTCGGCCACTCAAGCGCCTCTTGGGATAAGCCCGCGCGACTCTAACACAGCGTGTCAGCGGGTAGTCGGATTCTCAGCGGCTCCCTTACTCGGCGCGCTGCCGCGCGGCTTCACTCTCCGTCAGGCGCTGCGCTTCTTCGGCGCGTGCGCGCTCCAGTTCCTCGCGCTTGCGCACGATCTCGGCGAGCATCAGCTGCAGCCACTCGGACAGCGCCGTCAAGGCGAAGACTCCTCAGCCGCCATTCTTGGGACGATCCCGTGGCGCCTTGGCTTCGGCCGGAGCCGGGGCGTCGGCAGTTTGCTGCGCAGCATCCTCAGCGGGCGCGCCCGGTTCGATCTCGGAGAGCATCTGCTTGAAGGAGGCTTCGTCCATCGGCAGGTCCGACTTGCCATCCCAGGTGGAACCTTCCGGAACCACGTTCTGCACGCGGGGCGCGGCGGCCAGGATCTGTTCCACCGTGGTGTCGGACACGGTGATCGGGACGGGCACGCCGCGCGGAGCGCGCGCCAGAGCCGACACCAGCGTCCAGTCGACTTGGGTCCGGCGCGCCTTCAACTGCTGTTGCAGCGTCGCGGCGAGGGACTTGCTGAGGAGTCGGCGCGGGGCCTTCGCCCACTCGCGGGTATCGTCCTCCAGAACGTCGAAGGGCTGCATGTACAGCTGGCCGTCACGCCAGCCGAACACGAACGGCTGATTGACCACACGCACCTGGGTGCCCAGGGGCACCATGGCGAAGAACTGCGCGATGTCCTCCGGGTACAGGCGGATGCAGCCGTGGCTCGAACGCAGCCCGACGCCGGCCGGCTTGTTGGTGCCATGAATCAGGTAACTCGGCCACTGCAGGTAGAACGCGTACTTGCCGAGCGGGTTGTCCGGTCCGGGCCCGATCACCGGATCAAGATCCTCGCCGTTCTCGTGGTGCTCCTTGCGCACCGAGACCGGCACGCGCCAGGTGGGATCCTGCTGGCGGCGAACGATCTTCGTGACGCCCTCGGGAGTTCGCCAGCCCACCTTGCCGATGCCGATGGGGTGAGTCAGCACGACCGGCCGTTCGCCGCGCTTGACCGGAGGATAATAGAAAATCCGCATGGCGGCGATGTTGATCACCAGTCCGGTGCGCGGCGCGTCCGGCAGGATGAACTGCGACGGGACCACGATCTCCCGGCCCTCCCCCGGCAGCCAGGGGTCGACCTTGGGATTGGCGCGCACGATCTCCTCGTAACCGACGTTGAAGCGACGGGCGATGTCGGTGAGCGTGTCGTCCTTGGTGGCCGTCACCACCTGCACGACGCCGACGACGTCCTGAGCGCTGTCCAGCTCGAACCGCTCATTGGCCACCGGCGCGGGCCATGCAGGCGGCGCCGGCGGGGCAGGAGGCGCGGGCGGGGGCGCCGGGTGCCGCAACTGCCCCACGAGCGAGCACCCCGCGATCAGCAGGCACGTAAGCGTGGCAGTCGCGACACGGGCCGTGGAACCCTTCATGGCGGAATTATGACCGATGTCGCACGGGCGCGAATCTCGTCGGTGATGCGCTACAGCAACACCGGCTGGTTCGGCAGCTCGTGGTCGCTGTAGTGACGCCCCGGGAAGTGCCGTCCCAGCAGTGCCCCCACACCCTCGATCCCCGCGATCGAGCCCTCGCGAAAGCGCCCGGCCCGGTAATGCAGCTCCATCTGCCGGCACACCGCCTCCCACTCAGGCTGCGCGACGCGGGCGGCGATGCCGCGGTCGGCGATAATCTCGACCACCTGGTCCGCCATGAGCACGTAGATCAGGACCCCGTTGTTGTGCGCGGTGTCCCACACGCCGAGCTGTCCGAACAGCTGCAGCGCGCGCTGCCGCGGCGGCAGATCGCGCCACAGCTCCGGCAGATCGAAGGCGGTCTCGACGACGAAGCGGATCTCCCCGGCATGATGCGCTTCGCAGCTGCCGATGGCCTGTTCGATTGCCGCGCGAACCTGCGGCGTGAAGTGCCGGCGCGTGCTCCAGCGTGTGGTAGCGAGGTGGCGAATGAGACGCAGGAATTTCATGACCACGTCCCTCCTACCAGCTTCCGGAGGCGCCGCCGCCCCCGAATCCTCCGCCACCACCGCTGAATCCACCGCCGCCGAATCCTCCGCCCCCCAGTCCGCCGCCGAATCCGCCCAGGCCGCCGCCGAAGCCCCCGCTACGCGGGTAGCTCGACCAGCCGCTGCCACGAGCCAGTCCGCCGAGCAGGGTGAACAGAAACGCACCCACTGCGGCGAGCCCCGCCAGCAGCAGCGCGTAGCCGGCGATCCACACCAGCAAGCCCGCGCCGGCGGCGGTGAAGGCCGAGCCCAGTGTGCGTCCGAAAATCCCGCGCAGCACCACCGAACCGATGAAAACGGCGAACAGGATCAGCGGCAAGGGGGTCGAACCGCGAGCGCGCCGGCCGGACTGCCAATCGTGTTCGGGGGGCGGCAGCGGCTCGCCTTCGATGAGCTTCATCATCTGGTCGAGGCCGGCGTCGATACCGCCATAGTAATTCCCCTGGCGGAAGGCGGGCCGGATGGTCTCCGAAATGATGCGGTTGCACATGGCATCGGTCAGGACGCCTTCCAGGCCATAGCCGACCTCGATGCGCACGCGGTGATCGTTCTTGGCAATGATCAGCAGCGCCCCGTCATCCACCTTTTGGCGGCCGAGCTTCCACTGTTCCACCACCCGGATCGAGTACTGCTCGATCTGCTCAGGTTGGGTCGCGGGCACGAGGACCACCGCGAGCTGCGATCCCTTGGCGGACTCGAACGCCGCGAGCTTCTGCTCGAGCGCTGTCTGCTGCTCCGCGGTCAGCGTGCCGGTGAGATCAGTGACGCGCGCGGTCAGCTTCGGGATCGGCTGCAAGCCTTGGGCGGCAGGGGTGCGCGACTGTGCGGCCGAAGGCGGCGGCGCGATCACGGCGAGGCCCAGGCCCAGCAGCAGCGGCAGCGCCAGTCCCGCCCGCGGGCGGGCGCGGCTTGACCCTGCGGTCATTTCGTCGCGGGTTGTCCTGAGGGCGCCGCGGCAGCGGCCGGGGCTGGCTGTGCCCCGGGCGGCGAGGTGTCAAAGCTGACTGTCGGGGCGGTCGCGATCTGCTGCTCGTTGGCAACCGCGAAGTTGGGTTTCACCTGGAAGCCGAACATTTTCGCCGTGAGATTGACGGGGAAGGAGCGCACCGTCACGTTGTAGGCCTGGACGGCCTGGATGTAGCGATTGCGCGCCACGGTGATGCGGTTTTCAGTGCCCTCGAGCTGCGATTGCAGATCGCGGAAATTCTGGTCCGACTTCAGCTGCGGGTAATTCTCAACGACTACCATCAGGCTCTTCAGGGCCTGGGTGAGATCGCCCTGCGCGGCCTGGTACTTCTGGAACAGCTGCGGGTTGTTGAGCACCTCGGGCGTCACCTGGATGGAGTTGGCCCTGGCGCGCGCCTCGGTCACCCCGATCAGCACCTTCTGCTCCTGGGCAGCGTAGCCCTTCACGGTGTTGACGAGATTCGGGATGAGATCCGCGCGGCGCTGATACTGATTCACGACCTCGGACCAGGCCGCCTTGACGTTCTCGTCCTGTTGCTGCAGGGAGTTGTAACCGCAGCCCGATAGGCCCAGGACCGCGGCAGCCAGAAGGGTCGCAAACCACGCACGCATCGAATTCTCCTTGGGGCATCGACTTCGGTCCCCTCGGGCCGGGGGCGTGGATTGTCACATGCCGGGGAAAGGCGCGTCGATTGTTCGCGCCCGCAAGCGCCGCGCGCCGCAGGGCGCCGGGCACACGCGCCAAAAAAAAACCCCAGGTTTTGAGGCCTGGGGTTGATAAGGGCGGACCTTCGATGAAGGGAAGGAAGTCCGCCAGGGGATACCTCAGTGCAATCGCGCCCAGTGCAGGATCCGGATGTCCTCCGAGTCCAGGTCAAAACTATGTGCCAGCAGCGCGCGCAGCTCACGGTTGGCGCGCGTGTTGCTGAGCGGCTCGCGCAGCTCGACTACGCCACTCCACTCGCTGCCGCAGCCGGGGCTCTGCGCCTTGCTGCCAGCGGTGACGAAGTGGGTGTAGTACTTGGTAGCCACGTTTGCAGGTTAGTAGCGCCGTGCCGCGCTCGTCCGTGAGATGTTCCACAGAACCCCCGATTTCTGTAAAAGGGAGTGCGACACAATTCACAGGATTTCCTGCCGATGAGTCGCTTGCGGCAAGCCGCGCCGGCGGGCTCGCAGTACATCACACCCGAGGGCGCGCGCCGCTTGCGCCTGGAGCTTGAGCTTCTCTGGCGGGACGAGCGCCCCAGGGTCACTCAGGCGGTAGCGGCGGCGGCCGCCCAGGGGGATCGCTCCGAGAACGCCGAATACACCTACGGCAAGCGCCGCCTGCGGGAAATCGACCGCCGGGTACGCTTCCTGCGCCGGCGGCTCGAGGGCATGGTGGTCGTCGACCAGCCCCCCGCCGACCCGGCGCGCGTGTTCTTCGGAGCGTGGGTGCTGCTTGAGTCCGAGGACGGAGTGCAGTCACGCTACCGTATTGTCGGTCCCGACGAGTTCGACCGGGCACCCGGCTACATCAGCATGGACTCACCCCTCGGGCGCGCGTTGCTGCGCAAGACCCTCGACGACCGGGTCACCGTAGCGGCTCCCGGCGGCAGCCGCGCGTTCGTGATCGTGTCGATCGAGTACGAGCCGGACTCGCCGTAAGCCGGCGCGGCATCCTTACATCAGCTCTTACCAGATCACCCGCACGTTCTTGAACTGCCAGGGATCGTTCCTGTCGATGTCCTCGGGGAACAGTCGCTCGCGCTCGTGCAGCGGCGTCCAATCCGTGTACTCCCCGGTCATCGGACCCAGATACGGCATGCAGATCTCGAGATTGCGGCGGAAATCCATCTCATCAGGCTCGACCACACCGAGGTTGGGGTTCTCCATCGCCCACACCACCCCGGCCAGCACCGCCGCGCACACCTGCAGGCTCGTGGCGTTGTTGTAGGGGGCGAGCTTGCGCGCATCGCCGATCGACAGCTGCGAGCCGTACCAGTAGGCGTTCTTCCTGTGGCCGGCGAGCAGCACACCCAGCTCGTCGATGCCGCTCACGATGTCGTCCATGAGGATGCGCTGGCGCTCCTGCTGCACGTAGTTGCGCCCGGCGAGCTCGACCACCGACATCACGGCGGAGTCGCACGGGTGATACGCATAGTGCACCGTGGGACGGTACGCCACCTGCGTGCCATCGCGCACCGTGAAGTAGTCCGCCATCGAAATGGACTCGCCGTGCGTGATGCAGAAGCCGTGAAAATGGCCGGCGCGCGGCGTCCAGGTGCGCACGCGGGTGCCGGCGCCGGGCTGCGTCAGGTAGATCGCCGCCAGGCAGCCGGAGTCATGGCGCTTGCCGTCGCGCGGAAAGTTGCGCTCGTGCGTGCCCCAGCCCATCTCACTCGGCTGCGAGCCCTCGCCGACGAAGCCGTCGATCGACCAGGTGTTGACGAATTCACCGAGTTGCTTCGGCTTGCCCGAAATCTGCGTGTCGCGCTCGGCGATGTGGATGACCTTCACGCTGAGCCGGCGGGCCAGATCGCTCCACTCGGCGCGCGAGGCGGGCTTGCCGGCCTCGACCTTGGTGTCGGCGGCGATGTTCAGCAGTGCCTGCTTCACGAAGTGCGACACCAGGCCCGGGTTGGCGCCGTGTGTGAGCACCGCGGTGGGCGCGCGCCCATTGCCGGCCCGCAATGCCAGCGCTTCCTCGCGCAGCACGTAATTGGTACGGCGGCTGGCGGGCACGGTCGGGTCGGTGTAGCCGCCCGGCCAGGGCTCGATGCAGGTGTCCAGGTACATCGCGCCCTTTTCCCAGCACAGCTTGATGAGCGCGATGCTCGACACCTCGACCGCAACGTTGATCAGGAAATCCCCGCGTCCCAGCAGCGGATTGAGCACCCGGCGGTAGTTCTCGCGCGTGAGTCGCTCCTTGACGAACTTGATGCCGTACTTGGCGGCCTCCTCGTTCCCCTTGTCCTCCGCGGTCACGATCGTGAAGCGCTCGGGCGCAATGCCGATGTGCCGCAGGATCAGCGGCAGCACACCCTGACCGATGCTGCCAAAACCCACCAACAGGATCCGCCCGGGAAACTCGATGTAAATCTTGTCATTGCTGCTCATGATGCGGCTTCAGATCTCCTTAGCGCGGCATGAGGGCGCGGCTGTGAAGGGTATCATTCGCGCGGCTCAGTCCGCGCGCCTTCTCAGAGTCGCTCGTTCAGCGCCAGTGAGGCGGATAGGTGCGCTGGTAGCCCGGCAGAGCCGCGACGCGCGCGAGCCAGCGGCCGAGCGACGGATAGTTCACCTCCACCGGCATGAAGCGCGACGACAGCTCGCGCGCCTGCGGCCGCTCGAGCGCGCGCTTCAACAGCTGGATGCCGGGGAAGACGACCATGTCGACCGCCGAGAAGGTATCCCCCACGATCCAATCGGACTTCGACAGCCGCCCCTCGATGGTGCGCGCCTCGTTGGCGACCGCGTGCATCGCCGCCGTGATCTCATCACCGGACAGATCCTCCTTGCCGGTGAAAACCCCGCTGCTGATGCTGTTGAGCCGCGGCTCGATATACGCCTGGTACTCGCAGATGACGCGCATGATGGTGCCGGCTTCCTCCGGCGTACGGCCAAAGATCGGCGGCTGCGGGTACTTCAGGTCCAGGTAGTACAGGATCGCGAGCGACTCGAAGCACACGTAGTCGCCGTCCTTCAGCACCGGCACGCGGCCCCGCGGATTAAGCGCGAGCATCTGCGGGGACTTGTGCTCCTGCTTGGAGAACTGCAGCAGGTGGCTCACGTAAGGCAGACGCTTGTACTCGAGCGCCAGCAGCACGCGCCACGCGAAGGGGCTGCCACTGCCCCAGAAAACCTCGATAGCCATCGCGCCCCCGCGGGAGGTGGTGGCTCGATTGTAACGACAACCGCACAGCGCCGAAAATGCAGGCCAAGCGAGGAGAGTCCTACAGCCATGCCGACGACGCTGATCGAGCCAGCCGCACTGGCCGCGCATCTCGCCGATCCCGACTGGGCCATCGTCGACTGCCGTTTCGACCTGGCACGCCCTGAGTGGGGCGCGCTCGCCTGGGCCGCCGGACACATTCCGAACGCGCTGTACGCCCATCTTGATCGCGATTTGTCGGGCCCGCGCACCGCGCTGACGGGCCGGCATCCGTTGCCGGCGATCGCGGCGCTCACCGCCACGTTCGGGCGCTGGGGGATAGATAAAGAGGTGCAGGTCGTGGCCTACGACCAGGGCGCGGGCGCCTATGCCGCGCGGCTGTGGTGGCTGCTGCGCTGGCTGGGACACCAGCAGGTGGCGGTGCTCGACGGCGGTTTCGCGGCGTGGGAGCGTGCCGGGCTGGCGCTCGAGACGGCTGCCACGGTCCGCGCGCCGCGGCGCTTCACGGCCGCCCCCGCCGCGGGTCTGGTCGTGACGACGGCGGCGCTCGCGCAGGCGGTCGCGGCCGGCGCACTGACGCGCGGGGAGCTGACCCTCGTGGACGCGCGCAGCGCGGATCGCTTCGCCGGCCAGAACGAAACGCTCGACCCGGTCGCCGGCCATATCCCCGGTGCGCGCAACCATCCGTTCTCGGGCAACCTTGATGCGCACGGGCGTTTCCTGAGCGCGTCCGAGCTGCGGCGCTGCTGGGCAGACTCGCTGCGCGAGCGCCCGGCAGCGACGCTGATCGCGATGTGCGGCTCCGGCGTCACGGCCTGCCACAATCTGCTCGCGCTCGAAGCCGCTGGACTTGCCGGCGCGCGGCTCTACGCGGGGTCGTGGAGCGAGTGGATCCGCGATCCGGCGCGCCCGGTGGCGCGGGGTGCGGAAACTTCCTGATCAGCACTCTTCCTGGTCGCACAATTTTGATATAACGCGCCGTGGCTGCCGATCCCAAGAGTGCCGCCAACGGCAATCGCAAATACAATCCCGCACAGCCCTGGCGGGTCGAGGACTCCCTCGAGCTGTACCACGTAGAGGCCTGGGGCAAGGGCTACTTCAGCGTTAACGAGAGCGGCCACGTGGTGGTGCGGCCGGACACGACGGAACGCTACGAGATCGATTTATACGAGGTGGTCGAGGGCCTGCAGGCCCGCGATCTGACCACCCCGGTGGTGGTGCGCTTCTCCGACATCCTCGCGCACCGCCTGCGGCGCCTGCACGATGCGTTCGCCCAGGCGATCACCGAGAACGACTATAAGAACCGCTACGCGGCCGTGTACCCGATCAAGGTGAACCAGCAGCGGCTGGTGGTCGAGGAGGTCTATCGCTACGGGCAGGAGTTCGGTTTCGGGCTCGAGGTGGGTTCGAAGCCGGAGCTGCTCGCGGTGATGGCGATGACCGAGAACGCCCCGGAGCGGCTCATCGTCTGCAACGGCTTCAAGGACGACAGTTACATCGAGGCGGTGACGCTCGCCACCAAGCTCGGCCGCACCATCATCCCGGTGGTCGAGAACTTCGAGGAGCTCGGTCTCATCCTCAAGCACGCGAGAGGCTACCAGGTGCGCCCGCGCATCGGTGTGCGCGTGAAGCTCTTCAGCGAGGGCTCCGGGCGCTGGAGCGCCTCCGCCGGGGAGAAGTCGAAGTTCGGCTTATTTATCACCGAGATCCTCGAGCTGTTCAACGTGCTCAAGGAGCACGAGATGCTCGACTGCCTGCAGCTGGTGCACTGCCATCCGGGCAGCCAGCTGCAGGACATCCGCCGCGTCAAGGACGCGATCAACGAGCTGGCGCACGTGTACGCGGAGCTCAAGCTGATGGGCGCGGGCCTGCAGTACATCGACGTGGGCGGGGGCCTGGGGGTCGACTACGACGGCAGTGGCACGAACTTCCCCTCGTCGATGAACTACACGCTCAATGAATACGCCAACGACGTCGTCTACCGGGTCGCGAGCGTGTGCAACCTGCGCGACATTCCGCACCCCATGATCGTGAGCGAGTCCGGCCGCGCGGTGGCGGCGTACCACAGCGTGCTGATATTCGATGCGCTCGGCTCCTCGGCGCTCGACAAGTTCCGCGTCACCGGGGACCGGGCCGAGGACTATGGCGGGGACGAGGAATTGCCGCAGCCGGTGCAGGATCTGTTCGAGGCCTACCGCGCAGTGAGCGAGCGGCGACTGGTCGAGTGCTATCACGACGCCCTCACCGCCCGCGAGCAGGTGCTGCAGATGTTCAATCTCGGCCTGCTGTCGCTCGAGTTCCGCGCGCTGGCCGAGCGGCTGTACTGGGCGACCTGCGCGAAGATCCGCGACTCCTGCCGCAAGCTCGAGCGTCTGCCGGAGGAGCTCGAGGACCTGGAATCGATTCTCTCCGATACCTATTTCTGCAACTTCTCGGTGTTCCAGTCGCTCCCGGACAGCTGGGCCATCGACCAGCTGTTCCCGATCATGCCCATCCACCGCTTAGCGGAGCGCCCCACCCGCACCGCCGTGCTCGCCGACATCACCTGCGACTCGGACGGCAAGATCGACCGCTTCGTGTCGCTGCGCGACGTGAAGCGCACGCTCGAGGTGCATGATCTCAAGGCGGACGAAAGGTACTACCTGGCGGTGTTCCTGGTCGGCGCCTACCAGGAAACGCTCGGCGACCTGCACAATCTCTTTGGCGACACCCACGTGGTGCACGTGCGCCTGCACGACGAAGGCGGATGGTGGATCGAAGAGATCGTCAAAGGTGACACGGCCAACAGGGTGCTCGAATACATGGAGTACGACGTCGCGGAGTTGTATCCGGCGCTGGCGCGCGACTGCGAGCGTGCCATCCGCGACGGGCGCATGACGCTCGCGCAGAGCCAGGCCCTCAAGCGCTTCTACGAGCGCGAGCTCGACGGCTACGCGTACCTCGAGCCCGCCGGCGCTTGAGGCTCTAGAGCCGCACTCCCAACAGCACCAACAGGGCGAGCACGACAAACGCTGCGGCGGCAGCGCCGTGCACCCACTTGAGGGACAGCCGTTTCGCCGCCGCCTCCCCCAACAGCACCACCGGCACGTCGGCCAGCATCATGCCGAGGGTGGTGCCGGCAACGACCGCGGCCAACGCGTGGTATTTGGCTGCCAGCGCCACGGTGGCGATCTGCGTCTTGTCGCCGATCTCCAACAGAAAGAACGAGATCACCGAGGTGCCATAGGCCCCGAAGCGCGCCGACCGCTCGCCCGCTGCCGCGGGCCTGTCGGGAATCAGCATCCACACCGCCGTGGCGAGGAAGGACGCCGCCAGCAGGTAGCGCATCAGCGCCGCACTGAAGGTCGCGGCGAGCAGCGTGCCGACCGCGCCGGCGGCGAAGTGGTTGGCGAGAGTGGCGGTGAGAATCCCGCAGATGACCGGCACGGGCGCGCGGAAGCGCGCCGCCAGGACCAGGGCGAGAAGCTGTGTTTTATCGCCGATCTCGGCGAGCGCGACGACGCCTGCCGAAACGAGAAACGCTTCCATAACACCCTTGGTTTGCGTCCCGCAAAGGCCGGGAGTAGCATGCCACGTGCGTTCGTATCCGTCGTGGATGAGTGCGTTTTGTTTGAATGTGTTGACTGTATCTCCCGCCCCGCGCTTCTCATCCGTGCGCGAACGCAGGTGCAGGCCGCTGGCCCAAGCGCTGCGCATTGACTGACCGCCGATCGTGTGCCTTGAAGCCTTGACCTGTTTGACTGTTCACGCGGTACAT
>Ga0210394_10003491_pt1 | contig 19660 bp, 17 predicted proteins | sample IncBWC12MmetaG_FD_160121 | JGI IMG/M metagenome (GOLD analysis project Ga0210394, IMG submission 160121) | Forest soil microbial communities from Barre Woods Harvard Forest LTER site, Petersham, Massachusetts, United States - Inc-BW-C-12-M | ecosystem: Environmental > Terrestrial > Soil >...
AGTCGGTGATTAAGACGATGGAAGATTCGGGACTACGCGGTTTGGGCGGCGCGGGTTTTCCGGCTGGACGCAAGTGGCGCATCGTAAGGGGCGAACCGGCGCCGCGGCTGATGGCCGTAAACATCGATGAGGGAGAGCCCGGCACTTTCAAGGACCGCGTGTATTTGGAGCGCGACCCGCATCGTTTTCTGGAAGGCATGTTGATCGCGGCATGGGCAGTCGGGATTTCGGCGATTTATATCTATTTGCGCGATGAATACCATGGCTGCCGCGCGCTCCTCGAGGCCGAACTTGCCAAGCTCAGGGCGAATCCGCCGGCGCCTTTGCCGAAGATCGAGTTGCGGCGTGGGGCCGGCGCCTACATCTGCGGCGAGGAGTCGGCGATGATCGAATCCATTGAAGGCAAGCGGGGCATGCCCCGGCTGCGGCCGCCGTATGTGGCGCAAGTGGGACTGTTCGGCCGACCGACCCTGGAACATAACTTCGAAACGCTGTATTGGGTGCGGGAATTGCTCGAAAAGGGCGCCGCGTCATTCGCTGCGCAGGGTCGCCACGGCCGCAAGGGCTTGCGCAGTTTCTCCGTCTCGGGGCGCGTGAAGGAGCCTGGGGTCAAATTGGCGCCCGCCGGGATTACCATCCGCGAGCTGATTCAGGAATATTGCGGCGGGATGCAGCAAGGACATAGTTTTTATGGTTATCTACCGGGAGGTGCCTCGGGAGGCATTTTGCCGGCCAGCATGGGCGACATACCGCTGGATTTCGACACCTTGCAGGCGTACGGCTGTTTCATCGGTTCCGCCGCGGTGATTGTTCTGTCGGACCATGACACCGCAAAAGCCGCGGCTCGCAACATGATGCGGTTCTTCGAACACGAATCTTGCGGGCAGTGCACGCCGTGCCGGGTCGGTACGGCCAAGTCGAATATGTTGATCGCCGGTGAGCGCTGGGATGCGCCCCTGCTGGCGGAGCTGTCGCAAGTGATGCGCGATGCCTCCATCTGCGGCCTGGGGCAAGCGGCCCCCAATCCCGTGGACTGCGTGATCAAGTACTTTCCGAATGAAGTGAACTGAGAGAATCGGCCCATGAACGCCATCACTCGATTTGAACGCGAAGAGGCCGATGCCTCGACCGTCACATTCCTATTGGACGGCCGCGAAATCAGCGCGCGCCACACCGACACTCTCATCGAAATCGCGGATCGCGAAGGTATCGAGATACCGCGCTTGTGCTACAAGCCCGGCATGGACGCGGTGGGCAATTGCCGCGCCTGCATGGTTGAAATCAAAGGCGAGCGGGTGCTGGCTGCTTCCTGTTGCCGCAGTCCGGTGAATGGCATGCAAGTCACCACGTCCAGCGAGCGGGTAAAACAATCGCAGCACATGGTCATCGAACTGCTGCAGTCCGATATGCCCGAGAAAGAATATACGCGCCACAATGAAGTGGATGAGTGGGCGGTCAAGCTGAAGGTCGGGAAGCCGCGCTTTGCGCCGCGGCCGTCGGTGGCGCCGGACTATTCGCATGCGGCAATCGCGGTCAATCTGGATGCTTGCATACAATGCACGCGCTGTGTGCGCGCCTGCCGCGATGAGCAGGTCAACGATGTCATCGGCCTCGCCTCGCGCGGGCAGCACGCGAAAATCGTGTTCGACATGGACGATCCAATGGGCGCGTCCACCTGCGTCGGATGTGGCGAATGCGTTCAAGCCTGCCCGACCGGTGCGCTGATGCCGGCGCGCGAAGTGGCGCTTACCAAGCCTGACCGGTCGGTCAAATCACTGTGTCCTTATTGCGGCGTGGGCTGTCAGCTCACCTATCACGTCAAAGATGACAAGATTTTGTACGTCGATGGCCGCGACGGCCCTGCGAATCACTCGCGTCTTTGCGTCAAAGGACGTTATGGCTTTGACTATTCGCGCCATCCCCAGCGGCTCACCGTGCCATTGATCCGGCGCGATGATGCGCCGAAGCGCGCCGATTTCGTCATGGACCCCAACAATGTCATGCAGGTATTTCGGGAAGCCACGTGGGATGAAGCGCTCGACCTTGCGGGCGGCGCGCTTGCGGAAATCCGCGACACCCATGGTAAGAAGTCCTTGGCCGGGTTCGGCTCCGCCAAAGGCAGCAATGAGGAGGCGTATCTGTTTCAGAAGCTGGTGCGCACGGGCTTCGGCAGCAATAACGTCGATCACTGCACGCGACTCTGTCATGCCTCAAGCGTCGCCGCGCTCCTCGAGGGGATTGGCTCCGGTGCGGTCAGTAATCCCGTGATGGATGTCATCAAGGCCGGCGTCGTGATCCTCATCGGCGCGAATCCGACCGTGAATCACCCGGTGGCGGCGACCTTCCTCAAAAATGCGATGCGCAACGGCACCAAGCTCATCGTCATGGACCCTCGGCGCAGCGAATTGGCGCGCACGGCGTATCGCTATTTGCAATTCAAGGCCGACACCGATGTGGCGCTGCTCAATGCGATGATGCATGTCATCATCGAAGAGAATCTGGTGGATCCGAAATTCATCGCCGATCGCACCTTGGGCTATGAAGAATTGGTGAAAAACGTGGCGGGCTATAGCCCAGAACTGATGGCGCCGATCTGCGGAGTTCCCGCGGAGACGATTCGTGAAGTCGCGCGCCTGTACGCGACCAGCTCCGGGTCGATGATCCTCTGGGGTATGGGCATCAGCCAGCACATCCATGGTACCGACAACGCGCGTTGCCTGATCGCGCTCGCCTTGATGACCGGGCAGATCGGCCGCCCCGGCACCGGTCTGCATCCCTTGCGCGGGCAGAACAACGTGCAGGGAGCCTCGGATGCCGGTTTGATTCCCATGATGTACCCGGACTATCAGCGGGTGGATAACAAGGACGCACGAGCTCGCTTTGCCAAGGCGTGGCGTGTCCCGGAAAGCGAACTCGACGATAAGCCGGGTCTCACCGTCGTGGAAGTCATCAAGGGGATTCTCGCCGGCAACGTCAAGGGCATGTACATCATGGGAGAGAATCCCGCGATGAGTGATCCGGATGCTGATCACGCGCGCGAGGCGCTCGCCAAATTGGACATGCTCGTGGTGCAGGATATTTTTCTGACCGAAACGGGCTATTTGGCGGATGTCATCCTGCCCGCCTCATCGTTCGCCGAGAAGACCGGTACGTTCACCAACACGGATCGCTTCGTGCAGCTGGGGCGCCAGGCACTGAACCCGCCGGGGAGCGCGCGCCAGGACCTTGAGATCATCATTGATCTCGCCCATCGGCTGGGCCTTTCCTGGTCCTATGGGAAAGGCGAGGCGGCGGTCGCCGCCGTATTCGATGAAATGCGCCGCGCCATGCCAAGCATTGGTGGCATTACGTGGGAGCGCCTGCAAGCTGAGGACAGCGTTACCTATCCCTGTTTGCAAGAAGGCGATCCGGGTGATTCCGTGGTGTTTATCGATGACTTCCCGACACCCACCGGCAGAGGGCGCTTCGTTCCCGCGGACATCATTCCGGCGGATGAGCGACCCGATACGGACTATCCGCTGGTGCTGATCACGGGCCGCCAACTCGAGCATTGGCACACCGGCAGCATGACCCGTCGGTCCGGCGTCCTGGATTCGATCGAGCCGGATCCCGTGGCATCGCTCCACCCGGCAGACCTTGCGGCGATGGGGCTGAAGCCCGGAGATTTGATCACCATCCAGTCGCGACGCGGCAAGGTCAGCCTGTACGCGCGCGCCGATGAGAGTTCACCCCACGGCTCGGTTTTTGTCGCCTTTTGCTTTTACGAGGCGGCGATCAACAAGCTCACCAATTCCGCCCTGGATCCGTTCGGGAAAATTCCGGAGTTCAAGTATTGCGCGGTGCGCATCAGCAAGGGCGGTACCACGCCGGTGCAGCTGAGTTTCGGCGGCGGACAGATTCTTTCGCCCGACACAGCTGCCGAGGTCTAAGGCGCGTACGATCCGACCGAGCTACGGATGCGGCTGCTCCGCCTCGGCGAGTTCCGCCAGGGTATTGAAGTTGGCAAAGGCGGCGGCATCGTCGAAGACGACGCGCGCACCATTGAGCTCGTGCGACCAAAGGCCTGTTTTGCGCTCTCCGCGTCGAATAAAGCTCCGCAGACTTTCTTGCAGAGACGATTTCATCAAGCAGAACACAGGCTGTGGAAACAACTTCTCTCCGTCGCGTGTGTAGGCGGTTGCAATATCGGCGCCATTTTCCGTGAGTCCCAAGCCCAAGCGCGTGGCCAAATCCACCGGAAAAAAAGGCGAGTCACACGGCACGGTCAGAAGGTAGGGGGTTTCGCAATGCTTGAGCCCCGCCAGCATGCCGGCCAAGGGCCCGGGAAAATCTGCAACTTCATCTCCCCACACCGGCACGCCCATGGCGCGATACGCATCGACACTGCGGTTGGCGTTGATCATCAGGCGACCGACCTGGGGCGCCAGTCGCTGCAGAGCATGCTGCGCCAAGGGAACGCCCCGAAAGGGTTGCATACCCTTGTCGATGCCGCCCATGCGGCTGCCACGGCCGCCGGCAAGAATGAGCCCGGTAATGTCGCTTTTGTCGATAGACACGATACTCTCATGCTATCGAACCCTGCAGGAGCGCACCATCGAATCTCTTGACGTCAATGCCCTGGTGCTGGGCGCGCGGGCGCAAACCCTTAAGCCCGTGGACAATGCGCCGCAACTCAGCCGCGCAACCGCTGAATTGCTGTGCGAGGCGGCGATTGTCGATGATCGCGGCGAGCAGCGTTCACTCCGCCTACCGATCGAAAGGGCTCTTCGCGTCATGCTCGATGATCGAGAACTGGTCACGTTGATGACTCTCGGCGCCGCTCCTGAGTGGCTGATCATCGGCTATCTTCGCAACCAACATGTGATCGATCAGGTCGACGCGCTTGAATCCGTCTTTGTCGATTGGACTTCGGGCGCCGCGCATGTGCGGTCACGCGTCGGGGAGCGCGCCGCCGCGGCCCTGAGCAGCCCTGTGGCTCGCAGCGGCTGCGCGCTGGGCAGCGCATTTGGTGATCCAATGCATGCCATGGAGGGACTGGACTTTCCAGCCGCGAGCGAGGCGCGGATGTCCCGAAGTGTGCTTTTGAGCATTCTCGAGACGATGCGCGAGCACGACGACATCCATCGAGCGGCCGGCTCGGTGCATAGCTGCGCATTATTCGGCGGACCGGAGCTGTGGCTCAGCATCGAAGATGTGAGCCGCCACAACGGTGTGGATACCGTCACCGGATGGATGGCGCTGTATGGGCTCGCCGGTGCCGACAAGATACTTTTCACCACGGGTCGCCTCACCGGCGAGATGGTGCTGAAAGCGGCCTTCAACGGCATACCGATTCTGATCACTCGCAATGGCGTGACTGCCATGGGCCGCGATCTTGCCCAGCGCTCGGGCATGACCCTGATTGGGCGGGCCGCCAACCGCCGCTATGTCTGCTACACAGGCATGCAACGGTTCGATTCCGCTTCATAAAAGTACGCAGTTCACTCCACCGCAAACCTATGCGCCGCCGTTCATATCGTTGGCGTCGACCCATCGTGCTAGCTTGCTGCGTCATCCCCAGGCGCGTGGCGCGTTGTTTTTAGAAAGACAAGAAAATCCAATGATAAAAGCAGCTTATTACATCGCCGTCGCACTGGCGGCGCTTGGTGGCTTCGCACGAGCCGACGATTCAGCACCGCCGTCAACGCCGCAGAAAGCCAGCCCCCCAAGTCTCACGGTCATCGGCACCCGGGAGGAGGATTACCGGGTCGATGCAGTCGCCTCGATCGGGCCCCTGGGATCGTCCAATCTGCTCGAAGTTCCGTACTCGGTCAGCGTGTTGCCATTTGATCTGATCGAGAACTCGCAGGCAGTCAACTTCAAAGACGTGTCCAAATATCTGCCGCTGGTCGCGTATCAAGAGCAACAGGGTCCCGATATTTTGCGGCCGCAGACCCGCGGCATGCAGGGCGGCAACTTCCAGAACACGCGCCTGGACGGCATGACCATGTTCATCACCGTTGCGATGGCCTTGGAACAATTTCAACAGATTGAGGTGGTCAACGGCGTGTCGGCCTCGTTGTACGGACCGGCAAACCCCTCGGGTATGTTCAATTTTATCTCCAAGCGGCCGACCGAGGAGGCGTTTCGCGAAGCCACTGGGAGCTACATCAGCAACAGTATCGGCACCGGGAAAATTGATTGGAGCGATCGTCTCGACAAGAACGGCGTGGTGAAGTTTCGGTTCAACGGTGTCTTCGGTGAGGGCGACGGCTTCGTTGCTGGCAGCCACCAGAAAAGAGAGCTGGCTGATCTTGGCATCGACGTGCAGCCCTGGGCCAGCACCGTGCTGGAGCTGAATTTCTCCGACTACCGGCTGACCGACTTGGGATATCCGGGTTGGTTTACCTATAACGAGAAAATCGAGTTGCCATCGGCCCCGAACCCGAAGCTGCAGGGCTACAATCAGGAATATCTGGGCACCGATTTGAAGACTCAAATGGGCGTCGCGCGTGTCAAACATGAGTTTGATTCGAACTGGCACCTGGTGGTTGGTGTGCTGAATCAGGATGCCACGCGTAATATCAATACCCAGGTAAACAACCTGACTTCCAACGCAGGCGCCTACACCTCCTCCATGGGTTCGACCTTCGCCCCGCGATTCGTGATCACGAGCGACACGGGCTATCTGGACGGTCATTTCGAGACTCTCGGCATTGCGCACGATCTCACCATCGGCACCGCGGGCTATCGTGCCTCTTCATATTCGTTGATCACAACGCCGACCGCGGCGCGACTATTGCTTGGCTTCGCGACAATCGACACGCCGGTGCAGTACCCTTACCCTGCCACAGGGGTGGTGAACTCGAATGCAAATTTCGACTCCTCGGATACTTATCAGCAAGGCGTGAACGTAGGGGACACGCTACGTTTCAACGAGTACTGGGGCGCACGCGTCGGGGTCAGTCAGGATTGGTTTCACGTCAATAATTTCAACAATAAGGGCGTGCAAACCTCCGAATACTCCAACGACGGCGCAAGCCCCACCGGCAGCCTGATGTTCATGCCCACAAACTTCATGACCGCGTATTTCACATACGCCAGCAGCCTGCAGGCCGGCGATCTGGCGCCGGGTGGTACTGTCAATGCGGGGGCGAGTCTGGCGCCTTATCGCAGCACGGAGTATGAACTGGGTTACAAGGTCAATCTGGCCAAGATTGATTTCACGGCCGCACTGTTCCGCATCGAGCGGCCGTTCGCCAATATCGATACCGCAACCAACGTCTTCGAGATCAGCGGTGACCAAATCAACAAAGGCTTGGAGTTATCCGCGGTCGGGGAAGTCGTGGAGGGATTGACCACCTATGCTGGTGTCACATTACTCAATGCCCGGCTTGAGGATACCCCGCTTCCCGCCACCAACGATAAGATCTATGTCGGCGCACCAAAAGTGAAGGGCAATGCGTTGTTCGAATACAAAATTCCCTTCGTGCCTGGCTTGGTCGGCGTCTTCAATTACCAGTTTTCCGGTCCGCGTCCCGGCAATGACACCAATACGCTGACGGTGGCGGGTTACAATTTATTTGATCTTGGTGCCCGCTATGTTTCGAACATTGGGAGCCTTGCCGTCACCTGGCGGCTCGCGGTGGACAATATCGCCGACCGTCACTATTGGTCGACCGTGGGCCCGAGCAATCTGACCGGCGCCAACACGGGAAATCTGTTGGCGCATTTGGGGTCGCCGCGAACGGTACTGGTGTCCGCAAGCGTGTACTTCTAACGCACGATGCGCGCCGAATTTCTGTGGGTAGTCGCTGCCTGGCTGCTCGCAGCTTCGGTAACGCAGCCTTCGCGGGCGCAAGTCACCCGTGAGGTAACCGATGCGGCCGGCCGCGTGGTCACCCTGCCATCGACCGTCAACCGCATTGCCGATGCGTGGCACGCCAACAATGCAATGGTGCTCATGCTGGGCGGCGCCGATAAGCTCGTTGCAACAACCGTGCAAGCGCAGCGCCAGCCCTGGTTGCGCAAGCTGTATCCACGAATCGATCAGGTACCGGCGGCCTTCAATGCGGCGGGGGACCTCAACGTTGAAACCCTCATTGGAGCCCGGCCGGATGTCATTTTGATGGCCTATGATGGAGCGTTGCCGAAGTGGAGCGGCGCGGTGGACGCTTACCATGTGCCAATCGTCTTGATGCCCAATACCTCCCTTGAGGGGCTGAAAACAACCGCGCGCATTACCGGCGCGGTACTCGGGCCGAAGGAGGCCGAGGTGGCCGAGGATTACATACGCTACTTCGATGCAAATATTCGGCGCGTGCGCCGCGAGACGGCTCGGCTCGCAGCAAGCCAGCGGCCGAAGGTGCTGCATACTTCGTCGGCCGGTATCTTGACGGTAGACGGACTCGACACCGTTATCGACGACTGGATCAGGGTTGCCGGGGGCCGCAACGCCGCCGATGTCGTCGGCAATGGCAGGCCCGTGACGTTGGAACAGGTGGCCGTCTGGGATCCGGATGTGATCATCGTCGGGACAGCCCCCAACCAGCAGAACCGACAAGCCATCCTTGAGGATCCACGCTGGCGGGAAATCAAGGCCGTGAAGACCGGGAAAGTTTTCGTGAACCCCACTGGCGCGTATCTGTGGGACCGGCATAGCGCAGAGGCGGCGTTGCAGGTGTTATGGGCGGCGAAGACGATACATCCGGAGCTGTTCTCCGATCTCGACATCAAGCGAGAAACCATTAACTTCTACGCCAAGTACTTCCATCATGCCCTCACCGATGATGAATACACCTCGATCGTGAATGCGACGGCGCCCTGATGCGCCGGGTTGCCTTGTTCGCCATGATTCTCGTGCCGCTTGCCGCGTTGTACGTCTCACTGTTTGTAGGCCGATTCACCGTCCCGGCGGCCGATGTGGCGCGTATCTTGGCGAGCCGGCTATGGCCCATTGCACCCGATTGGCCGGCGTCGGTGGAAACCATCGTCCTGCAAATCCGCCTGCCCCGCGCCATTCTGGCGATGTTCGTGGGCGCCGGCCTCTCGGTCAGCGGCGCCGCCTTCCAGGGTATGTTCCGCAATCCCTTGGTAAGCCCGGACATCCTGGGAGTCACGGCGGCATCAGGATTTGGCGCCGCGCTGGCCTTGCTGTTGTCGCGCGGTGCCTTCGAACTCGAACTGATCGCGTTTCTGTTTGGAATTCTGGGCGTGGGATTGACGTATCTTCTGGCTCGCACGTATCGGAGCACCCCGATGCTGATGCTGGTGCTGTCCGGGGTCATTGTCGCCGCCTTTTTCAGTGCCTTATTGAGCGGCGCGAAGTATCTGGCGGATCCGGATTCGAAACTGCCGGCGATCACCTACTGGCTGCTCGGCAGTCTGAATGGCAGCTCGATGCTCAGCTTAAGTCTGGCCCTGCCGCCCATCATCCTGGGGGGCGCAGGTTTGATGTTGGTGCGCTGGCGGTTAAATGTTCTCTCGATGGGAGATGAAGAAGCGCGCTCATTGGGCGTGCGTACCGATCGCCTTAAAGGCATCATCATTGTTTGCACGACGCTGATAACCGCAGCTGCGGTTTCCGTCTGCGGCATCGTCGGGTGGGTGGGGTTGGTAATACCGCATCTCGCGCGCATGTGGGTGGGGCCCGATCATCGCGCGCTGCTGCCGGCGGCGTGCAGTATTGGCGCGACCTACCTACTGCTCATCGACGATGTGGCGCGAACCGCAAGTGCCAGTGAGATCCCGCTCGGAATTCTGACGGCGATCGTGGGTGCGCCTTTCTTTGCCTATTTACTGCGCAAGACCCAAGGGGGTTGGCAATGAGCCAGAGCCTCGTTCAAGTCAGAGGCGCGAGCTTCAGGTACGCAGAACGCGTGATCTTCGAGGCATTGGACCTTGAGGTCAATGCGGGGGAAGTCCTGACCGTGCTTGGGGCCAACGGCTGCGGCAAGAGCACGTTGCTGCGCTGTCTCGCCGGGGAGCTCAACCTGTCAGCAGGCTCCATCCGCGTCGATGGCGAAGCGCTGGAGCGGCTTGATGCCACGGCCCGTGCGCGAAAATTGGCCATCTTGTTTCAAGAGCATCAGCCGACCTTTCCCTTTTCGGCGCTCGATGTGGTCATGATGGGGCGAACACCGTACTTGAGCGCTTTTGGCGCACCGTCGGCGCATGATCGAAAGCTCGCCGAGCAGTCCCTCGAGGAGTTCGGGCTCCTGCACGTCAAAGACCGCGCGTATACGGCACTCAGCGGCGGTGAACGGCAGCTGGTTTTGTTGTGCCGCACCTTGGTTCAGGAACCCGACGTAATCCTGCTCGATGAACCGACCGCACATTTGGATTTCAAGAATCAAGTCCGATGCCTGGAACTCATCGGAATGCTGGCCGGACGCGGTGTCGCCCTGGTCTTGGCGAGTCATGATCCCAACCACGCTTTTCTTTTCCCCGGCCGCGCATTGCTCATGCAGGCGGACCGCTCGATTCTCATCGGTGCGCCGTCTGACATCATCAATAGTACTTCGCTTGCGGCAACCTATGGCATCGCGGTCGGCGTATTTAGCATCCCCCGGGCGCCGCCTCGCCAAAACCTGACTTTCTGCAGCCCCTGGTAGCGGCTGCTGTGCGCCACACGGGAAGGCGCTAGAATCCGCGGGTGCAAACCACAGATACTGAATCCAAGTCCGCCGCAGCGGCCCCGGTCGGCGAGGCCAAGCTGGGGCTGCACCTGCGCTATGCGTTTGAGCCCGGCGAACAGCAGGGAGCGACGCTCGGAAACCCACTTTTCGAGTTGCTGTCGGCCGTGCTCGAAGGCGGCTCGATCGGTCACGCGGCGCAAGCGTTGGGCGCATCTTATCGGTACGTCTGGGGAGCCCTTCGTAAGTGGGAGAAAACTCTGGGCGAGCCCCTGGTCATCTGGTCCCAGGGACAACCCGCGCGTCCGACGCAGTTTGCTGAAAGACTGCTCTGGGCGGAGCGACGAGCCCGGGTGCGAATGCAGCCGCACATTGAAGCGTTACGGTCTGATCTGGCGCGAGTGCTCAACGATGCTCACGATCAACGACATCAGTTACTTGCGCTGCGCGCGAGCCACGATATGGCGCTTCCGGTTCTGCAGCGACATATCGCAGATACCGCGGATCTGCATATTGACCTCACTTTTCAAGGTAGCGTCGATGCGGTGCGCTCGTTGAATGAGCGGCAATGCCTCATCGCAGGGTTCCACGTGCCTATTTCGGACGCGGCCGCGCCGATTTTTTCGAAAGCGCTAAAGCCCTTGCTCAAGCCGGGGCTGCACACGCTGATAAGCTGCTCGCGCCGCACACAGGGATTGATGATGCGGCGGGAACTGGCAGCGCGAGTGCATGGGTTCGCGGACATCCCGCATCTTCAACTTCGTTTCGTAAATCGCCAGGCCGGGTCTGGAACGAGAATGTTGGTTGAGCATTTGATGCAGCAACATGCCATCGCCCCCGACGCCTTGGTCGGCTACGAACAGCACATCGAGCACTCCCATGTCGCTGTGGCACTGTGCATCGCGAGCGGCGTCGCAGATGTGGGCGTCGGTGTCGAGGCCGCCGCCCTCGAGTTCGGCCTGCACTTTGAACCGCTGGTGGAAGAGAACTATTTCCTTGGATGCCTGAGAGAAAATTTGTCGCGGCCCGCAGTCGGGCAACTGCGCGCCGTGCTCGCCAGCCCGCGCTGGCGCGAGATTCTGGCTAATCTTCCTGGATATAAGCCGTCTGAGGCGCCAGGTTCGCTTCTAGCGGTCGACGATGCACTGCCCTGGTGGCGCACGCGAAACAGGCGCAGCGCGGCAAAAAGCCGAATCTAGGCGAGATACGATGAAGGGCAGGGCAGGGCGTTACCCTTCGTGTTGCCATGCGTGGGTCGGGCGCAGGCGCTGCGGACCTGAGTACACGTTGCAGTGTTTCTGGCGCAAGAAGCCGACCAGCGTCAGATTGGAGGCAAGGGCCAGATTTACGGCAAGGCTCGAAGGCGCCCCAATTGCTGCAAGCATGGCCACCCCTGTGCGCAATGCTTTCTGTACGAGTTCAAAGCTCGCCCGCCCGCTCAGCAAAATGATGTGCTCGCGCAAAGGTAGTCGTCCGGCCAGCAGGGTCTCGCCGACCAGCTTATCGACGGCGTTGTGACGACCCACGTCCTCGGCAAGGGTGATGAGGTTTCCGGAAAAGTCGAAGAGCGCCGCCGCGTGTATGCCACCGGTATCACCGAACTTGGATTGTCCCAAGCGCATCAAGTCCGGCAGGCGGAGCAATAGCTCCAGATCAATCGGGCCGGTCTCAGCAATACGAGTTGCCGCGGCGCGTGCGATGGCAGCATCCAATCCGGTTGTCCCGCAAACGCCGCAACTCGAGCCCGCGGAGAAACGTCGCGTCGCCAATTGCATTTCCATTTGCACGCTGGGATTCAATCGAACGTTGACGACATTTGGCCGTCGTGTGCTTGATTCAATGGCCTCGATATCGGTCACTTGGTTAACAAGTCCCTCGCCATACAGTAGACCCGCTGCAAGATTCTCATCATCGCCGGGGGTTCTCATGGTGGTGCCGAAAGAAACGGGCTCGATACCCAGCGCCGGATGGTGCAACATGTATTCGAGGGGCGCCTCAACCGCGACGCGATCCTCTTTTTGGACCTGAGGGTCAACGCCGGTGCGCAAGATGCGCACCTTCATCGTGCCGCTCGCGGCCGCCGGCGCCTTTTCAGTCGGCAAAAATTCTGCGGAACTCATTTGGGGTATGGTAACGCAGTGGGAGCGGCTCATCGCGAAGCTGAGCCGAAGCTTGTCAGGAGCCCGGAAACTCTTCACGCCAAATTTTGCTAAGCCTTGTAATTTATTGATTTTATTTATTTTTTGTTAATTTCGCACAGCCGTCGTTGTGAAAGCAACGGACACGGGTTTTTGCAAAAAACCATTCAAAATGCCCGCGGTGCAAAGTCCAATTGCGATGACCGCGGCACAGGCTGCAAAGAATACGCGCATAACCGTTTCCTCCTAACTCTCTTGGCCAAAGCTCGCAAGGATCCTAAGTCTGGATCGTGAACGCTTCCATTTCAATCGCCATGAACACCCGGCCGAGCTTCCCGACGCGGGCATAAAACTCCGCTGATTTCGCGTGCTCGAGATCTTCGAAAAAGCGCCCTATCCAGGGTGCAAGATAGCTTTGGAATATCTCACGGTCGGTGCCCGGAGGCGCCGCTATCTCGCCCGTGGCTAGGGCTGCCATGATCTCGAACAACACACCGGCGTGATCCTCCGGTTCCTTCAGCCATTCGGCACGCTCAATGCCGACTACGCGCAAGGTCTCGCGTAGCCGGGCGAGCGGACGCGCATGCAGTGATCCGGTAAGATAAAAGGAGGCATAGGGAAGCAACTCGCCGCGTCCCACCCCCACGAAGAGATTGAAATATTCGCGCGATACCTGGTCGGCATCGACTTGGACCGCAGCCTGGGCAACTGCCTCATGAGCGCTACCGAGCGCATTGGTATCCCCGCGCAAATTGGCCAGATGAGCCAAGAGTTGGGCGTCCGGGCAGTTTAGCAACAGGACGGAAAGCAGCGAGTATTCACGGGCGCGCGCGTGATCGACTTCATCGCATAGGGAATCGGAGATAGTTTCTGCCATCGGCTTTATTTCGGCAAGGCGCTGCCATGACGACGGGGCCGAGAATCCGCGTGGTCTTCGCGTGGAGGAGCTGTTTGGCCCGTGACTTCCTCATTCCCAGGATTTCTATTTTCCCCGCCGGAACTCAACCAAACCTTATCAACCTGTCCGTCCCGCTGAGGATTGACGATTTCGGCTTTGCGGTCCACCGCGTCGGGTGCGCTATCGAGGGGCGAGACGCTGGGCCTGATGACGCTTTGCTCACCCTGCATTGCTGCGAGAGGCCCAAAGCCCGGCATGGCGCTGGGATCGTTGAAGTCCCACTGACTCTCGGCGATGCCGACAAAATCACGAATCGCCGGATCAGTTGTCCACGCAGCGCGCAGGGCGCCGCGCACCAGTTCCGTTGGCACACCCGACTGCAGGAAGGGGCGAACATCGCTTTGGTCCGTGATAGATTCGATGGCGGGTAGCGATTCGGGAGCGACACTGGCCGACTCGGAGCCGATCGGTACGGGCGGGGATGACTTTCCAACCTCGGTGGGCTCCGTTTCGGCTGCCTCGGGTCGAGCTTCGCCGCCCCTTTCCTGTTTAAGCCGCATCCACCGCGCGAGGAATTCTTCCTGCTCGCTCATGGGTGCCTACCAGAACGATCGCGTTGACGCTTGAACATCGGCCTCTCAACGTGGTGCCGCGCAATAAAGGCTCTGAGCTTCTCACTGATCGTAGCCGCCATGGGCACCGATTCCACCAGATCGTCGCCTGCTCCCGTCAACGCCTCGCCTTCCGCGGGGTCCGCGGTGACGCCTCGGAGTTCCACGGTCGACCCATTTGAAGTGTGGCGCAAGATCACCCACAACGACGGTGAACCCGACGCAAGATTGCTGCGATAGTTGTCCGTTTCGGTTCGATACAGTGCGATTACGGCCTCGCCTGCATAGAATGTCGTCACATCCTCGGCGGCGTCGATAATGGTCCATGGCACAGCGGCTGGAACACCGTCAAACACGGAGATGGGCCGCCACAACTCGCTTGCCCAAGGAGTCTTTCCTTTGCGCCGTTCCACGGCCACGCCCACCGGAATCGTCAGCAGCGGCAACGTCATGCGATATCCAATTGCCGAAGGGGCAGACCCGTCACAAGATTTTGTGGCTTCAATCTTAAACTCCAATCTTTCGCGATGGCCATCATGAGATAGCTTGGCGCGCCGCGCAATCGTTCGTTCATCACAGCGCCATCGCCGAAGTTCATCTGATATAGGCCCACCAGCCGCGCCTGCGTAGCCTCATCCAGCGCCTCTCCGGCCCATAGCGAATCGCCCATGAGCGTCGCCTCGGCATCGAGCCCCACGTACCAAGTCAACGCGACATCCTTCAGTTCCGTCACGGGCAGCACGCTGACCTCAACTTTGAGTAAGTGCGCAATCCAGTCCTTGATCACATCACCCAGGGCCTTAAGTCCGCGGCGCCCCGCGGTTAGATCCAGTGCCAGATCGAATTGATCGCTTCGCTCCCAATACGTGTGAGCATTGGTCTCGCTTAACACTTCAATTTCGGCGCCGGTTGCCAACCCCAACAACGAACTCAATGGCGATAGAAGTGCCGCGCCGCGATCCGCGACCGTTTCCTCATCGGCGCCGATCAAGGAACCGTCTTGCAGAGTAATTTTTTGTGGCCGAAAAAACAGCTCCGCTGCCCGCAGCACAAAGGGATCGCCACAGCCATCCAGCATGTTGCGTAGAATGACCTGCACCAGCTGATTGATAAACAGGTGCGGAAACCTCCGTCCGTGTCGGACGATCTCCAGGTAGGCGGCCTCGAGAGTTGTATGCTCCACGAGAAAATCCCGCCAGTCCATCATCAGTTGCCAATTGTCGCGCGCGTCGGGATCTGAAATCACCGCCAATTGTGAAGGAGCAATGGGCATTCGCGGGTCGGCCAACAAGGCGCGATGGATATCTCGTTCCGCTGCACATGCCTCCGATGGCGGAGCCAGCTCCGGCCTTGCCAAGTAAGCCTTCAGGAATTCATCGGTGACGGGTAGCCGGCCGCTGGCGTCGCGATCCAGGAGGTGGTGGCCGCAGGCGAGCCAGAAATCGCGCGACTCATTCACTCCTCGCTCCCTTCATCATCTCCTAATATTTTTTGCAGCGCATAGACGCGTATCGGTCCTGTGGCCATACGCGACGACAGCGTGCGGAAAGATTCCTGGGTCTCGCCGTTTTCATAGCGTCGAGCCACCGCCACCAACATGCCCGCGGGGTGATGGCTGAGCGAGGCCGCAAAGGCGATTTCCTCCTCGGCCGCAGGACGAGCCGTGGCTAGATCCGGAGCACCGAAAGACTCTACCAGCCGCTGCGTTAAAAGTTCGGTGGCTTCTCTGCGCTCCTGATCGCTGACCTCGACGACCTGTGCCAAAGTGGAACGCCCCAAGGACTGAACCCCGAGAAAGCCACTTCGAAAGGCCGCGCGCGCTTTGCCGGCCAGCGAACCCAGGTCCAGATGAGCGAACGCGAATGCGCCCGATACGGCCCATTCGCCGGGTTCCGCAGCACTTTCGAACACAAAGGTGTCCGAGGGATCCGCCCGGACGGTTTTCAGAAGCTTCACGCTCTGCTCTCCTCTCCTCATATCAGGGTTCCTAGGGATTATAGTAGGCAATGGGCAGGTTATCCGATACAGCGGGTTCCGATGGCGGCTGAAATCAACCCAACTATGAACGCACTTCAGGCGGCGGCGGCCGAGCCCATGCCGGAGGTACCGTTCGAGATGCTGAAGAGCCATGGGGTAATTCTCATCTATGGTCGCGACACGCGGGCGGTCGTTGCCGGCGAGTCGCTGCAGGAACATCTCGACGTGACGGTACTGATTGCGCCGCCGGCGACGGCGGTCGCACCCGCGGTTGCATGCGCGTTTCCGGTGGCACAAGGGTCGATTCGATCCGCCAAGGGGCATTTGGGCGCGTTCGAGATCATCGTCGATCGCTATGCGCTGCTTGCGCCGGGGTCGGACGGTGAGTCATTCGGATTGCCGCGCGATGGCGCGGTCTCGCACTGCGATGTGATTCTCGACCTATCGGGCGGTGCGCCCCTGTTCACGGCAGCGGATTTGCGCGACGGGTACGTGCGCACGGACCCCAGCGATCTCGTCGGCATGCAAAGCGCCATAGCGAAGGCCCGCGAGCTCATCGGCAACTTCGAAAAGCCGCGCTACATCTCCTTTACCGAGCATCTATGCGCGCATTCGCGTTCGCAGATCACCGGCTGCACGCGTTGCCTGGACCTTTGTCCGGTGGGCGCGATTGCACCGTCGCGGGATCACGTCGCAATCGATGCGAATATTTGCGCAGGCTGTGGTCAGTGCGCCTCAGCCTGCCCTACGGGCGCTGCCGCCTACACCATGCCTCCCTCGGATGCGTTGATGCGCAAGCTGCGCACTCTATTGTTGACTTACGCTAAATCGGGCGGCGAACGCGCCATCGTTCTGGTACATGACGAGCCGCACGGATCGCCGCTTGTCGCTGCCCTCGCGCAATTCGGGGAGGGACTGCCCGCGCAGGTGCTGCCCTTGTGCGTCAATGAAGTGAGTCAAATCGACCTAGAAACCATCGCCGCCGCGTTCATCTACGGTGCCGCGGCAGTGCGATTCCTGTTGCGGGGCAGGGGGCGCCACGATCATCGCGGGCTGTACCAAACTATCGCGCTTGTCGAACCCATTCTCGCGGGGCTCGGCTTCGGCACCGGCCGAGTCGCGACGATCGAAACGGATGATCCGGACACACTGGGTTCAACATTGCGTGGTATTTCCGGGATGAACCCCGCAGCGCGTGTGTCGAATTTCCTCACCCTGGGCGGCGACAAACGGGCCGTTGCACGTTCGATCCTGCGTGAACTGCATCGTGCGGCACCGGCGCCCGTAGAAGTGGTGGCCCTTCCTCCCCCAGCGCCTTTTGGATCGGTGGAAATCGATGTCGACGCTTGCACGCTCTGCCTTGCCTGTGTCTCAGCCTGTCCAACCGGCGCATTGCTCGACAATGCCGAGCAGCCAATGCTGCGCTTTACGGAAGATGCCTGCATTCAATGTGGCCTATGCAAATCCACCTGCCCGGAGAAAGTCATCACCCTGATATCCCAACTCGATTTCCGCGCCACAGCATCTTCGGCACGAATCCTCAAAGCTGAGCAGCCATTCTGCTGCATTCGCTGCGGCAAGCCATTTGGCGTGAGAAGCACGATAGAGCGCGTGACCGCGAAATTGGCGGAAAAACATTGGATGTACAAGGATTCCGCGAAGCGTCTTGAACTCATCAAGATGTGCGAAGACTGCCGGGTCGCCGCTGTGTCTGAGGATAATCTTGATCCCTACGGGCCACCGCGCAGCGCCGTGCGCACCACGGATGACTATCTGCGCGAGCGGGACCAAGGCAAGCCGAAAGACGCCGACTAGGACCGGCTCACGGCGTTTTCCCAGGCCTCAGGGCCTATTTAATAGGCGTTGCAGATGCGGGCCCAAGGCCCGCTTGCGCTTGTTTTTCGACGTACCACAAATCGTGATGTTCCTTGGCCCAGTTCACATCGACTTCTCCGGTACCCATGGCCTCGAATGCGCCCTCCATACCCAAGGTGCCGATATAAATATGCGCAAGAATGAGGGCAACGAACAGAACGGCGATAAGGGCGTGCACCACTTGGGCGACTTGCATGGTTGCAATGTTGGTGCCGTAAAACGGGAAGAGCAACAGGAATCCGGACACTGATACGGCTGCGCCCGCGGCCAAAGCGCACCAGAAAACCGCTTTCTCGCCGGCGTTGAAGCGTCCCGCGGGCGCGTGCTTCCCCTTGACGAAACCACCGCCTTGTTTGATCCAGTCGACATCCACTTGTCGCGGGATATTATCCTTGATCCAGAGTGCGACGATCAGGACTAGGCCCAAGATAAAGGCAAAGCTGACAAAATTATGAACATACTTGGCGAACTGAGCCAGATCACTGAAGGCGCTCTCGCCCATCAGAGGCAGCAATACAATTTTGCCGAAGGTGATGTTGAGTCCGGTAAGGCCCAGCAGCACGAAAGACACGGCGGTCAGCCAGTGCGAAAACCGTTCGAACGCGCTGAAGCGCTTGATTTTCTTTCCCGAGCGCCCGGCTGAAATTCGCAGCCGCCCAAATATGACGAAAGCGAGTCCCAGGACCACGATCATGCCGAGAATGACGATTGCGCCGACCCGATGCAGGGTCATATCGTGGAAATAGTCCCAGCGCCTTCCCGCCGGCTGAATCAGCACACGAGCGCGCGTGTCCGGAATATCGATGCGTCCTTCGATCCTCGATTCCTGTTGCAATAGCTGTTGCTCATTGACCGCATTCGCATCGGGCGCTGCGGCGCCGTCCGGGGCGCGCTGCTCCTGCGCAATCGCGGAGACGCCGAAGGCCAGCGCGAATACAGCGGCGAGAATTTTGAAAGAAGGAAGACTCACGACGCGACTCCTTCTTTATAGGCCGTCATCCAGCCCCACGCTCCTGAGCCATAGCCGCGCTGCAAGACCCGCTCTTTATAGATCTCCGCGATGATTTCGCCATCGCCCGCCAGCAGTGATTTGGTCGAACACATTTCGGCGCAGAGTGGCAGTTTTCCCTGCGCCAGGCGATTCGCGCCATATTTTTTGTATTCTTCGATGCTGCCCGACACCTCCGTGCCGCCACCGCCAGCGCAATAGGTGCATTTATCCATCTTGCCGCGAGAGCCGAAATTGCCGAGTTTCGGATATTGTGGCGCGCCGAATGGACAGGCGTAGAAACAATAGCCGCAGCCGATGCACAAATCCTTGGAATGCAGCACAACGCCGTCATCAGTCGAAAATATGCAGCTTACCGGGCACACCGCCGCGCATGGCGCGTCGGTACAATGCATGCAAGCCATGGACACGGACCGCTCTCCCGGCTTGCCGTCGTTGATCGTGATCACGCGCCGGCGATTGATGCCCCACGGAACCTCGTTCTCATTCTTGCAGGCGGTCACGCAAGCATTGCAGTCGATGCAGCGATCGGCATCGCA
>Ga0210394_10003493_pt1 | contig 19656 bp, 26 predicted proteins | sample IncBWC12MmetaG_FD_160121 | JGI IMG/M metagenome (GOLD analysis project Ga0210394, IMG submission 160121) | Forest soil microbial communities from Barre Woods Harvard Forest LTER site, Petersham, Massachusetts, United States - Inc-BW-C-12-M | ecosystem: Environmental > Terrestrial > Soil >...
GGTCGAGCCGCCGCTTGTGCCGCTACCGCCTGCCGCGCCAGGACCACTCGGCCCGGCGGCGCCGCCACCGCCGCCGCCCGCCCAGCCGCCAGGGTTTCCGGTTCCGGTCGCGCCGCCCGAGTAAGCCGCGGTGCCGATGCACGAAGCCGCCGCGCCTCCGGCCAAGGACGTTCCGGTGAGCGTTGCGCCTCCCAAGCCGGCCTTTGCGAGAACGCCCTGCGCAGTACTCGTCGGCGCAGAGTTGATGCCGGTCACGTTCATCCAGGTGTCGCTGCCGTTGGTGCCGCTCGTCGGACCGGTCGCCGATCCTCCAGCGCCACCAGCGCCGATGTTGTAATAGAGCGTGGCTCCAGGCGTCAGCGAAACGTTTGCGATTCTTGAATAGGCCGCGCCGGAACCGGGTTGGCCGATACCATGCGAGTCGTCGCCGCCGGCACCACCGCCACCGCCGCCGATCGCCTCGACCGATAGAGCGATCGCGAGGTTGCTCGGAACCGTCCAGCTCGTTCCCGACGTGAGAAAGGCGACATATTTTACGGGCGCCGCAGCCACAACCGTGTTTGTCTTGATGCTGCGGAACTTCATGCTGCCGAGCTTCCACAAGCTCGACATGAATTCCTCAAAGTCCATCTGATCGTCGAGGAAGCGGCACTGGAACGCGTAGGTGAAATCCGCCGTGATGGCGACGCCGGCGCCGGGCGCGATATAGAAGCCAACTGAATTCGGCGCGGTAAAAACGTAGCTGGCGCTCGATTGCGCGACGCCGTTCAAATAGACGTTCGTGATTCCGGTGACCCAGGACACCGGCTCATTGAAGCCGCCGAGCGTGCGGCCCATGACGAACGATTGCGTCGTCCCGTCACCTAAGCCGATATTCTGGCCGGCGACCGAATTGTCATCCGGATCGGTATAGAGAAATACGCCGGCTTGGCCGAGCAACTGCAAAAAGAAACCCATAAGGCTCTGCAGGCTCGAAGCACCGAGACTGGCAAAGGCGGCAGTCGAAGACGAGGCCAGACCATTGTAGACCGCCTCGAACTCATAGAGCGGATAACTCATCAATGAAACGCGCACTTCGCGACCTGAGACGTGCGAGGCAACGCGCGTCGAGAAACCCGGCTTCTTATGTCGCGACCATGCCAGACCGGCCAGACTTGGGAGCGCTGACGGCGTCGTCATGACCGCACCGATTTGAGTTGCAGTGATTGCAGCGCGTAGAGGTTGGCCATGAACTCCTCGAGATCGAGATCGTCGTCTTCGAAGCGGCACAGAAAGTACCAGTCGAAATCCGCAGTTACGGCGACGGCGGCGCCCGGCGGCGTGGCAAAGATCACGGTTGACGCCAGCGGGACATTATCGACCGTGTAGCCGCCACTCTGCACAACGCCGTCGAAATAGAGCGCTGATACCGTGCCGACACCGGCCGGCGAAAATTGGTAGCCGCCGATCGAGACGATGAATGGAAATGTCGTCGTCGAGCCGTCACCGGTGCCGATCGGCTGCGCCGTCACCGGCGAAAGCGTCGGAGGCTCGAAATAAAACGATGCACCCTCGCCCGTGCACTGCTCGAAAAAACCGAGAATTTCCTGCAGCTCGGTATTCGGCGACACCATGCGTAGCAGGTCGAAATTCAGTTCGACTTGCCACAGCGGCGCCGACGCTTGGGCGGCGCGCACTTCGCGGCCGGAAACGTGCATCGCCGATCCGGTCGAAAAGCGGGGCGAAATCTGCATCGACCAGCCCAGCGTCGGGACCGACGGAAAGACCGGGTAAGGCCCAAGCGAGGGTGGCTGGTCGGGAGTAAGCGGCGCGAGAAACGGCCCCTTACCGTTGATCCAAAATCCGGCCGGCCAAAGCGCCGTATCGCCCCAAATCTCCGCCAGGGTCGGAAAAGTCGGAAACGGCCGCGCGTCCCAGTTCCAAGCCGACATGAAGGCGGCCTGCACCATCGGCACGCCGCTTGCCGACGTCGCATTGTTGCCGTCGGTCACCCAATATTCATAGACCGCCTGCAGCGCGAGCGTCGGCAGGACATCGTCGCATCGCGGTGCGTAGCCACCGGCGACGCTCGCGCTAGGATCCCAGATCGACCAGAATGCCGTGCTGCTTTCGCTGCTTGCCGGATCGAAAAAGACGTTCGGTTGGTTGGTCGATCGGTCGCACGACGCAAAACCATATTCGATGAACGTGATCGACTTCGATTGCGCGGTCCACTCGGTGAAAGGACCATGCGGCCGCCAACCGCTCCCGTCACCATCGTCATAGACGGCCTGGTGGCCATTGTTCCACCACCATCGCAGCTGCTTCGGCGCGAGTATCTGCTGATTGGAAGAATAAGCGTTGCGCGACTGCGACAGCCGATCGCCCTGCGGCAACGACACACGTAGATCGGTGCCATTGGGATCGAGGCCGATGCCGAGATTGTCGCCGTCGTTATAGAACCAATTGAAATATTCGCCGCCCTCGATGTTGGCCTTCAGATAGGCGGTCGCGTAAATCGTCGGCTGACCGCTCAAACCGAGCCCGTTGAACGTCGCCGATGTCGGTGGCCAGGGACCAGCCGGCGCCGGTTCGAGCCAATACCGGGCGTCGAGGCCGCCGTCTCCTGTCGTCCAGTCGGTGAGCGGCAGATAGTTGTCGAAGCAAACAAGATCGATATTGTCGTGCCCATAAAGCTGATCGAGGTGCGGCCACTGCCCGTTTTCGCCCGGGTGTTGAAATCCCATCCAGTCCGACCAATCGGCCGAATAACTGATCAGATTGTGCAGTCCTGTGGCATCTTTTGTCAGCGCGGCTGCGTCAAAAACGCTTCGCACGTCGTCCGACAATTGGATGAGCCCATTGACGAACGGATAATCCCAGGTCACCCGGCCATCAGTGCCGGTGGTGCCGGCTTGCGTCCAACCCGGGCCGCGGATGGTCTCCAGTCCGCGGAGCTCCGAGCCGAGCAGAAATAAATCGACGCCGCCGGCAAGCACGACCAGGTTCGCATAGTGCAGGATCATTCGCCGATAGGTGTAATCGGTCGGCGAACCCGAATAGGCGACGGTAAGGTTCGTAGCATCACGAGTGAACTGTGATGTGGCGGCCGTGCCGAGAAACGCGTCGACCGCATTTGTCGCCGCTGTGGAAACGTCCGGTGCAAAGGTGATGGTGCCGCGCCAGGGCAGACCCGAACTCGCCATCAGCAAAAACGGATAGAACACGACCCGGAAGCCGCGCGTTCTCAGATCTTGGATGCAGCGCACGACCGACTGATCCGCCGGTGTGCCGCCATAGATCGCCGATCCGCCGCTCGTTAGAATAGGCAGGAGGCCGGACGAGGTTTGACTGAGTGACGAGACTTGCCAGTTGTCGGCAACCCACGTACCGCCGACATATTTTTCAAACGCCCCGCCGATGAACGTGGTCGAGGGATAGATTTCGCACGACGCGGCGTCGGTCGAACTGCCGAACCAAGCGACGACAATAGCGACGGTTTCGCAGCCTGGAAATTGCGCCTGCAGCTGATCGAGAGAATAATCGCAGTCGGTCTTGGTCCCGCTCGGATTGTAATTGAGATTGAGTTGCGTAAAGCCGGTCGCACCGGAACGCCGACCTTGATGTGGCACGCTATCGTAAGTCCACTCGCCGGTCGCCGGCAGGAGATTGACGCCGTTGATGTAGGACATGATTTCGTTCGTTCCAGTCAACCCGAGGCGCACCGAGGGGGCGAACTCGGAATCCATATTCACCAACGGTGGTTATGGATTCCGGCACTCCCCGCCTTCGCGCTCTGCGCTTCGGCGGAGTCAAACTCGCCGTAGCTCGCCCAGCGAGCGACGGCGGGTGGCGGCTCGGCCGCAATGACGGCTTACGGATTCGTTGCGCGAATTCCGAGATGCGCGCCGCGTTTTACGGCGGCGTTGATGGCGCGCAACATGTGCCGCGAATTGTCGTTGAAGAAACGCGCCACGCTTTGCGAATCGAGCGCCGACACATTGATGCTCACCGGCGCATGGATCTGCGCTCCCATCGACGTACCGGTATAGGGGCCCGATCCCCGCGCCGCCGGAATGATCGTTTCGCCCGGATGGATGAGCGCGAGACCGCCGCGCACGACGTAATCGGTGCCGAGGTCGAAGATCGCCGCAGCCGACACTGAGGCTTGCGCTGCCGCCGCCGGACCTGCCGCTGCGGGTCCCATGATTGGCGCCAAAAAGGCGAAGACCCCGGCAAATGCCTGCGCGGCATCGGTCATGATCGCCCGCACGGCATTACCGGCATTCATGAGAATGCCGGCGTTCGATGCTGTCTGTTCAGCCGCGGCGCGCGTCGCCGCGCCGGTCGTTGTCGCAGTGGTCTGCGCCAGCTCTGCTGCCGCCCACTTCACCACCATCTGCTCGACCATCTCGATAAATTTGATCGTCAGATCTTCGAGCATTTTGACCATTGCTTTGTGCCAAGTGGTAGTTCCCTCCAAGAGTCCGCGGAGCTGCGAATTGAATGCGCCGGTCACCGTCGAAAGATAGCTGTTCCACATTGCTTGCTGCGCGGCGATCGCCTGTTCGTCGAGGCGCAGCATATCGGTCTGGTGTTTCGCTTCGAGCGCCAGGATTCTGTCCGAAATTCCTTGCTGCTGCCGCACAGTCAGGTTGCCGATCATCAACCCGTTTTGCAGAAGCACAAGCTGCGCGTCGAACTCCTTTTGTGTCTCGGCTTGGAGCAGCGCATATTTCTGATCCTGGGTGATCTGAAACTGGCTCACTTCGGCGTCGAGCAATATTTTTCTCTGCGCGAGCCCTTGCTGGAGAAGCCTCGTTTCGCTTTCGATCTCCCTCACTTGGCCGGCGCTTCGTTGGGCCGCCGTGCCCATATCGCCGAATGCCTTGGCACATTGCGACAATTGGCTGACCGGCAGAGCGGCCCCGAATGTATCGCCCAGTCGGCCAAGGTTGCCGCTGAGCCCGCTGACCGGCGCGGTCAGGCTTGTCAGCGCATCGCGGATATCCGCAATTCCCGCTATCGCCTCGTCGGTCGCGGCACCGAAGCGGATCTCGACATTATTATCGTCAGCCATCGCCGATTGCCCTCACGAGCGGCTTGCAAGTGTAAGTTGTTCTATTTTATGATACACGCTTTGGTGGGGGAGCAAAAAATGCGTAAAGCTCTTGCGTTTTGTATTGCCGGACTGCTGGCAAGTTGCGCCGCGTCCGGAGTGAAAGTGAGCGAACAACAAGCGGAAGCATTCAAGGTCGGCACTTCGACTTATTCGGATGTCGTGGCCACGCTTGGCGAGCCGACTTCAACGACCGTCGCCTCGAACGGCACCCGGACGGCGGCCTACAACTATGCCTCGATGCGTTCGCAGCCGCAGAACTTCATTCCGTATATCGGCCCGCTGGTCGCTGGTTACGACAGCCAGTCGAGTTCCGTGACATTCAACTTTGACCAGCGCGGCGTGCTGACCGGCACTTCGTCAAGCCAAAGCGGAATGGGGACAGGAGCGAATTTGGCGGCTGGCACGAATGCCGCCGGGCGGCCTTATGAGGGCGTCAGGTAGCTGACCGATCAGCTACCTGATTTTGCCGTTCGGAAACATCGCGAGGAGTTCGCGATAGTTTTTTGATACTCTCGCTCGCGGCTTGTAACCGAGATAGACCGCGACCGTCTTGCGCAGCGGCGGCGCATCCGCCCAGGCGCGGTGCAGGTCTTCGAGAAAAAGTACGTCCACCTGATCGAGAACCTGATCGCGCGTCCAATGTAGTTCGATCACGAGGTCGGCGACGAGCGCGCGCCAGTCGACTGCGTCGAAGCGCTCGCCGCCAAAATTTCTCCCGCGGATACGTCCGCCTTTCTGCCGCCGGCTTGCTCGATCACCACCGGCAGCGCCGCCACCAATTCGGCGATCGTGATCGGCAAATCGAAGAACTCGTCGCGCGTCAATTTCGGATGGGCACGACGCAGACCATGCCAGAGCACTTCGGCCAGCGGCGCGAGCCGTTCGCCGGAGAGGTTTTCCGATCCGATGGCGGAGAGCTTCGGCACATAATCGGCGATGGCGAGAATCTGCCGCAAGCTCAAGGGCGCGACATGAAAGTCATGGCCGGCGAGCCGCACCACGCGCGCGGTTGCAAGATCGATTGATTCGTCATGCTCCATAGTCACGCGACGGCTCCTTCTCGTCTGTTCGTTCGCGTTGCAGGAAGGGTCGGGGCGTTGCCCCGATAGGGCTTCATTTACGAATGTTTCAACAGTATCGGTGGATATCTGATGTAACTGTTGAACTATGTGAACAATCACAATGAAACGCCGGCGCGACGAAGCCCAAACTGCCCGTTGATGCTATTCGCTGAGACTGATCGTGCCGATATTGTTCGATGCATCCGCGATCGCCTGGAAGTCGAATTCGGCGACGGTGAATTTCTGATTGGAAAACGGCAGCGACAGTTTCGGCGAGACGCAGGCGTTGAGCTTCACCACCAGGTCCTTGGCGGTGCCGTAATAGTTGAACGTCTCCTTCAGCGCGATTTCGAACATCGGCAGCGGGCCGGCGAGCTGGTTGGCGAGGCTAATCTTGTTGCCCGAGGAAATAGTGTAGCTGTAATAGATCAGCACTGCCGAGCCGTTGTCGGCGGAGTTGAACGAATAGACCCCGCTCGCCACACTATACTGGCCTTGCGTCGGCGAGGAAGTCACCGGCGACAGCTGCGTCCCGCTCGAGGCGTAGAACACGCCGTAATCCTCGACGAAAGTCGAGCTATTGGCCACGGTGACCGCGCCCGAGGCAACCGTATCGGTTTCCCCCGTCGTCATTTCCAGCATCGAGTTCGCGGTGAGCGTCTGGCCGAGAAACAGATTGTTGATCTGCGTCGACTGCAGCCGCGCGAATTTGGCCTTGCCGGTGATCTTGAATTCGCCGCCCCCGGCCGCCACCGCCATATTGTATTGGCCGAGCAAGGTCTCGATCTTGCGGTCGAAATCGAGCGAGACGTCTTGCAACGTGCCAAGTAGGCACGGCGGCAAGCCGGTCACGTCGGTGCGCTTGCCGATCAGCGTGCCGGAGCCGAACGCGAATTGGGTCATGAATGAAATCTCCTTTGTAGGGTGGGTTAGGCGCAAAGCGCCGTAACCCACCATGGATCGCGCGGTGGGTTTCGCGGAGCCTGTCATCGGACCGGCCACTTCGGGCCGGACCCGTTGGCTCAACCCACCCCACGAGGGGCTACGGGACCAAAATCTGGAATGGAATCGCGGCGACGGCCTTGCCGTCGACATCGCCGGTGTCGATGAAGACCGGCCCGAACGGATAGCAGTGCGAAACGAGCCCGCCGAGGGTTTGTCTGTTGCCATTAAGCGCATCGGCGCCGCTCGGCGCCACCGCCATATCGATGGCGTCGAGCACCGCGTTCATGGCGGTATCCGGAACATCCTCCGGATCCATGCCGGCGGAAAGGTACACGAACACATGCGCGTTGACGGTCAACGTCGGCAGGCCTTCGCTCTGCCGGCCGCGCTGCTCGCCGGTCTTGAGCATGGTCAAAAACGGCATCTGCGTTTCGTTGACCTGATCCCAATGCACAAAGCGCCGGCTGGTCGCGGTGAAATCCGCCGCGCCCGCGATGAGATCGAAGAAGGCGACGGAGATTTGTTCGCGGGTGATGGCCATCGCAAACCCTGTTTGTCGGGGCGCAATTGATTGTGCTTAATGGTCAAACAATCGCCGAGATTTGACAAATCTCTATTATTGCTAGCGATTTCAGCAAGCCGCACAATTCATCGTCAGCCGTCGGAGGCAGCCCATGTATCGCGGCGTAGGCTAGACAGTTTTTCTCGGATTTGTGCGTCACCCGTAAGGGAATTGATCGCTCTTGGCCTTGTTCTCTGGTCAAACCCGCGTTCATGCGGATCAAGACGTCCTTCAGCTTCATGGATATGTCGATGAAGTGGTAGCTGGCGCACATCTTCTCTGCAGCGCTACCGTCAAAAAATTCGTAATGGCCTGCACCCGGTTCGGTTGACACCCGCCTAAGCGCAAATAATCCTAGGGACGAATTATTTGCTGGGCGACGGTCTCGCATACAGAGCTTGAAGAATAAGAAACGTCGTGAGTTCGTCTTGTTTGTCGGACGCAAAATAGACCCAACCGGCGTTGCCGTGCCGCCGCACAGAAATTCAATGTAACCGCGTTTCATCGGCGGGCGGTGGGATACAGCCATCAGATACGGCGGTTTGCCATCCATTCGACTGTACTGGACGCAACCGAATTCTCCACCGATCCCGATTTGAATATCAAAATCGCCGGGCCCGCAAAATTCGGCGATCACGGGGCTCGCGCCACGCATTTGCTCAAGAAGCCCGATCAATTCATCAGCGCTTGAAATCGCGCGATCATTATTCGGATCGAGATCATCTTGGAAATTGCGAAAAAAGATGATCATGGCACGATTGCAGTAAAGCAGCAGCTACCGCATCCGAAGTTCTCACGTACTATATGTCAATCACATCGCCCGCCGCTACCGCCTCGTTCACTCCGTTCCTGATCTCATCCGCCATCTCGGCGAGCACATATAGGAGTGCTGCGGCACGGAGATCGAATACAGACTCAGGCGCTATGAAGCTAGTTTCAAATCTCTTCCCAAGCCACCGAGTCGCTGCGCTCGCCGGTTGCCAGAAAATGCGACGCAATCTCCTTCAATTCCTCGAAGCTAAGAATGTATCGCGCCACGATCGGTGTCGGCGTGTTAGCTGTCAGAAACTCAACGTCACCAGTCTTCATCGGAGGGTGGGCAGATCTGGCCATGAGGTAGGGCAGATCACCGTCAATGCGTCTATGCTCGACAAAGCCGATATCGCCTCCAATCCCGATCACGAGCTCGAAACCATTATCCCCCCGAAGCTCGGCAATAAAGGGACGCCTTCTTCGCACATTGTCAAGCAGACCAGAGAGAGTCGTACTTGCAGCAAAGATTGCACCATTCTGCGGATCAGATTTATCCTGATTGTTACGATACTGAACAATCATCGAGGGATCCCCCTAAATTCCGTGATCGTACCATTTGGAAGAATCACTCTCAAGTTTGCGCCAGGTGGAAGCATCCTTGGAAGCAGGCTCATGCAGCTTTCGCAGATTTCGGGATTGTTTATCGAGAGAGTTCCATCCGTGATCCCCAGTTGCCACATTAGCGCCGCTGCTTGTCCTTCGACATGCAACTTGGTGACCCCGTCGAAGCCGAGGCTTCCCGGCGGCATATCCGCTGCCGGACCTTGCGATCCACTTTCCAGTGGTATCTCGCCCGTCGGCGTCTGAAAAATTCCGTAGGTCTTGCCACCGGGCACGTAAGGCTTAAGCTGGTACGGCAATTTACCACCAAAAAGATCTTCGTCTACACCACCGCCGCCACTCTCGGAATCTGGAGAAATCTTCCAAGGATTATTGTGGTCGGGTGCCATCGCGATTTGGACGTCCCGATCTTCGGAGTGCGAGACCGGAGCAAACCAAGCGCGGTTGGGAGGCGTGCCAGTGCGTGGATGCTTCGCTGGATCCCAATCTTTGAGTAACCCGCTGCGGTGTAGCTCCACAGCTCGTCGCATCGTTGCGTCGGAGGGTTCCACGCCATTCGCGAGCGGTGGCGGGTTAGGAAATTGCATCTGCACGGCGGCGATCGCCGCCATCGCGAAATCGCCGCGATTGAGTGCGTGCGCGATTAGGGCGAAGGCACCCGCCTTCGACGTGATGTCGATCGGAAGCCGGTAGCGAATCGTCAGTTCTTTATTCAGTTCCGCAACCGGCCGAACGCTCCAAAACGGACTCTCGGTACCGGGACGCTGCAGGAGCGGAATATCGCCAACAAAAACCCCATCCGCATCGCACGACACGCCACGGGCTCCCCGCTTCGCTGTAAGAGAAAAGCCGCGTAATCCCGGCATCGCGAGCATTGCGATCAGGCTCCGTTGAGTAACTGGGTAATTTGAATGGTTGGAACAGGATCGAGCGTGGCGCGAGCGACTCGTTATTGCGCCGCTTCTACGACCGCCTCAGTCAGCCCGTCGCTGATCTCATCCGCCATCTCGGCGAGCGAGGAGCGCATGTAGGAGCACTCCGGGATCGCGATTGCCGGCAGATTCACGCGCGCCGCGAAGACTTGCTTGCCGCCGAGGATGAAGGCGAGCGCCTTGGCTTTGTCCGGCACGATCTGATGCGGCGGGATGACGCCGCCGAATTCGTGGATCGCGGCATATTTGATGTCGCCGGTGGCGATGCTCACAGAGATGTTTTCCGACGAGTCATCGATCATGGTGACGACCGAACGCGCCAGGGCGCCGCTTTTTTGGTTGAGGACCGCGCCGGAAAGCTTTTGCTGGATTTTTGCTTGCAAGTCGGCGGCAAGCGCGTTGGCCTTGCTTGACAGCGCGTCGCGTACGCGCTCGGGCATCGCCGCAAGCGTCGCGCTATAGCTGTCGAGCAGAGAGAGCTGGAGCATCAGGACCCCACCACGCTGCGATAGGGATCGAGCGAGGCGCGGATGAAATCCGGAATGTCCTTGAGGCTGTACGAAGCGGTCATCTGGCCGGACACGGTCTGTGCGCTTTGGCCGACGCGGGTGCGGTAGCGGTAGCGCTCGGCCACCCATTCGATGCAGGCATTGTTGATCGCGGCCGGAATGAAGCTGTAGGAGATGAGCACGCCGGCGCCGGCATCCGCCGCCGCGAACGTATAGACGCCGCTCGATACATTATATTGGCCCGTAGCGGGCGCGCCGGTCACCGCGGTCAGCGCGGCGCCACTGGCATAAGTGACGCCGGAATCGCTGGCCCACGGCCCGAACGGCGCCGCGGCCGTGACATTATAGGGGCCGGGTGCGGTGGGGACCGTTGCGCTTTCCCCGGTCACGGCATAGCCGGCACTGTAGCCGACGACCACGTTCTGCCGGCCCGGGCGATAGACTGCGCCGAACAGGTCGAGCGCCTGCGGCCGCCCCGGCGGCAGGCCGTCCCAGGGTTCGAGCAGATAGCCGTGGATGTGCGCCGCACCAGCAGCCGGTGCGGGTGCCGCTGCCACGGCGCAGTTGTCGATCACGAGCGAGCTGATTTCGAGCGCCGGATAGCGGCGCAGATAAAGGCGCGCTTTGCCGTCGCCGTCGAGCCGTTCGACGAAGGCGCGCGGGGTGAGCGACGGCCGGCCGAGATAGGCCGCGATCGCGCCGCTGACATCGGTGATAAGCCGCGCCAAGAGCGCATCGTCGGACGAGCCGATGCCGCTCGAGCCCGACAGCCAGGTTTTCACATCGGCAAGCGCGGCAAGATCTGACGCGGCCATTGGCAATTCTCCGCTTAGGACTTTTTGGCCGCCGGCTGCGCACGCCGCAGCGCGGACGCGCTCGCGACACGCGGCTTCGCCGGCGCCTCGGCCTCGACAAAGCCGAAGCACTCGATCAAAAGCGCGCCGATCTCGACCTCCACTTCGTAGAGCCCGTCGCGCGGCGCAATCGCAACACCGGCCACACACGGATCGCCGACGCCCGGAGGCGCTTTCAATTTCATGGGAGGCCTCGTGAAGTTTTCTAGTGGGACGAAATGACCGCTCTGCCGGCGGACGAATGTGTAGACACGTGCAAGCGGAGGGCGCTATACCACAACAATTTTTTCGTTCGGACGCGTATACACGCCAAGAGTCAGGGCTTCTCCAACCGCAGGAGCTTTGTATCGGATAAAGAAACTTTCAAACGTGAAAACGTGCTCATCGCCGTTGTCGTCAGTCAGCACAAGGTCAGCCATTCCCAGCGGACCGCCCATCTGCGCGCCACAATAAGATGAGACTGCGTTAAATAGATCTGTTTCAGTGATCCGGCTGAAATGCGCTGCGAAGCTATCAGACTGAATGCAGTGCCTGCATGGTTTAGCCGAATCGAAATCTGCTGGACGGCGATTGTTGTGGGGATGACAGGTGATCATTCCGACGAGAGGACGTTGGACGCCAACACTTTCGACGAAACGCCAAAGCGTGCTGGATATCGTATTGCCAAAATCTTTGTGAAGCGACTGAACCGAAGCGATGCTGACGGGAAGGTCTTTCGCCTCGCTACCAAATCGGTCCCGCAAAAATAGCAGTCGACCAGCGCCGTAATTCGCCTCGGCTTCTACTTGCTCGTGGCATTCAGGAAGGAGAGTATGTCTGTTATCCCCGTGCATCACGTCGTCGTGCCAAGGTATTAGGCTATGCAGTGTCTCGTGCGCTTCGCTCCACCGATGCTTCTTCACGGGCAAGTCCCCATCGAGAAGAATGCGCCTGCGATCCGGCACATAGAGCGCCTGGAGAGACATCTTTCTTATTGCATCCATCAAGAGCATGGGGCGGTTGAAAACTTGGATAGTCGCCACGCGAATGCGCGAGACCGTCCCGCGAATGAGACTGGGATCATCGGCAGTGTAATAGACGCGATCTAATTTAAGGAGTTCGCAAACATCTTCCAAACGAAGCGGGGGCTCGGGATTTCCAAGTCCCCGCAACACGCGTTCGACACGTCCGTCAATGTCGTGGGCGGTTTTCTCCTTAATTAAGTAGTTTTTAGCCAACCGGCACCTCTATTTCTGCTCACTTAGAACGGAAACAAAAGCATCGAGTGCAGCACGCTCCTCGGCGGTTAGAGCCGCCACAGACTCTGAGCGCGCTGCGAAACGTACAGCCTCATCGATAATGTGGTTATCCTTGGGAACCGTTAGACCAGCTACTTGCAGAAGATTGGCTCGTTGGACACCAAAGAAGTTTGCGAGCTGATACACCGTTCGCAAATCGGGCTTATACTGCCTATTCTCTTCGATCGTAACGAGTTCGAACACTTCAACGTCGGCTCTCTCCGCAAGCGTTTCAACGGTAAGCCCACGGCTGCGACGCGCCAATCGCACGAAACGGCTAAAGGCTACGACTGACTCTTCGGAGGCTTTGACGGGAACTGCTTCGCCATCGAACACCGGATCGATCGCAAGAAGGCCGGCGCCAATCTCGGCATCAGCCTCAAGCTTTGCCATCCTCATGCACCAATCCTTCGTGAATTCGATTTTCATGTCTTACCTCCTTTCGCGATGAAGGCCGCCGCCTGCTCCGGGGTCATCTCGAAGTAGCGAAGTCCTTGGTAGTCAGGATCGGAATCGGATCCCAAATCCGTCATGCCGCAAGTATTGGCGTAAAAGGCGTTGGCCTGCGGCAGGGAATGGAGACCGATTCGACCTTTAAATTCCTGCTCTTTGCTCAACTCGACCGCAGTTCCAATGAGAATGCTTCCAATGCCACGATAACGCGGCGGATCGAAGAGTTCTCTTCGATTCCAAGGAGCGTTCTCCACGAAGCACACATAGATGAGATTCTTGCCGGCTTGGCTCTCAATACGGCAGCGTTTCGTTGTCGTATCGACAAGCATCATGCCCTGCGTGACGCCACCGCAAACAATGCTGAAGCCAGGATATGCCAGCATCCCTTGCAAGGTGGCCGCCTTACGCCGCCAATCCCAATGCCGGCTCTGCGGCCACTGCGCGCGCGCGACGCCTGCCCGGTGGGGTCGCTGCAGCGCTCCGAGCAGCTCAGGGACCCACTCACCTTCCCAATCGGCAAGCTGCTTCTCCGTGATTGCATCGAGCAGTTCCGCCGCCTCGGGCTCACCGGTGGCAACATTCAAAAGAAAGACGGGCGAGACGGTAACAGTCATAACATCATTACCTCGGCCCTCTCCTTCTTCTCCGCATCCTCAAAGAACAACTTTTCGCCTTTCTCGAATCTGCCTTCAACAAGTTGATACAGACGAAGCGCTTGGCGAAGAAGGGCAGTCTTGCTCAACTCCTTTTTAGAGCACAAATCCTCAAGGGCGCTCATTTCAGCGTCCGTCAGATTGAGAGTCATCGTCTTTTTACTTGCGCTCATCTTCCGCTCCGCGGGTTCTCTACTGAGTACCCTATATAGCGAATCGAGCTATTTTGTCAAGAAAAAATAGCTATTTACTAGCTAATAAACAGCTATTATATAGAAACTATGCAAACCCACCCAGAGGTCGGTGGGGGCAAAAAGAGGTATTAGACAAATGCAGGTAGTGGGTCAGTTTGAATAAGGCAGACCGGAATAGGGCTTGCTGTCTAGCCGGGGCAGGGCATATTCGGCCTCCATGGGCATACCTGCTTCGATAATTGCTGGCGCAATCCTAATCGCTGCCGCGATCCTGGTTACAAATCATTGGGCGATACTGTCCGGTTCCGGGAGCCTAGCTGCGGTAGCCAGATTGAATCGGTGGACGGGCTCGATTGAGGTTTGCACCATCGATCTCAGCGCAAAAAGTGCCAAGCCATGGGAACAGCCGTCAAACGGGTCGATGACCGGCACTCCAATTGAATGCAATCCTCAATGACAAAACACCCCAGACGCCCTAGGGACTTCAGCCAAGCGGCCAAATTCGTGGTCGATGTAGCCACAGGGCAGGCCGAGGATCGCGCGCCTACGCCAGAGGAGGAAGGTAAGGACCCGGCCGCTGCCGCCCTTGGTAAAAAGGGCGGACAGGCGCGGGCCGCAAGGCTCACCCAGGCTGAGCGTCGCGAGATCGCTTTGCGGGCGGCTTCGTCGCGTTGGAAGCGACGGGATTAACGAGCCCAGCATCAACAGTAAGATTCTCCGGGGAGTCGGGCTGGGCCTTCAGAATCCCGATTGATTGTACGCCAACAACTCCAGTTGGCATTACTTGCTCCGGCGTGGGGCCGCCGTTGATCGCACCGAAACCAAAAGTGACGGCCAGCATCCATTTGCCTTCATGGAGGTCCGCTTTCTTGATCATCAATTCAACAAGTTCCTTGTAAGGGAACATGTATTGGTTTGCTTCAGGCATTGGTTATCGCCTTTAGTGGAGCAGGTAACGCCTGTAGTGGAGCAGCTAAAAACATTGGTGAAGCGGTTGGTGGTGTAAAAGTTTTACTCAACCACTGTTCTTTGTGTCCGGAAGTTTCGATGTGAACGGTGAAAATTACCGACAATCTATTGCTGTTGAATATCGACCATCGATAACCACCAACCTGTTCCGCTACGCTGCTTACAATAAACTGATTGAGGCTCACGCCGTCACGGTTTGCAGCCAAAGCAGCGCGCCTATGGAGGCTCTTTGGAAGCCTGACAACAAGTTTGCCGCTGTATTCCAATTCCTCCATTGGCTCCGGAATTGTGTGGCCATTGGCAATAGACGATTCAAGCCAGCTAGATGCTGCGTCTTCTAAATTTGCAGCCGCCTCCGCAGCTGTTTCGCCTTCGGCAAAACAACCGGGAAATTCGATAACTTCGGCACGATAACCTCCTTCGTCCTCAGGAACGAGAAGGCGACCATATGGTTTTTTAAGATACTCAGCTGCCGTTGTCATTTTGCTTTGCCTGCACAGGAAGACCGCGTTTCTTTCTCTCGACTTCAAGCGCCGTCGCGTACCTTTCTTCGTAATCAAGTTTCTGTTCCCACGCGATGAAGTCGTCCTCCAACTGGATGAAAATGTTCCTTTGTGTTCCCCGCTTTAGATCTTTTGATCCATGCATCGGAATTGTGAGCACCGGGATATCAAATTCGCTTTCATAGGTTGGTTCTTTGCCTCGATTGACCTTTTTTCGCCCTAGCCGCTCAGCCAACCTTGCCACGGCACTTCCCGTGTGAGGGGCGTCCCGCATCTCCTCAAATTCAGCCCGAAGCTTATCTAGTGCTTTCCGATCCATAGTACTACATGTGATATCACATGTGAATCGGAAAATGTAGCCGTAGGGTTCTTATTTTTGCATAAGAACCCCTCAAATTGTCTATTTCATGCTTGACGCTAAGCATAAAGGGTCATATCATGCCCGGCATGAACAAGCTCGACCGTAAAGCCCGCGCCCGTATCCTCCACCTCCTTTGCGAGGGGCAATCGATCCGCGCCGTGACCCGGTTGACCGGAGCCAGCAAGAACACCGTCACTAAGCTTGTGGTCGATGCCGGGCACGCCTGCACCGAATATCAGGATCGCGTTCTGCGGAACCTGACCAGCAAGCGCATTCAGGTCGATGAAATCTGGAATTTCATCTACGCGAAAAACGACAACGTGAAGGATGCCAAGTCGCCGCCGAAAGACGCTGGGGACGTTTGGACCTGGACCGCAATCGACGCGGATACGAAATTGCTTGTTAGCTGGCTGGTCGCGGATCGTACCAGCGACTCTGGCGTGATCTTCATGAACGATCTGAAGGACCGCCTCGCCAATCGCATTCAGCTAACGAGTGACGGACACCGCGCTTATGTGATTGCCGTCGATGATGCTTTCGGCGAGGATGTTGACTACGCGATGCTGCAAAAGATTTACGGCGCTGATCCGCAAGGCGAGAAGCGGTATAGCCCGGCTAAATGCATTGGCGCGCAAAAACGCCAGATCACTGGCGAGCCCGACCCGAAACATATCAGCACGTCATTTGCGGAGCGCGCCAATCTCACGATGCGGATGCATATGCGGCGGTTTACGCGACTGACAAACGCATTCAGCAAGAAGATTGAAAACCATGCGTGCGCCGTGGCACTGCATTCGATGTATTACAATTTCGTCCGGCTTCACCAAACGCTGAAAGTTAGCCCGGCAATGGCCGCTGGCGTGACGGATCGACTCTGGGAAATGGTCGATGTTGTGGACGTGCTCGATGCGTTTGAAGCGAAGCGGAGGCGTGACGTGAAACCTGTTTTTGAAATTCTAGAATGGAAGATTGGAGGCGGCTACTACGTGAAAATGACGATGCCGAATGCTATCCCTGAGAATATCGAAGGTTTTTCGACCGAAACGGAAGCAGCGCAGTGGATCAGAAATGACTCAGCGGCGTGGCTTCATGCGCGGCGAACTAAGCAACGGGCCATAGACTCCTAGTTGCGGGAGTTCTAGCCTACCCTTTCAACCCTGAAGGGAGGATAGCCATGGCAAAGGTTCGGCCATATCACACGAAGTCCGAAGAAGAACCTGAGCAACGCGATGTGTATCACGATCACGACGATTGCCCCGATGGCAGGCGCATCAAAGCCAAGAACAAAGAAGACGGCACCAACGGCAGACCGCGTTGCAAAGAGTGCATCAGGCTTGGCTAATACACCCGTTCTCTAAATGTGATTTCCCAGTGCGGCCCTGTCGGCTCGTTTGCGTCCAACACGTACCAGACTCGACGTAACGCGAGGATAGGAAGCCCGTGAGCGAGGCAGATGCCCATGGCGCGCCATCCTGCTTCTGGCGCGCCATGGAATCGTATCGTCGGCTCAGGGAACGCGTGACCTTTTCCGCCCTCGCATGATTCAAAGGTCTCAATTCCCTCAGCTTGGAGAAGCCGCACGGCCTTTTCAATGCCGCGATCCAGTTTGCCCGGGATCGGGGAACGCGGGTGCGGCTTTTTCATTGGTGGGGCGCCACAATTCAAACTGACCCACTACCCAAATGCAACATGAAGCCGAGCAGCGGGGGCTCAGCCCCGAGGAAGAAGTCGTTATCGAAAAGGTCGAGGTATTAGAGACCCTTCTGGAAGAAGACGACGGAGAAATCCTCGACGTGATCGAGATCGAGATGTACGCGGCCACGCGCAAGCGAAAGCCCCGTGCGCGCCTCTATAAGTTTCGGGTGGGCAAGACCCTGATCGAGGTGAAGGACCCGATCATCACGGGACGCCGCATTCTCGAACTGGCGGGCAAGGTGCCGCCTGATAAGTACACGTTGCGGCAAGTTGAGCACGGCGGCGTGCTGGCGCGCGGCAGTTTTTCTACTTGGGCACGAATACGCCGCGGTCAAGATTCCAGAGGCACATGCCGGCGTTTCCCGCCTGTGGCTGGCGGCCCCATCCCTTGATACGCTCTAGCATTGTTCGAGCGGCGTCCGGCGCCACCGCGAGAGTCACCTTTGCAGCTTGTAGTCGGACCTGCATGTTGGGATGCTCAAAGAGTGCAAGCAGCGCGCTCCTTTGATCCTCCGGCCGCGCCTTTAATTCATCCCTAATCGCAGCCATCTGGTCAAAGAGGCGATTGAATTTCGCAATTTCACCCCAAAGCAGAGCCTTATCTTGTTCAATACCAATAGCAGCGAACCGGCTGACTAGCTCGGCAACTGTCAAATCAGAGAGATTGGAGCGCTTCACGGCTGTAGAACTCCGAACAGAGTCAGCGCGTACTTTCCGACTCGCACGCGTTCATCCCAACCTTTGCCCCGCAGATATTCTCTCGGCGAAAGGCCAACGAATTCATCGTTTGGCGTTCCATAGCATCCGTTGATCCGCCAATGTGTCAGCGGTCCCCTCTCGATGCGCGAATCACTTGGGTACAAACACTCCGCGTTCGAGATTCCAAAGCGACATGCCGGCGTCGCCAGCCTGCGGCTGACGGCCCCATTTCTGGATACGCTGAAGCATTTGCCGCGCGGCTTGTGGTGCGACCGCAAGAGTCAACTTTGCGGCCATAAGCCGGACCTGCATCTTAGGGTGATCGTAGAGCGATACCAGCGCTCGCCTTTGATCGCCAAGTCGGTTTTTGAGCTCCTGCTCAACAGCCCGCATCTGCCGGAATAGACGAGTATACTTTGCATTGTTGCCGTAGGCCCCTTCCATCATCGCGCTATCCTGCGCAACACCGATCGCAGCAAATCGCTCGACCAATTCATCGATACTCATGGCCTGAAGATTTGCGCTGTTCATGGCTGGAGTACTCCGTACAAGGTCAACGCCATCTTACCAACCCGCACTCGTTCGGCCCAATCCTTGCCCCGGAGATAGTCTCTTGGAGAGAAGTCGCCGAAGTCTGGATTCGGTCTCGAATACCACGCATTAATCAACCAATGCTTCAGGGTCGGAATAAGCAATCTGTTTTCAGGCGCGTCGATCTCATCTGGCGAGAAACCGTCTTGCGCTGCTGACGTCTGCTCGACTGGATGATGAATATCGTATCCCGCTTGCGGGCTCAACGCATTCCGTTGCAGTTCCTCCCAAGTCTTCGGGGGATCAAGATAGGCATCAATGTAAGGCAGAAACTCGTAGAGCCACTCGGCCGCCTCCAAGGCCAGGATAAAGTCGCCGGCTGGTTCACCGGCTAACGCCGCTCCGGCCAGCCAGTACGCGGCAGCTTTGAGAAAAGTATTGACCGCTTTGGCCGTTGGCGGCTCTTCTGGCGGAATTTCAGGTGGCGGTCCGAGCGGCGGACTTTGATTAGATCCAACGCTGGGTGGAATATTTGCAGCGTATTGAGCGCCCCGCTCCCACGTATTGTCCGGTGTGGCGTCGGACAGAATGCGTGGATCGTTCGAAGTTCCGTTCCCACCCTCTGTCGTCCATCGCCCGCCGCCAGAATTGCCGACTGGCACGCGAGGTTCATTCGGATTGTACCCAGCCTTTCGCAATTCCGAGCGCAGGACGGATGCAACTTCGCAGCACGCCTCGCGCAGCGCTTCCGCGATATCTTCGCAATCGCTGCGAATAGCCGCGAGCTCGGCGCGCCTCTGAAGTCGTGCTTCTTCGTCTTGCGCGACGAGCTCGCGGATGGCTTTTGCGATCTCCAGCCGTGTGTGCCACGTGTGTGGCGGGGCTGTGAGAATACGCGATCGTAGTGGCGTCATTCATTGCGATCCATAATCTCCTCATCACAGGACACGATCCGGCAAGCCTTGCCGCGAGCGCGCAACATG
>Ga0210394_10003494_pt1 | contig 19654 bp, 13 predicted proteins | sample IncBWC12MmetaG_FD_160121 | JGI IMG/M metagenome (GOLD analysis project Ga0210394, IMG submission 160121) | Forest soil microbial communities from Barre Woods Harvard Forest LTER site, Petersham, Massachusetts, United States - Inc-BW-C-12-M | ecosystem: Environmental > Terrestrial > Soil >...
TCGCCTATGATATGGGCACGCTGTTCGGCATCAAGGCCTTCGCCGTGGCCATCCTTGGCGGTCTCACCAATCCCTGGGGTGTCGTGATCGCCGGGCTCGCTTACGGTCTGGTGGAGGCCTGCGCTACGACCTGGCTGGGTTCAAGCAGCACCCAGATCGTTACGTTCAGCGCCGTCATCGCCGCGTTGGCGTTGGCGCCGTCCGGACTGTTCGGCCGCCGGACCAAGGTGCGCGTATGAAGATTGTCCTTGTCCTGGTTGCGGCGGTGCTGGCCGCCGGCGTCGCCGCAACCTGTCTCCTTGCGCCCGGCTACTACGCCTATTTGATGGGAACGCTGGCGACGACCGCTCTGGTCGGCGTCGGTTTGAACGTGCTGCTTGGCCTCGCCGGCGAAGTCTCGCTCGGCCAGGCCGGTTTTCTGGCGCTCGGCGCTTACGGCGTCGGAATCCTCACGACCAAGGCCGGCTTGAATTTCTGGGAAGCCTTGCCGCTTGCGGTGTTGCTGGTTGCGGCGGTATCGGCGGTGCTCTCGATCCCCGCACTTCGGGTGACCGGCCCCTATCTGGCAATGGTCACCATCGCCTTCGGCTTCATCGTCGAATCCGTTTCGATCGAATGGCAGGGCCTGACCGGTGGTAGCAGCGGGCTCGCCGGAATTCCAGCGCCGTTCGGCACCGGCGGGACGGCGCTGTTGGCCTGTGTTCTCAGCGTGCTCGCGCTTGCGTTGTTTCACTATTTCACGCGCAGCCCCCTCGGCCTCGCCATGCAGGCGACGGCCACGGCTCCGGCGGCGGCGCGCGGCATCGGGATCAGTGCGTTGCCGGTGCGCACCGCGGCCTTCATGCTGGCCGCCATCGCAGCCGGTCTGGCGGGGGGATTGCAGGCGGCGCTGACGGGTTTCATCGCGCCCAGTTCGTTTCCGTTCTCACAGTCGATCCTGGTTCTATTGGTGGTGGTCGTCGGAGGTGCGGGCCGCACGCTCGGTCCACTGGTCGGGGCAGCGGTGGTTGTGCTGCTGCCGGAACTTCTCGCAAGCCTTGCCGAATATCGCCTGCTGGTTTTCGGCGCGGGGTTGTTGATCGTCCTCTGGGCCGCTCCAGGCGGGATTGCCGGTGCCATCGCGCGCCTGGTGATCCCGGAAGCATCTGCTCCAGATCCCAAGCCGGACACCGACCTCGCCTTGGCACACATCGCGGGCTCTGGCGGCGGTCTTGCGGCCGAAGGTGTTCGCGTCGCGTTCGGCGGCGTTGTGGCGGTGGCGGGTGTTGATCTGACGGCGCCGCCCGGCCGCGTGACCAGCGTCATCGGTCCCAATGGCGCCGGCAAAACGACGTTGCTCAATCTGGTCAGCGGCTTTCAACGCCCCGATGCCGGCACGGTCCGCGTTGGAAGTCGTGAGATCACGGGCCAGCCCGCCTATGACGTCGCGCGCGCGGGCCTTGCCCGTACCTTTCAGACCGCGCAGCCTTTTGGCGGTCTGAGCGTGCTGGACAATGTCCGCCTCGGATTGCTGCGTGGCTCCTGGCGAGGCGAAGCGCCGGCAGCGCTGGCACGGGCACTGCTTTCCCTGGTCGGCTACGCCGGGTCGGAGACGAGGCTTGCTGGGACTCTGCCGCATGTGGATCGCCGGCTTGTCGAGATTGCCCGCGCCCTTGCCACCAGGCCGGCGGTGCTTCTTCTGGATGAGCCGGCCGCCGGGCTTGATGAGGCCGACACGGTCAAGCTGGGCGGCCTGCTTCAGCGCCTGGCCCGTGCCGGTCTGGCGGTCGTGCTGGTCGAGCATGACATGTCGCTGGTGATGTCGATATCGGACGAGATCGTCGTGCTCGACGCCGGACGTCGTATCGCCTCGGGTACGCCGGCTGCCGTGCGTGCCGATACTGCGGTCAAGGCCGCCTATCTCGGCAGCACGACATCGATCGAGCCATTGGCACCGCGAGCACCCGGCGCTCCCTTGCTCGACGTGCGCGAACTCAACGCAGGCTATGGACCACTTGCGGTGCTTCACCAGATTGGCTTGCGCGTCGGCCGCGGCGAGACCATCGCGGTGCTGGGTCCCAACGGTGCCGGCAAGTCGACGTTGATGAAAGCCCTGAGCGGGCTGATCCGGCCTGTCCAGGGCGCTATCGGCTTTGGCGGTGTCGAACTGATGCGGCTTCCGGCCCATCTTGTCGCGCGCGCCGGCTTGATCCTGGTGCCCGAGGGCCGGCAGGTATTTCCGCAATTGACCGTCGCCGAGAACCTCCGCCTTGGCGCGACCCGCCGCGGCGACTTCGAAAGTACGGAAATCGAGACGATGCTCGATCGATTTCCGCGGCTGCGCCCCCGTCTTCACACGGCGGCAGGCTTGTTGTCGGGTGGCGAACAGCAGATGCTTGCCGTCGCCCGCGGCTTGCTGGCGCGGCCTGATATCCTGCTGCTGGATGAACCTTCGCTCGGTCTGGCGCCCGCGGTCGCGGCAGAGCTGTTTGGACAGTTTGCGCGGTTGCGGGACGAAGGCATGACTTTACTGATCGTGGACCAGATGGCAGATCATGTGCTCGCCATCGCGGATCGCGGCTACGTGATCGCAGGTGGCCGCGTGGTCGCGGAGGGCGAACCCTCGGGGTTGCGGGATGCGATGCTGGACGATGCTTATCTTGGTACCCATCCTGCCGTGGTGAATTGATGGATCTGATCATTCGGAACGCCGCTGTGCTTAATGGCAGCGAACTCGCTATCGTCGATATCGGCATTGCCGGTACCACCATCGCCGCCATCTCGCCCTCTCTGAAAGCGGATGCCCGCGAACTGGATGCCGCGGGTTGCCTGGTGATATCAGGCATGATCGAAACGCACATCCATCTCGACAAGACCTGCATCCTCGACCGCTGCCGTATCGAAGAAGGCACCGTCGCCGAAGCCGTCCGGGAAACCGCTGCGGCCAAGCGCGGCTTCACCGTCGAAGACGTTTATGCGCGGGGCAAGCGCACGCTGGAGCGCTGCATCACGCAGGGTACAATGCGCATGCGCACCCATGTCGAGCTCGATCCGGGCATCGGAATGATCGGCTTCGATGCGGTCGACCAGCTCGCGCGCGATTACGCCTGGGCGATGGACCTGGAACTATGCGTGTTTCCGCAGGAGGGACTGACCAATAATCCCGGGACCGAGGAACTGCTGATCGAAGGTCTGCGCCGCGGCGCGCGGGCGATCGGCGCCGTTCCGTATTTCGACACCGACCCGCGCGCCCAGATCGACCGTATCTTCGCAATCGCGCGCGATTTCGATGCCGAAATCGACATGCACCTTGATCTCGCCGAAACCACGCAAGGGATGCAGATCGAATATGTCTGCCGCAAAACCGAGGAATTCGGCTGGGGCGGCCGGGTGGCGGTCGGGCATGTCACCCAGATGTCTCTGCTGCCACCGGAGCGCTTCGGCGCCATCGCAAAGCAGTTGGCCAGCGCCGGCGTCGCGGTGACGATATTGCCCTCGACCGATCTCCACTTGATGGGCCGCAGTCACGACCATGCCGTGCCACGCGGCGTCGTGCCTGCCGAGCCGCTACGGAAGGCGGGCGTGACCTGCTCGATCTCGACCAACAACGTTTTGAATCCGTTCACACCGTACGGCGACGGCTCGCTGATGCGGATGGCGAACCTCTATGCGAATGTCTGCCACGTATCGCGGCCGGCCGACCTCGCCGGTTGCCTCGACATGATCACCGGTTCTGCGGCGCGGCTGATGCGCCTGGATGATTACGGCATCACGGTCGGGGGACCTGCCGACCTCGTCTGCGTGGATGCAAGCAATCCTGCCGACGCGGTTGCGACGCTCGCCCAGCCGCTGTGGGGTATCAAACGCGGCCGGGCGTCCTTTACCCGGCCTCGTCCGCAACTGCATCCGCGAACAAACTAGAGAACAAACGCGTAGGCTGGGTAGAGCCAACGGGTCGCGCGAATGCGCGCCCGATGATGAACTCCGCGATACCCATCAGTCGCATCTCGCAAAGATGATGGGTTTCGCGAAGGGCTCAACCCATCCTACGGCGGAGTTTCGACGCTCTTGTCGTTACTCCGCTGCCTTCGCGGTCTTGTGCATGAAAATACGCGTCGGCGCCGGGAAACCGCAGGACGTGCCGTCGGTGATTTTGACCTGGTCTTCCCACGGCAGCCGGAATGTGCCGGCTACCATGTCCTGCATGAAGGTGTAGGGACAATCCATCGCGCCGCCCTTCACCGCGACGTAACCGCGGTGCCAGAGCTGATAGATGTTGTTCTCGACACCCCAGTGTATCCGCGCCTCGCGCACGAGATCCGGGCGTACCTCCGCGGTGATGATCTCGTCGGCCCGTCCCGTCGTGCCATGGGCGATGACGCTGCCGTCGAAATTCACGATCATGCCTTCACCCATGGAATCGAACGAACCATCCGATCCGCACATGCAGACATTCGCGGTCACCATCAGGTTCTGGAAAGCATTGGCCTGGTTGGTGAAACGCCAGCTCTCGCGGATCGGTGCGGTGTAGCCGGCGGTGCGGATCATGATCTCGGCACCCTTGTAAGCGCACTCCCGCGCCATTTCCGGGAACATGCCGTCGTGGCAGATGATCAGTGCGATCTTGGCGCCCTTGGGACCTTCGATCACGGGAATGCCGACATTGCCGGGCTCCCACGGCTCGACCGGAATCCAGGGATGGAATTTCCGGTAGTACAATTTGATCTCGCCCTGATCGTCGATGATCAGTCCGGAATTGTAGGGATTGCCGTCAGGGTTGTGCTCCATGATCGAAAAACAGCCCCAGATCCTGTTATCAACGCAGGCCTTCTTGAAGGCCGCGACTTCGGGACCGTCTAGCCGGCACATGATGGTGGGGTTGATGTCCATGGACAGGCCGTGCAGCGAGTATTCCGGGAAAACCACGAGATCCATGGTGCCGAGATTGCGGCGGGCCTTGCCGACCATGTAGACGATCCGGTCGGTCTGGCGCGCCAGGTCGGCCTTGGTCACTACGACCGGCAGTTGCAGTTGAACGAGCCCGATGACCACGCCTTCGGGAGATTTGTTGAGACCGCCAAGTCCGTTCATGTCCTAACTCCTTGCAGAGAACCGTGTGTCCGTGCGTCGGTGCGCGAATAGGCCGGAACGAACAAACCCGATTTTTGCAGGCAGCAAAAGATCATATTTCAGGCGATCGGGCAGACGGTTCTTGCCCGGCGAAGGCCGGCCTTTATCGCGCGATAACGGCTTCAAACGGCGCCATGGCCGGACCGGTTTGCGATCGATAAGGCTCTCGCCGGGAAGCGGGGTGGCTGGTATAGGCCCCCAGGAAATCGTAACACGGGCTGCCGTTGCGCGCGGTCATTCGAGAATAGAGAAGCCATCAATGTCTAATTTATCGAAAAGCCCTGGCGCCAGGTTGCGGGTAGCGATTGCCGGACTGGGGCCGATCGGAACGAAGGTCGCCGAGGCGCTGGACGGGGGCATAGATGGATTGATGCTCGCCGCGGTGTCGGCGCAAAACCCCGAAAAGCACCTGACCTGGCTTGGCAACCTGAAGACGCCGCCGGCCGTCTTGCCGATCGAACAACTCTCCGACGCCGCCGACATCGTCATCGAGTGCGCCCCGGCCAAGCTTTTGAGGTCGATCGTTGCTCCCTTTGTGGAAAGCGGAAAGACGGCCGTGGTCCTGAGCGCCGGTGCGCTGCTCGACAATGAGGACCTGATTGTATCAGCGAAACAAAATGCCGGTCAGATCGTGGTGCCGACGGGAGCGCTGATAGGCCTCGATGCCGTGACGGCCGCTGCGGTCGGGAATATCCATTCGGTCAAGATGGTGACCAGAAAGCCCGTTCAAGGGTTGGCCGGTGCTCCCTATATCGTGGACAACCATATCGACATCGATCGCATCACCGAGCCGCTGCGGATATTCGAGGGGACGGCGCGGGAGGCGGCGAAAGGATTCCCGGCCAATCTGAATGTGGCCGTCGCGCTTTCGCTTGCTGGCATCGGGCCTGATCGAACACGGCTGGAAATCTGGGCGGATCCGACGGTAACGCGCAACATCCATCGGGTGGAAGTGGAATCCGATTCCGCCCGTTTCTCGATGTCGATCGAGAATATCCCGTCGGAAAATCCGAAGACGGGGCGTATCACCGCGCTCTCCGTCATCGCCTACCTGCGCAAGCAGCGTTCGGCGCTTCGGGTCGGCACCTGAAACGCTTTGTCCTATTTGGTGCCATAGGCGCGGTCGCCGGCGTCGCCGAGGCCGGGCAGGATATAGGCGTTTTCGTCGAGCCCCTCGTCGACGGCCGCGAGCCAGATCGGAACGTCCGGGTGAATGCCGCGCATGCGCTCGATGCCCTCCGGCACGCCGATCAGGCATGCCAGGCGGATGTCGTTCGCGCCGCGCTCCTTCAGCCGATCGACCGCCGCGACGGCGGAGTTCGCCGTTGCCAGCACCGGTGAAATCACGATCACCTGCCGCTCGTGCAGATCGCTCGGCGCCTTGAAGAAATATTCCACGGCGACGAAGGTCTCCGGTTCGCGGTATAGGCCGATATGGGCGACGCGCGCGTTCGGCACCAGATCGAGCATGCCTTCCGCGAAGGTGACGCCGGCCCGCAGCACCGGGGCGAACACCAGTTTCTTGCCGGCGATCTTCGGCGATTTCATATGCGCAAGCGGCGTTTCGATATCGACATCGGCCAGCGGCAGGTCGCGGGTGATCTCGTAACACAACAGCATCCCGATCTCCTTGAGGAGTTCGCGAAATGCCTTGGTCGAAATATCTGTTTCCCGCAACAGCGTCAGCTTGTGCTGCACCAGCGGGTGGCTAACGACCGTGACGCCGTCCATGTTGTTGACCCCGATCTAGAATACAGTGCCGTCGCTTATGACTTTCACGGGAGGTGAGGCGTCGGCACGGCGCTCGCGCGCCAGCAACCGGCCCGCGGCCCAGGTTCCGCCTTCAAGAATCTTCGCCAATGGCAGTGAGGTGGCATCGAGCCCAAGCCGTTGCCGCAAGCCATCGGCGATGCGGTCGAGCAGCGCCACCGTCAGCGCGCGCCACTCGACAACCAGCGATGATCCCACTTCATGCTGATGCTGCGCAGCTTCGGCATCGCGAAACGCGAGCACCCCGATGTCGACGAAAAGCCCGCCATTGCGATACTCGGCTAAGCCCGTGAGACCGTCGATATCGGTCACACGGATGCCGGTCGCTTGCAGCGGCTCGATGAGGGAATAGGCCAACCATTGCGACAGCTTGTGCAGCGGCATCAAACCGCTGGTCGCATCGACCGTCGTCAGCGCCGGATGTTTCCAGCAGTCGCCGAGCGCTATTCCGCCGAGCGTCAGCCGCGACGGCCAGATCGGGCCAAGTTGTTGCAGCAGGGTCGAAAGAATCGCAGGGGCGGGGAGCTGCTGATCGTTTGCCTGCGTCGCATATCGATCGAACAGGCCGCCCGGTCGCGGTGTATCGTGGCTGCCGAACACCTGCGGCTTCGCGGCCACCAGCGCGCCAAGGCGGCGCAACAAATCAATGCGGCCGTCAAGGCCGACCAGCGGATTAGCATCCGAAACCTGCAAGCCGCGTTCGAGGTCGGCCACGGAGAAATTCGCAAGCACCTCGGCATCGGCCCGCAAGGGATCGCGCGGATCGGCCGAGAACGCGCCGGCGGCGAACATCGCAAGGCTCGCCAGTCCCAGTCCCTCCGAACGACCGATCGCTGATCCGGTTTTTGGATCGCGATATCGCCATGACGGGCCGGCACCGGCATCGAGAAAGACGCTGACGATGGCCAGATCGAATTCGGCCCGGGCGCGGGCAGCGCGATCCGGCCAACGGATCCGGTCGGCGATATCGGCCCAGCGATTGTCCCCGTTCATGACGAAGTGCCGCCAGCGCGAATGAAACGGCACCTCGAACGAAGGATAGGCCTTGCGCGTCGTTTGCAGCACCAGGTCGACCGCGTTGTCCATGCGGTCGAGGTGGATGCGGAAGTTCGGAAGCTTGTCGTCGAGGCCAATGGCGAGCATCCGATGCGCGCGTTCGCGAACGGCCCTGGCATTCAACAACGACAGCGCGGCCGGTGTCTCGGGATTTGCCACGGACACGGCCGTCCTCTCTCAATACTTCTCAAGCGGACGGCCGACCGAATTGATCAGATCCTGCGGCTGTGGCGGCTCTGGCGAGAAGTAACCGGCGGCCTTCTTGGCCGCGATTTCCACATGGGCGTCTGGTGGCACCAGATCGTCGGGGATCGGGACGCGTTCAACGATCTCGATGCCCTGGCTGGTTAGCGCGTCATGCTTCATGTCGCTCATGGAAACGAAGCGGTCGATACGCTTCAGGCCGAGCCAGTGGATCACGTCCGGCATCAGTTGCTGGAAGCGGGCATCCTGCACCCCGGCCACGCATTCGGTGCGCTCGAAATACTGCGCGGCGGCATCGCCGCCCTCCTGGCGCTTGCGTGCGTTGTAAACCAGGAACTTGGTGACTTCGCCGAGCGCGCGGCCTTCCTTGCGATTGTAGACGATGACGCCGAGACCGCCGGTTTGCCCGGCGCGTGCGCATTCCTCGATACCGTGGAGCAGGTAGGGACGGCAGGTGCAGATATCCGAACCAAATACGTCGGAGCCGTTGCATTCGTCATGGACGCGGCAGGTTATCTTGGTGCGGTGGTCCGGCAGTTTGCCGACGTCGCCAAACAGATAGGCCGTCATACCGCCGATCGGCGGCAAAAACACCTGCAGGTCAGGCCTGGTCACGAGCTCCGGGAACATGCCCGCGGTCTGTTCGAACAACTGCCGGCGCAAATTGTTTTCGGTGGTCGCGAAGCGCTGCGCCATGCCGGGCAGATACCATACCGGGTCGATCGCGATCTTGACCACGGAGACGCTGCCGTTCTTGTGCACGACCTCGCCATCCTGCTTCAGCCTACCAGCTTCCATCGCCGCCTTCAGTTCGGGCAGATCGAGACGAGCGCGGGTGATCGCGATGCTCGGACGGATATCGATGCCTTCGGCGATCTCTGTCGCGAAGTTTTCCGCGGCGAGATGTCCCCAGGGGTCCAGCGAGACGATCCGCTCCGGTTCAGTCCATTGCGGGAACGGCCCGATCGTTTCGGCGGGGTGGGTGTTGGTGAGGTCCGGACGCCGGATCGGATTGAGTGCGCCGGATGAAACGGCGAGCGCACGATACACCGAATAGGAGCCGCCGTGGGTGCCGATGACGTTGCGATCCTGCGGGCGCGACACCGTGCCGATGACCGGCCCGCGGTCACACGCACTGGCTGCGCCCCAGCGGATTGGGAAGTTGTGCTTGGCGCCCGGTGCCGGGTGCGAGGTAAGGCGGATATGGTCAATCCGATTTGAGCCAGTCATCGCAACGAACCCCCGAAATGGCGACGGCCCGCCTAAGCAGACGGGCCTGGTCACCAACCATGGAATTAACGCCGCGGCTACAGCCGCATGAGCAAGTATATAGTCATATAGCGGCCGAACACAACGGCGATTCCTGTGCTGCTTTAGTTGAGAGGCCGGCCTATCGGGGTGCCCCGGCCGTTAACTCTTTCGGCCCCATGCCGGCGGAATGTTGACTGAAAACGCGGCGTCTCGCCTGAATTTCATCGAATACAATGTGCGATCCACGGCCTGTGCGGATGGCGATTTGAAGGGAGGGGGCTTCATCGCGCTCGCGTGAAAGCAATCAAGATGCGGTGCCAATAGGCGAGACGCTGCCGTCAAAGCTGAGGTGGCGCCCTGCGCAAGTCAAAACCGACCGGTTTTCTGGCGATCTGAAAAACCGGCAAGCTTGGCCCCGATGGTTATTCTTGCCCATTAATATCTCCGCATGCGCAAATATTGAGCGCGCCATTTGTGGTGCTGTTTGCCAGTATTTGCCCCATGACGCTGGCAGTACCGAAAGCATTGAAGCAGGATAATCCGGACGTTACGCTACGCCCGGACATGCGAGACTCGTCCGTCGCCTCGATCGAGCCGGTAGGTATGAACAACACAGCGGATGCCCGCGCCGAATTGGACGCTTCACCCCAACGCCTGGCGGTAGACGTTCGCAATGTTTCGCTGACGTTTGAAACCGCCGACGGCAAGGTCGAAGCGTTGTCGAACGTCAGTCTGCAGATCGCGGACGGCGAATTCGTCTCCTTCATCGGTCCGTCCGGCTGCGGTAAAACCACGATGCTGCGGGTGATCGCCGATCTCCAGCAGCCGACCGCCGGCACGCTTCTCGTTAACGGCATGAGCGCGGAGCAGGCGCGTCTCGAGCGTAGATACGGCTACGTATTCCAGGCGCCCGCGCTGTTTCCGTGGCGCACGATCGAGAAGAACCTGAAGCTGCCGCTGGAGATCATGGGTTTTTCCGATAGCGAGCAGCAGCAACGAGCGGCACGCTATCTGGCACTCGTCAACCTCACCGGGTTCGAACGCAAGTTTCCCTGGCAATTGTCCGGCGGCATGCAGCAACGGGTATCGATCGCCCGCGCCTTATCGTTTGATCCCGAACTGCTGCTGATGGATGAGCCGTTCGGCGCGCTCGACGAGATCGTGCGCGATCATCTCAATGAACAGTTGCTGCAATTATGGGACAAGACGGGAAAGACGGTCCTGTTTGTCACCCACTCGATTCCCGAAGCGGTGTTCCTGTCCACCAGGATCGTGGTGATGTCGCCACGACCCGGACGGATCATCGATGTCATCGATTGCAATTTTCCTCGCGACCGCACCCTGGAAATTCGCGAGACGCCGGAGTTCCTGAAGATCGCCCAGCGCGTGCGCGTCGGTCTGCGGGCGGGGCATTCCTATGACGAATAGCGCACTCGCTCCGACGGCGTCAGGCGCCCTGCGGCATCATCCGCTGCTGGAGCGTTACGCTCCGATCTTGACGATCGTGCTGGCGCTGATTGCGATCTGGTACGTCGCGGCCGTCCTGATGAACCTGTCGCTGGTGCGCGACGGTTTTGAGCGGGAGGAGACGCCCTACACCATATCCGATCTGGTTGCGGGGACCATGAGCGCGGAGCGGCCGCTGCTGCCCGCACCGCACCAGGTGATTGGCGCCTTTGTCGATTCGGTTTTCGGTTATGCGCCGACTGCGCCGCGCAGCCTGGTCTATCATTCGGCGGTGACGCTTTCGGCGACGCTGCTCGGGTTCGTGCTGGGCGCGCTGCTGGGTATCGGTCTGGCGTTGATGATCGTGCACAGCCACGTGCTGGAGAAGAGCCTTTTGCCCTGGATCATCTGCTCGCAGATGGTGCCGATTCTGGCGCTGGCGCCGATCTTCATCGTGGTGCTCGGCGCGATCGGCTTGCAGGGCCTGCTGCCGAAGTCGATCATTTCGGCCTATCTGTGCTTTTTCCCGATCACGATCGGAATGGTGAAAGGTTTCACCGCCCCGGACCCGATGCAACTCGATCTGATGCGCACGTGGTCGGCGACGCCGCGACAGGTGCTCTCGAAGCTGCGCTGGCCGGCAGCGGTTCCCTTTCTTTTCGCCAGCCTGAAGGTCGCAATAACGATCTCGCTGATCGGGGCTATCGTGGCTGAGCTTCCGACCGGCGCCGAGGCAGGCATCGGCGCGCGACTGCTGGCCGGCTCCTACTACGGCCAGACCATCCAGATATGGGCGGCGTTGCTGGCGTCGGCGATCCTTGCCTCGGGCCTCATTGGCCTGGTGGATCTGACCGAGCGAGGCGTCGCGCGGCAAATGGGGACGCGGTCGTGAACCCACGCCGGCGCAGATTGGGCTTTATCCTCGCCGCGGTCGTCATGCTGGTGGCGCCGGTCCTGCCGCTCTCAAATGAAGTTGCCAGCACCTTGCCGGCGCGGCCGAACTTGCTGGTGTTGACGCTGGGGGCGGCGCTGTTGTTCGCAATGGCCGCATGGATCGGAGGTTTATGGGCAACCCTCTTCGGTTTTGCCGGTGTTCTCTGCGCCGCCATCACGACGCTCACGTTGTTACACGGTGCCGATATCGGCGGTTCGGCCGCGATTGGCTTCTGGGTGATGGTGCTCGCGGCCTGGCTCGGCTCGGCCCTTTGCGTGATGGAACTTGCTTCGGTACGTCCGCGCGATGACGCATCGCGCCGCATGCTCAATCTTGCAATTCCCCTGCTGTTCGGCGCGGTGGTGTTCTATCTCTGGGAAGTACTGGTCCGCGGCTTCGGCGTACCCTCCGTGATCATGCCGTCGCCGAGTGCGGCGGCGGCGCGGTTCGCGTCATCGTTGCCGACGCTCGGACAGGATTTCGTCCAGACGTTTATTCGCGGCGTCTTGATCGGCTATGTTCTCGGCTGCGGCGCGGGTCTGCTGGTCGCGATTGTCGCGCAACGTTTCGCGTTTCTGGGGCGCGGCCTGCTTCCGCTCGGTAATTTCTTTTCGGCGCTGCCGCTGGTCGGCGTGGCCCCGATCATGGTGATGTGGTTCGGCTTCGACTGGCCATCGAAGGCCGCCGTCGTGGCGCTCGTGACATTCTTTCCGATGCTGGTGAACACGCTCGCGGGATTATCCGCGTCCGGGCATATGGAGCGCGACCTGATGCGATCCTATGGCGCGGACCATCGGCAGATGCTGACGAAGCTTTATTTGCCGGCGGCGCTGCCATTCATTTTCAACGCCTTGAAGATCAACGCCACGCTGGCGCTGATAGGCGCGATCGTCGCCGAATTTTTCGGTACGCCGACGCAAGGCATCGGCTTTCGCATCTCCACGGAGGCGGGGCGAATGGCGATCGATATGGTGTGGGCGGAAATCGCTCTCGCCGCGATCGCTGGAATGGCTTTCTACGGACTTGTCGCGCTCGCCGAGCGCGCGACCACTTTCTGGCATCCATCCTATCGAACCTGACTCGGCGGGTTCCTGGAGATTCGGAGTATCGAATGAAGAACATAGTGGCAATTGCAGCAGGCGCGACGATGGGTTGGTCGTTGGCGACGGCGCAAGCGGCCGACGCCGTCACCATCCAGTTGAAATGGGTCGCGCAAGCCCAGTTCGCCGGGTATTTCGTGGCCAAGGAGAAAGGCTTCTACAAGGACGCCGGGCTCGACGTCACGATCAAGCCGGGCGGTCCGGATGTGGCGCCTCCGCAGGTGATCGCCGGTGGCGGCGCCGATGTGGTGGTCGACTGGATGCCGTCGGCGCTGGCGTCGCGCGAAAAGGGTGTGCCGCTGGTCAACGTCTCGCAGACGTTCAAGAAGTCCGGGCTCATGCTGACCTGCCGCGCCGATACCGGCATCAAGAAGCCCGCCGATTTCAAGGGCAAGACCATCGGTGTCTGGTACGGCGGCAACGAATATCCGTTCCTGTCCTGGATGTCGAAGCTTGGCTTCAAGACCGATGGTTCCGCGGGCGGCGTCAAGGTCATCAAGCAGGGCTTCAACGTCGATCCGATCCTGCAGAAGCAGGCCGACTGCGTCTCGACGATGACCTACAACGAGTATTGGCAGGTGATCGACGGCGGCTACAAGCCGAGCCAGCTGGTGGTCTTCAAATACGAAGACGAGGGCGTGGCCACACTCGAGGACGGTCTCTATGTACTGGAAAAGAACCTGAAGGACCCGGCGTTCTTGGCCAAGATGGCCAAGTTCGTCAAGGCTTCGATGAAGGGCTGGGACTACGCCAAGAACCATGTGGATGAAGCGGTGAAGATCATCCTGGCCGGGGACTCGACCGGCGCGAAAACTGAAAAAGATCAAAAGCGGATGATGACCGAAGTCGCCAAGCTGCTCGACGTCGCCGACGGCAAGCTGGACGTCAAGGATTACGATCGAACGGTCGCTGAGTTGATGGCGGGCGGATCGGATCCCGTCATCACCAAAAAGCCGGAAGGCGCCTATTCGTTCGCAGTCTATGATGCGATGAAATAATCCGGACGAATTGACGGATGCGGGCGGGCGGCCGGCCGGCCGAGTTCGGCCGCCCGTGGGCCCAGAAAAAATAGCTATCGACAGTTGCGCAGACTTTATAGAAATCGCCGATCGGGAGCGAACTGCCGGAGCGCCGGCGGTTAGATTGAGGATGCATCCCGACAATCGAAGCAGAACCTATTTTGTCGTCGTGAGCCGCCGCGGCAATGGCGCAAATCCGTTCGGCTGGGAGATCCGGCGCCGAAAACAGGCCATGGGCGTCAAGGTCTCAGGCGATGGCTATCGCTCTCATCGGGCGGCCCAGCAGGCTGGAAAAAGCGCGCTGGATAGATTTTTGAACGAGCTGTCCAAAGAGGCCGAAGCAAACCGCTGATCGGTTGCCGCGGGCAGCGCGGGATGGCCGGAAATTCCACGGTTACCGGCCATAAAAGCGTCGGGCAACCTTACGGCCGCGGTGAGGATGGCTGCGGTATGGACGGCTGCGGCGAGGATGTCTGCAGCAAGGGCGGCTGCTGCAACGACGACAGCTGGCCGTTTGGATTCCAGCCGCCGCCCAGGGCCTGGAACAGGCTGCTTGCGGCGAGCAGCTTGGTCAGGCGGACTAGCACCAAATTGTTCTCGTTGATGAGGAGTGTCTGCTGGGTCTGCAATACGGTGATGAGGTTAACCGTGCCGGCGCGCAATTGAGTTTCGGATACCTCGAAAGCCTTGCGGGAATCGGCCACGGCCTGGGCCTGGAGACGCTCTTGCAGGGTGGATTGCGAAAGCGCCACCAGGGCTTTCTCGACGTCGGTGAACGCCGACAGTACCGCCTTGCGATAAGCCTGCAGGAATTGCAGTTGCAGGCCCTTCGCGTTTTTCAATTCGCTTTCCAGAAGGAATCCGTCGAAGACCGGCTGCGTCACGCCTGCGGCTAGCGAATAAAACATAGCACCCGGTCCGAATAGCGATCCAAGTGCGGCGCTCTGCACCCCGGTTTGAGCGGTTAACGTTATCTGCGGGAAGAACGCGGCGCGTGCCGCTTCGACACTGAAGTTGGAGGAGGCAAGCTGGGCTTCGGCTAGACGGACGTCCGGTCTCTGGTTGAGCAACTCCGAGGGCATGCCCGGCGTGACGCGTGGAACCGCGATCTGCGTCAACGTTCCGCCGTTGACCGTGAAATTCGCCGGCGCCCGCGCGAGTAGCAGCGCAAGGGTGGCAATATTCTGTTTCAACGTGATTTCAAGCGGAGGAATGGCCGCGCGCTCGGTCGATACCAAGGCTTCCTGTTGCGATAGATCGAGCTGTGAAGCCGTTCCGCCGTTAAATTGCTGTTTGATCAGGTTGAGAATGCGCTCAGCCGCGGCGAGGTTGCGGCGCGCGACGCGAATCTCGTCCTGCGCGGCGAGGATCTGGAAATAGGTGTTGGCGACGGTCACGATCGTCGTGAGCGTCACGACGTCGCGATTGTATCGGGACGCGCTTGCGGTCTCTTGCGCGGCAAAAAGCGTCGCGCGGTTCTTGCCCCAGAAATCGAGCATGTAGCTTGCGGTGAGGCCGAGACTGTATTGCGGGAACGTCGCCCCGCCGCCGACCCCATTAGCGCCACTAATGCCGGAGCTCGCAGTATGCACTTTCTCCGCGTTTCCTGTGCCGGTGAGCGACGGCAACAGGGGCGCACCCAATATCCCCACCTGGGCGTCTGCCTCGACGATCTGGGCGATGGCGACCGCAATATCGAGATTGTAGATTTGCGAGGTTTCCATCAGCGACGTCAGTTCGCTGGACCGGAAGCCACGCCACCAATCCAGCGCGGGAAGGGCGCGGTCAGGAGCACCGTGGCCGCCTTCGCGATAGGCCGGGGGTATCTCGAGATTGAGTTCGGGCCGCTCGGGTCCAAGGAAGCAGCCCGATAGCGCCGGGCCAAGCAGGAGGGCGGAGAGGGCGGCACCCAGGCGGCTTCTGCCGCCCAGTCTTGCGACATGGGAGATCGGCTTCGGCGCACCTTCGTGCAGGGGGAGCCGTTCACGCTGCGACCCCGATCGGGCTCCGGCTGCTTGCGGGAATGATTCCCCTTTGAACCCGAAATGACGCAGGGCTCGTTCGAGAGTTTGGCCGATCATTGGTGCTACTACCGACATGCTACTTACGATTATTCGCCTGGTTGCATCGTGGAATCGGGGGCGAGCGGCGCGGCGCCGCCATCCCTCAGACGCTGGCTCCATAGCCGGAACCGGTCCATATACAGATAGATGACCGGCGTTGAATAGAGCGTCAGCACCTGACTGAGGATCAGGCCCCCAACAATCGCAATACCGAGCGGCTGTCGAAGCTCACCGCCATCGCCCATGCCGATTGCAAGGGGCAGGGCGCCGAGCATGGCCGCCATGGTCGTCATCATGATCGGCCTGAAGCGGAGCAGGCAGGCTTCGTGGATGGCATCAAGCGGACTGAGCCCGCGCCTTCGTTCGGCGTCGAGTGCGAAATCAATCATCATGATCGCGTTCTTCTTGACGATGCCGATCAAAAGGATGACGCCGATCAGCGCCATGATGCTGAACTCGGTCTTGAACGCCATCAGGGCCAGGAGCGCACCCACGCCCGCGGACGGCAATGTGGACAGGATCGTCAGGGGGTGAACGTAACTTTCATAGAGGACGCCGAGCACGATGTAGATCGTGACGAGCGCCGCCAGGATGAGGAAGGGTTGATTGCTGAGCGAGTCCTGAAAAGCCTTCGCCGTGCCCTGGAATGTGCCGCGAATGGTCGCGGGTACGCCGATCCGGTTCATGGTGGCCTCGATCGAGGCGACAGCCGTGCTGAGCGACACATTCGGCGGCAGGTTGAACGAGATGGTGTTGGCGACCAGCAGGCCCTGATGATTGACCGCGAGGGGGGTCGCGCCTTGCGTAAAATGCGCGACAGCGGACAGCGGAATCATTGTCTCCTGGGTTGTACTGACCGCGGATCCGGTGGAAGCCACTCCCTTGCCGGTGGCGCCGATCGAGTTGGTTGCGAGATTTCGAGCGGCTTGAGCGTTGGCGGAGTTTGTTGAACTCGATGCTCCGGTCGCAACCACGGTTCCTGCCACCGCATTTGTCGCCTGCGACCCGCCGACCGAGCCTCCGGATGTGCTGACATAGACGTCCTTCAGTGTTTCCGGATTCTGCCAATATTGCGGCGCCACCTCCATGATCACATGATACTGGTTGCGGGCGACATAGATGGTCGACACTTGGCGCTGGCCGAACGCATCATACAGCGTGTTGTCGATCTGGCTGACGGTGATACCCAATTGGGCGGCGGCGTCCCGGTCGATGACGAGGTCGGACTCGAGCCCCTTGTTTTGCTGGTCGCTGTTGACGTCGGTGAGATCCGGATCGGTCTGCAATGCCGCCGCGATCTTCGGCGACCATTCATTGAGATCCTCCAGGGTGGGGCCCTGCAAAGTGAACTGGTATTGCGCGTTGCTGGCGCGTCCGCCGACGCGAATGTCCTGCACCGCCTGCAGGAACAGGGTTGCCCCCGGAATAACCGCCATCTCGCGCCGCAGCCGCGCGATGATGGCGTCGGCGGAAATTTGACGCTCGTTGAGCGGACGCAGCGAGACGAATACAAAGCCGGAATTGGTTTGACCGCCGCCGGTGAACCCGACGGCGGTTTCGACCGCGGGATCGTTCTTGATGATGGTGATGAATTGCGTCAGCTTCTGCTGCATCAGTTGGAACGAAATGCTCTGATCCGCCTGGATCGAGCCGACCATCCGCCCGGTATCCTGCTGCGGGAAAAAGCCCTTCGGGATGACGCCGTACAGATAGAAGTTGAGGCCCAGCACCGTGGCGAGAATCAGCATCATCGATGCCGGATGCTGAAGTGCTACCGTCAGAGTCCGCCGATAGGCGTTCAGCATGGCATCGAAGAAGCGCTCGCTGGTCCGATAGAGCCATCCATGTTGCTCGTCGGAATCATTGCGAAGCAATACGGCGCACATCATCGGTGTGGTCGCCAGGGAAACCGCGAGCGAGATCATGATCGATATCGAGATCGTCATAGCAAATTCGCGGAACAGGCGGCCGACGATGCCTCCCATCAGCAGGATTGGAATGAAGACGGCGATAAGGGAGATGCTCATCGAAAGCACGGTGAAGCCAACCTCGCCGGCTCCCTTGATTGCCGCTTCCAGCGGAGTCAGCCCGTTCTCGACATAGCGGGTGATGTTCTCAAGAACGACGATGGCGTCATCGACCACAAACCCGGTGGCGACCGTCAGCGCCATGAGCGAGAGATTGTCGAGACTGTAACCCATCAGATACATGGCGGCGAATGTCGCGATCAACGATACCGACACCGCCACGACCGGCACCAGCGTCGCGCGAAGGTTTCGCAGGAATGCAAAAACCACCACGATCACCAGCAACACAGCGAGGATCAGGGTCCGCTCGACGTCGCGCAGCGACGTGCGAATGGTCGTCGAACGGTCGACCGCCAGTCCGATGTCGATGGCCGGTGAAATCGAGGCCCTTAACTGGGGCATCAATCCCTTCACCAGATCGACAGTGCTGATGATGTTCGCACCCGGCTGCCGGTAGAGTATGATCAGGACTGCCGGTTTGCCGTTTGCCAGGCCGGCGTTACGGAGATTTTCGACCGAGTCGGTTACATCACCGACATCCGAGAGATGAACCGCCGCGCCATTCCGGTAGGCGAGGATCAGGGACCGGTAGTCGTCGGCCTTGTTGGCCTGGTCGTTGGCATAAATCTGAAAACGCTGATCGCCGACATCGATTCCGCCCTTGGGACTGTGCGCGTTGGCGCCGGCGAGCGCGGCTCGCACGTCCTCAAGACCGACACCGTATTTGTAAAGCGCCTGCGGAATGAGTTCGGCCCTTACCGCAGGCAGCGAACTACCGCCGACAACGACTTCGCCGATGCCCTCGACCTGCGACAGTTTCTGCGCCAGCACGGTCGATGCCGCGTCATATAGATCGCCGCGGGTCATCGTGTCGGACGTCAGGGTCAGGATCAGGATCGGAGCGTCGGCGGGATTGACCTTGCGGTATGTCGGATTGGACCGCAGGCTGGTCGGAAGGTCGGCGCGTGCCGCATTGATAGCTGCCTGCACGTCGCGTGCCGCACCGTTGATGTCGCGGTTAAGTCCGAACTGCAGCGTGATGCGGACCGCGCCGACCGTGCTCGACGAGGTCATCTCGGTCACGTCGGCGATCTGTCCGAGATGTCGCTCAAGCGGGCTAGCGACAGTGGTCGCGACATCTTGCGGGCTGCCGCCCGGTAGCGTCGCTTGTACCGAAATGGTCGGAAAATCGACCTGCGGCAACGGCGAGACCGGCAACTTGAAAAACGCCACGACCCCCGCCGCTGCGAGACCGAAGGTGAGCAACGTCGTTGCGATTGGCCGACGAATAAAGGGGGTTGACGGTCCCATGGTTCAGTTCAGTTGGTTCGCTGGGCCGGCGCGGGATGCCCGGCGAACCGCGCCGCCAGCCGGTCGAACCAGAGATAGATCACGGGTGTCGTGAACAGGGTCAGCATTTGGCTGACCAGCAGGCCGCCGACGATGGAAATGCCAAGCGGGTGGCGCAGTTCGGAACCCGCGCCGGTTCCGATCATGAGCGGCAACGCGCCGAGAACAGCGGCCATCGTGGTCATGAGGATAGGACGGAATCGCAACAGACAGGCCTGGTAGATCGCTTCCCGCGGAGGCTTGCCCTCGTTGCGCTCGGCGTCGAGCGCGAAGTCGATCATCATGATCGCGTTCTTCTTCACGATGCCGATCAGAAGGATAATTC
>Ga0210394_10003496_pt1 | contig 19637 bp, 17 predicted proteins | sample IncBWC12MmetaG_FD_160121 | JGI IMG/M metagenome (GOLD analysis project Ga0210394, IMG submission 160121) | Forest soil microbial communities from Barre Woods Harvard Forest LTER site, Petersham, Massachusetts, United States - Inc-BW-C-12-M | ecosystem: Environmental > Terrestrial > Soil >...
GAGCTCCGTTTCATCCCCGGAAAACCGCAGATGAGGTTCCTGCCAGAGGATCGGCAGCGCTTGCGGCGGTTGAGGCAACATTTGAATGTCCATGGCTTCGCTCGAAGTCTCCAGTCCCGTTTCACCCGCCGGGCTCAGGTCGATTTCGACAACTGGCGTAGTGCGGACAAAATCCCGCACCTCCAGTCGACGCTCCCGTGTGCCGTTCGCGGTGTAATTCGAGGCTTGGTTCGACGGCTGGAATGTTACCAGTCCGGCCGTCTCCAGTTGATAAGTATTCCGTTGCGCATTCAACGGCTCAAAGGAATGATTCGGCAGTGCGGCTGCCATTGCACAAAGAAACTCCATATCGGGACGTGACATCGGCGCCACTTCCGCCAGCACCGCCAACGGCATTTGGACGAGAAATCCAGCCGCTTCCGCCGGCGCCGTCACTTCCGGCGGTTTTACTTCCTCACGCGGCGTGGGCTTCTCCTCTACCGCAGGACGCTCGGCCACCGGAGCCGGCGCGGAAACCACTGGCTTCTCCGCCACTGGAATCTCCCGATAAGTAGGTTCCGCTGCCGGCCTCTCGGAGATTTTCAGAGAAGCGGGCTCAGGCAGGCGTGCGGCCGGGCTCGGCGCGCTATGGGCGACCGCTGGTTTCACCGGTTCAGACTTGGGTATTTCAGCTATCCCTGCAGGCTTGCCGGGCGGCGCCTCGGGAACCGTTTTTTCGGGCTTAGCGGGCGGTTTTGCCTGCAATAAGCGATTGAGCGCAAGCTGGTTATACTCTTCCTGATACCGCTGCCGGTGAACGTCGGAGCAAAACTCTCCGCCCCCGGTCCAGCGCTTCAGGAGAGCCAGCTCCTTTCCGCAATACAAGCACCGCATGTTGCTTAGATCGTCCCTTCTGCCCTTATGCTAAAGGGCCCACTTACGTCTTTCCATGCGGTAAAGCACTTATAGAACCGATTTGAGGTAGTAACCTTAGCGGATCTTACGATAAAAACCTTAGGTACTACGCCATCTGTCTGGCCCGCTAACTGCCCCTGGTGTACGGAAAATCCCAATTTGAAACGCACCCCCAAGTCCATCTAAAATTCGTGCTTTTCCCCCATCGATCGTTAAAGTTATTTCCCTACCGCGTCGATGTACCAAATGCTTGCGCATAGCGTTGTGCGCAGAGTTTCTTTTCGCCCTCGCGGGGATCGTTCCGCCGGGCGCCTATTAGTCTTATCGGGGAAGAATTGAAGGAGATACAACATGGCAAAAGGTGACGCGCTCAAAGCCCACATTGAGGCTCTGCGCAGTGCAATTCCGGAATTGAAGGGCGTGCTGTTAGCGTCCAATGAAGGACTACCGATCGCACATTCGTTTTCGAATGGACAGGATCCGAATCGTGTTGCGGCCATGGCTGCCGCAGCCTCCAGTCTGGGGCGCCGCATCAGCGACAGCATGAGCGCAGGGAATCTGGGCGAGGTCTCCATCCAGTCGGATGAAGGCGCATTGTTCGTCTATTCGGCCGGCACGAAAGCGGTGCTCGCGGTCATCAGCCCCCAGGGCGGCAACGCTGGCTTGATTCATCTCGAAGCCCGCTCGATCGCCAAGGAAATTGGGGATTTATTCTGAGGACGTCAGTTCTTTAGCGTCCTTCAGCTTGCGCGCAGCCGCCCGGCCCGCGACCTGCGCCAGCTCCTCCTCTGGAGCCTCGCGCACTCGTTCCAGGCTGCCGAAATGGCGCAATAACTTCATCACCGTTTTCTCCCCGATCCCAGGAATTCGATCCAGTTCACTTCGCATCCGGCTCTCATTGCGCCGCGTGCGATGGAACGTCACCGCAAAGCGATGGGCCTCGTCGCGCACCTGTTGCACCAGGTGCAGCACCGGAGAAAACTTGTCCAGAACAATCGGTTCCTCTTCCTGCCCGTAAACGTAAATCCACTCTTCCCTCTTGGCGATCGACGCTAGCGGCTGATCGGTAATTCCCAATTCTTCCAAGGCAGCCGCAGCCGCGTGCAATTGCCCCAATCCTCCGTCCACCAGCACCAGCCCCGGCCTCTCCGCGCCCTCATCTTTTAACCGGGCATACCTGCGGCTGATCACTTCATGCATCGACGCGAAATCGTTGTTTCCCTCGACTGTCTTGATAATAAATTTCCGATAGTCCGCCTTCTTCATCCGCCCGTTTTCCCACACCACCATGCTCGCGACTTTATCCGTCCCCTGAATGTGCGAAATATCGAAGCACTCAATCCGCTGCGGCGCGTTTTCCAATCCCAGCGCATCCTGCAACGCCGCGGAAATCGCTTTCGACGTCGGCTTCAGCACTCTGAACCGCTGCTCGAAACTATGTCGCGCGTTCGATTCCACCAGCTCCAGCATGGCCTTCTTCTGCCCTCGCTGCGGCGTGTGAATTTCGACTTTCCGCCCGCGCTTTTCCGACAAAAACTCCTCTAAAACCTCGCGTTCTTCGAATTCCACCGGCACGTGAATCACCGCCGGAACGTACGGATCGTCCAGATAAACCTGCTTCAGCAGCGACGAGAAAAACTCCGCCGCATCGAATTCGCGCACATCCTCCCAGAAAAACTCCCGCCGATCGACAATGTGCCCGTTCCGCAGATGGAACAGATTCACTGCGATCAACGGCAACTCCGCGTAATACGCAAAAATGTCGGTGTCCCCGCCGTCGGTCGACGCCATTTTCTGCTTTTCTCCGAGTTCCTCCACTGTCCGCGCCAGTTCATGAACCGCCGCCGCTTCCTCATATCGTTGATCCAGGCTTGCTGCCTCGACGCGGGCCCGCAATTCCTGCGCCAGATCCTTGTGCCGCCCCTCCAAGAACATCCTTACCGACCGCACCGCCTCGGCATAACGCCCATCCGTCGTCAGCCCTTCCACGCACGGCCCCAGGCATCGGTGAATGTGATATTCCAGGCACGGATGCGTGTGCTTCCGCGTCAGATCGATGCGGCAGGAGGGCACTTTGAAGTGGCGATGAATGAAGTGCACCAGCCGGTGCGCCAGGTTCCCCGGAAAATAAGGGCCGAAATACGACGACCCGTCCTTGCGCAGCCGCCGCGTCACGTAAACACGCGGATATTTCTCGCCCGTCAGCTTGATATATGGATACGTTTTGTCGTCGCGCAGCAGGATGTTGTATCGAGGCTTCCACTGCTTGATGAGGTTGTTCTCAAGCGCCAGCGCTTCTTTCTCGTTGTCGACCTGGATAAAGTCGATATTGCGCGCCTCGTGAATCAATGTCCCCGTCTTCAACTCTGCCAGCCGCTCGACATTGAAGTAGCTCCGCACCCGCGCCCGCAGATTCTTCGCCTTGCCGACATAGATCACCGAGCCGTGCGCGTCCTTGTATAGATACACTCCGGGCAGCAGAGGAAGCTCGGAGGCTCGATCGCGAAGCTGGGTGAGGGGGTCTATAATTTAATTGTGTCACGCGTGTCTATAGCGGCGATTTTCTGTAGCGCCGCGCTATCCGCGCAACAGCAGCAGCCCCCTCCGCAACCAAAGAAACTCGAAACCACGCGCCCCGCCAAACCCACTGAGCAGGAGCCTCCAGAAGAGGACGAATCGCTCAAGCCGGAGGAGTTCTCGCTCAACCCCCTGGAAGCGCAAAAAAACATCACCGCCGGCGATTACTACTTCAAAACAAAGAAAAACTACCACGCCGCCGCCCGCCGCTACATACGCGCAACAAAGTGGGATCCAGGTTCCCCGGAAGCCTTTATGAAACTCGGCGAATCGGAAGAAAAACTAAACGACCACGCCGCCGCGCGCGAAGCATACGAAAAATACCTGGAATTGTCTCCGACCGCGAAGAACGCCGAAGCAATCCGAAAAAAAATCGAAAAGTGGCCAGCGCCGAAGAAGTAGTCGTTACGTTTGACATAACACCCTTAACGTACTATCCTTGATCATGTGATCCGTTCGTTCCGTTGTTCGGATACTGCGCGGCTCTTCGACGATCATCCTGTGCGTCGGTTTCAGGAGGTCGAGCGGATCGCCCGGCGAAAATTGCTTTACCTTGATGCCACCGGACGGCTGGAGGAACTGCGGGTCCCGCCGGGCAACCGTCTGGAGCAATTGAAACGCGATCGGGCCCGGACCTACGCAAAGCCCGCCGTCTCCAGCGCATTCTGAAACTCGCGTTGCCACGACGACGAGTGGCAAACGTACAGCGAGGCGCCGGGCTTCACCGCAGTGCGCAACCCGCGGAAGGAGGCGTCGAGGAACTGTTTGAAGTCCGCATCGGACATCCTATCGCCTTTGATCTTTAATTTCTGCTCGGTGTACCCCTCGTAATCGACGTTGTACGGCGGATCTGTGAAAACCAGGTCTGCAACATCGCCGGCCATCAGTCGCAGCACGTCGCCGTGATTGGTGGCATCGCCTACCAGAAGCTTGTGGTCCCCCAGCTCCCAAAGATCGCCGGCCCTCGATGTTGGTGTCTCGGGCGGTTCCGGGACAGCGTCCTCATCCGTCAGCCCCTCAATCGCATCCTGGGCCGCGAGCAATCGCGCGAGTTCTTCATCCTCGAAGCCGAGGAGGCTCACGTCGAAACTCTCGTCTTGAAGCGCCTCGATTTCGATGCGAAGCATTTCGTCGTCCCAGCCGGCGTTTTCCGCCAGCTTGTTGTCGGCGATGACGTATGCGCGCTTCTGCGCCTCAGTCAAATGATCCAGCACTATAACCGGGACCTCTATGAGCCCCAGTTTCCGCGCGGCAAGTAGACGGCCGTGGCCGGCAATGATCCCAGCCTTCGTGTCTACCAAAATCGGATTGTTGAACCCGAACTCGGCAATGCTGGCTGCGATTTGCGCGACTTGAGCGTCGGAGTGCGTCCGAGGGTTTCTGGCCCAAGGGATCAGCTTATCCACCAACCACATCTCGATGTGCTTGGCCATTCGCTGGAGACTCTCAATAGGCTTGGTTGCCATCAGTTCGTTACCTCCCGCGTACGCTGAAAATTCCAGACTGGACTCCGAAGCCTTCGCGGACCCACCTGCTTGAAGACGTACTGCCCCATCGAGGTTGTCACCATCCTTCGTCCCTCGATTCCTCGAAAGGCAAATTCCAGACTGGATAACCTGCCGCCGCGAGCACCTCACGTTTGGCGGCATCGCGTGCCGCCGTATTCGATCCGAATGCAATCTGCTCAAATTCGGCCGCAATGGAATCGAGTTCGTTGTCACTGAGATCCTTCGCTAACGTTCCCATCGCGTCCCCAACGCTCCCACCGGTCGGTCTTGCATGTTGCTGAGCCCGAGCATAAAATCGTTCGGCAGTCATGGGAATGGGCAGAAACTCTTCGACGCGAGAGAGCCTTCGCCGAATGCTGCTCAGCATCTGCTTGTACCTCGGCAGGTCGATCCCTCCGTGAGTTTCGTGAGTTTCGTGAGTTTGTTTCCCACCATTCGCAGATTATTTTTTACCGATTTTTTCCCGCGTAGAGTCCGAAACAAACTCACGAAACTCACGAAACTCACCGAAGTCACGGTCTGAGGTCCTCCTTGTCCGCTCGGACAGCCCAAACAACGGCCCTTGCCTGGTGCCCAACTTAGCCAGGTGAACACCGGCGTCACCGTAACGGCGGCCTACTCGCTTCAGCAGCGCTTTCCCAAGCCTCCGTTGAAAGCTCGAAGATGGTTCAAGGTCGCCCAAATCTTCCGGGAGAGTCGCTCGTAGTTCCGTGCAGTCCCGCACCTCCGTCGCGATTTCGGCGGCTTTGAAGCCCGATTTCGGCATCCGTGAGTGAAGCTCAAGAAGAAAGCCTTCCCAGGCAGTTGAAGTTGGATCAGACTGTTTGTACAACTCGTCCAGATTTCCTAGAAAGCCAGGTACCCCGGCAAATTGCAGGATGCCCCCGGTTATTCGACACCATTCTTCGAAGGAGCCGAGAACCGGGCAATCTCCCGCCGGACACCCGGCGACGAACCAGGCCCTGGCGAGCGTCAGACATGCTGACAACAACCGGCCGCGGTTTTCACGTACCCACCCGCATAGATCGGGATGCCGAAACTGCCGGTTACGCCATGGTTCAGAGCACTGAGCGTCCACTGCAATCAGGTCCCGCAGCCGGCATCTGGAATTATCGCCGATAATGCTGCTTAACGCGGGCGCTTCCCCGAACGGACTTCCCTTGTGAGTTTTGAGCTAGAATTCCAATCCCAGTGCTTAAGTTCGAATGGCGGCGTGAGGAATGCGTCACAATAGGAACGTGCGTCGCACCCAAATCGTAATGCTGCTTGCTTGTATGCCTCTGTTTGCGCAGCAATACACAATTTCGACAATTGCGGGTGAGGGTGCGGCTCGCACGTCATTAAACTTTCCGACGAGCATCGCCGTGGATTCAGCAGGCGATGTTTACGTGAGTGACTGGAGCGGTTTCATCCGCAAAATCTGGGTGAAAGATGGCGGCACCACCGTGGTCGCAGGTATAGGCATCTTGGGATACAGCGGCGATGGCGGTCAGGCGACGAACGCGAGGTTGGGAAAGGCCATCAGTATCGCACTCGATTCTGCCGGGAACCTCTTTTTCACCGATGGCGATAACAATCGCATCCGGCGGGTTGAGGCCACATCTGGGATTGTCACAACAATCGCCGGAACGGGCTCGGCGATCGATAGCGGCGACGGAGGGCGTGGCATAAATGCGGGAGTCGCCCGACCTACGGGAATCACGGTGGACAGTACCGGCAACCTTTACTTTTCCAGTTCCTGGTCGCGTGTTCGGAAACTTGTTGCGAGTACCGGGATCATCGAAACCATCGCAGGTCAATTTGTCACGAGCTTCGCGGGTGACGGCGGTCTGGCCGTCGATGCTCTTTTTTGGGACCCTATCCCCTCGGCAATCAATCGAGCCGGAGACATCTATATATCCGACTTTGAGAACTCTCGCATCCGCAAAGTGACAGCGAGTTCCGGAATTGTGACAACTTTCGCAGGCTCCGGCGCGTGTATGACCGTAGCCACGCCCTTAAATGCATTGGCATGTACGGGCAGTTTCGGCGGCGATGGTGGACCGGCCCAAAACGCGATGTTGAATCACTCCCAAGGAGCGGCATTAGATTCTGCGGGAAACCTTTATATAGCAGATACGATCAATCATCGGATACGAAGGGTCGACGCAATGACGGGGCTGATCCACACGATCGCAGGAAACGGTGTAAGTGGGTTCAGCGGCGACGGCGGGTTAGCGCTACTTGCACAAATCACCTTTCCGGTGGGCATCGCGGTGGATCGATCTGGCCATGTCTATTTCGCTGATGAAAATAACAATCGCATTCGAGTATTGACGCCAGCAGCCTCCTCAGTTCACCAGTTCCGGCAACATCCCCAGCGCTGATGTTTCAGCGAATTTCGCAGACTGCGCGGTGGTCGCAGTGTTGGCCTGGCCCCCGGTGCGCCGGCCAGATGTCCTTCCGCACCCACTTGATGTGTCTCCAGGTGTCGAGGTAATGTCCACATGACCTACCTACCGGCAATCCCCAACAACCGGACCCTAAAATGAACGAATTGATAGCATTAGAAAAGATTGCCCAATGGGAAAAACTGAAGGCGCTCGTACTGGACAGGGTGTCCTCGCCGATTACGAAACGTGCGTACAACATCGCCCTGAACGAATTCATGGCGTGGTTCCAGCAGGCGCCGCGACCCGGCTTTACCAAAGCCACCGTAAACGCGTGGCGGGTATCGCCGGTTGTGGATTCTGCGAAATTGGCGTCTGCACCGAGATCGTGACTGGATTCGAATTGACGCCTCCAATTGAGATGACGACCGGCACTGCATTTCCAGAAGGAGCGCTGGCGGGCACTTGAACGTTTACCTGATATTCGCCTATGGCTCCCGGTGCTAGGCCTGAGAACACAACCGTTGCAGCTGTACCTCCAATCGTGACGGTAGGGCTTGTAGTAGTTGCTGATAGCGGTGAGACAAGCGCGCTCCCGCCGGTGGGAGGTTGGTTTGTGACCGGTCCGAGACCTGTGCAGTAAATCTGAATGTAGCTGCCCGGCGTTGTTGGATTGGTCGCGTCCCGGAACATGAGAATCTCCATTTATGCCAGAGTGAGCACCAAGGATAACGGCCAGGATTGTGAAAATCAGTTGCGGGAACTCCGCGAATTCGCAAAACACAAGGCCGGCGAAGGCTGGAACGTCGTCGGCGAGTACATCGACAAGCAGTCTGGCAAGACGGCGGACCGTCCGGCGTTCCGGCGCATGTTTGAGGACGCGTCCCGGAAACAATTCGACCTGGTGCTGTTCTGGAGCCTGGATCGTTTCTCCCGCGAGGGCGTTCTGGAAACGCTCCAGCACCTCCAGCGGTTGTCATCCCACGGCGTCGAATGGTTCAGCTACCGCGAGGAATACCTGAGGTCCATCGGTGTTTTCAAGGAGGCGGTCCTGGCGATACTGGCGGCGATTGCCAAGCAGGAGCGCGTGCGTTTGTCGGAGCGCGTCCAGGCCGGGCTCGGTCGCGCCAGGGCTCAGGGGAAAGAACTGGGTCGTCCGCGGAGGGTGGTTTCACTGGATCGCGTCCTGCAACTCCGAGACGGCGGCCTTAGTATCCGCCAGATCGCAAAGGAAAGCCGGTGCGCCGGAGCGCAATCAATCAGAAAGAGCGCTCTGAATTGAAGGTTCAACCCTGGGCGCTGTGCGGTGTTATCCGGGACAGGAGACGTGCCAGCTGCAACAAATCGTTTGCGGCTGCCATTCGCTACATGAAGCATCGAGAGAGAGCCGAACGACACCCGATCGGGTGGGCTCTGGTGAGAAATTACATTAAACAGAGGGGCGTTGGGTTTTTCGTATTTTCGTCGCCAGTATAGGCACATTGGACAGCAAACGCTGGGAGGCCGAGGCGGCCTGTCGATTCGATAACGTTGATATCGGCGCCTATGACCGCCGTCCAGCACTTGTCAACTTCGTCAGGAACGCGTTTGACGGTACCAGCGACTATCGGTTTGGCGGCAGTCTGTTCGTCGATCTAGCGTGGCCAAGCCCACGGTTCGTGAGGGCACAGCCGAGCAACGTGGAGTTGGTGTACGAACGGCTCCGTCGCCGCCTTCGTAATCCCTCAGGAGCGTTGCTCTTGGAGATGAATGAGGAGAAATGGGCATGATTGGTCCGCCTCAATCTAGTGTTGAAGAGATTCTCGACTCGCTGGCAGAACGTGTCGCGAGCAGAGTGGCGCGACGCCTACCTGCGGCGCCACCCAGAAAGCGCCTCCTCACAGTTGCGGAAGCCGCCGAGTATCTGGGTCGAACAAAGGCAAGCGTTCACCATTTGATTGCCAGCGAGGCATTCAGAGTTGTCCGGGCCGACCGCAGGGTCCATCTGGACATCCTCGACCTGGACGCCTGGATTGGCCAAAACAAGAACGGAGTGTAAACTCTGTGTTCATGTCACGCAAGCTAAAATTTGGAAGAATCTATCGCGCCCCTGGAAGAAGCCAGACGGGACAATTGTACTGCTTCCCACATGGTGGGTCGAGTATTATCGCAACGGAGTGCAACGGAGAGAATCCGCTGGTTCCGATAAGGAGACGGATGCGATTGATTTGCTCAAGCGCAGGCAGGCGGAGATTGTATTGGGCACAACGCCCGCAGTCAATCCCGCCAAAGTCAAGGTCGCCAGGCTGCTCGATCTTGTGCTGGCGGACTACGAAGCAAACCAAAAATCGGTGGCCTGGGCAAAGTACGTGGACGGCCACCTCCGTCCATTCTTTGGCGACATGAAGGCGCGGGCCGTAGGTACCGAGGCAATACAGCGCTACGTTGTGCATCGTCGCGCTGAAGGCGTCGGCAACTCGACGATCAACCGCGAATTCACTCTTCTCAGACGAGCGTTCCAGCTCGGTCTGAACGCCGAGCCGCCACTCGTTGGAATGGTGCCGCGGATCGTCAAATTTTCCGAAAAGAACACCATTCGCAAGGGGTTTTTCGAGCATGAGCAGTTTATCGCGCTTCGCACTGAACTACCAGAGCACTTGCGCCCGGTCATCACGTTCGCCTACTACACTGGTTGCCGTAAGAGCGAGATTTTGGAACTTCCCTGGCAGCAAGTCGATTTTGAGCGTCGGTCGGTCAGGCTTGAGCCGGGTGAAACGAAAAACGAAGATGCGAGGACTCTACCCTTGACTCCGGACCTCTACGACATGCTCTCCATTGAAAAACTGAAGCGGGACCAATCGTTTCCATCTTGCCGATTTGTCTTTTCCCGCTACGGCAAGAGGATCCGAGATTTTTACGGGGCTTGGGCTGAGGCCTGCAAACGGGCAAAGTTGGTCGATGACGACGGCAAGGCGACGCGACTCTTACATGATCTTCGCCGCACCGCCGTTCGGAATATGGTGCGGGCGGGGATTCCTGAGCGTGTCGCGATGATGATCTCGGGGCACAAGACTAGGTCAGTCTTCGAGCGATACAACATCGTGAGCGAGAAAGACCTGCATTTGGCCGCCGAGCGCCTCCACAACTACCTCTCAGCCAAAACGGAGGACAAGTACAAGTCAAGTACAAGTTCACCAGATTCAGCCCAGGAGTCCGTCCATTTGGACGGCCCCCAGACCTCGTCTAAGTTATTGAATTTATTAAGTTGGTGCGGAGAGGGGGACTTGAACCCCCACGAGATTGCTCCCGCTAGCACCTCAAGCTAGTGCGTCTGCCAATTCCGCCACCTCCGCAGGTGGATAAAACTCCTACTTCTTCTGACCCTGGGGCGGCAGCGTCGGCGTCGCCTGCACCGGCATCGGGATCGTCGTCGTCGTCGATTTCTCGCCGTTTACCGACGGCGTCACTTGAATCGGTACCGTCGAGCCCACTGGCGGCGGTTGCTGGCCTGTATTCTTTTGCGGCGTCGGCTTCTTCTCGAAAATCGCCGGCACAGCGCCGCCGCTCCGCGTCGCCAAAATCGACAGCGATAACGACGTCACCATGAACAGCGCCGCGGCGATCGTCGTCGCCTTCGACAGCACTGTGGCCGACCCTCTGGGGCCAAAAACCGTCTGCGACCCCATTCCACCGAACGCTCCCGCGAGGTCGGCCGCCTTGCCGCTTTGCAGCAGCACCACAACCACCAGGAACAAGCACACAATCACATGAATCGTTGTCAGCAGGTAAATCATACGAAAATTCCGCGAGGGGTCTCTTAAACAGTCTACCTCATTTATACGCCGCCACGCCCGTCACCCTCTCGCCGATGACCAAGGTATGGATATGGTCCGTGCCCTCGTACGTCTTCACCGTTTCCAGATTGCAGAGGTGCCGCATGATCGGATATTCGTCCATAATCCCGTTGCCGCCCAACAGATCCCTCGCCTGGCGCGCGCAGTCCAGCGCCATCCGTGCGTTATTCCGTTTCAGCATCGAAATGTGCCACGGCTCGATCTTGCCCTCGTCTTTTAACCGCCCGCAGTGCAGCGCCATCAACTGCGCCTTCGTAATTTCCGTGATCATGTCGGCCAGTTTTTCCTGCACCAGTTGATGCGACGCGATCGGCTTATCGTCGAACTGCTTGCGCAGCACCGAATACGACCGCGCCGTCTCGTAGCAATCCATCGCCGCACCGATCACACCCCAGCCGATCCCGTACCGCGCCTGCGACAGGCAACCCAGAGGACCCTTCAGCCCCCTCGCGCCCGGCAGCATGGCGCACTCCTTGACGCGGCAGTCGCTCAACGCCAGGCTCGCCGTCACCGATGCCCTCATCGACAACTTGCCATGCAGTTCCGACGACGAAAATCCCGCCGTTCCTTTCTCCACCAGGAAACCGCGAATCCCGTCCTCCGCCCGCGCCCACACCACCGCCACGTCCGCGACCGACCCGTTCGTGATCCACGTTTTCTCGCCATTCAACACCCAGTCCGACCCGTCGCGACGCGCCCGGGTCAGCATACCCGCCGGATTCGATCCAAACCCCGGCTCGGTCAACCCGAAACATCCGATCGCCTCGCCCGATTGCAGCTTCGGCAGCCACTTCTGCTTCTGCTCCTCGCTGCCATAGGCATAAATCGGATACATCACCAGCGCCCCCTGCACGCTGGCGAAGCTGCGCACGCCGGAGTCGCCCCGCTCCAGCTCCTGCATGATCAGCCCGTACTCCACGTTGTTCATCCCGGCGCAACCATAGCCCTCCAGGTTCGCGCCGAAGAATCCCAGCCGGCCCATTTCGCCGATCAGTTCTTTCGGGAACCGTCCATCGCGGAAGCAATCGCGAATCTGCGGGATTACCCGATCATCCACAAACTGCCGGGCGGTCTGCCGCACCATCTTTTCCTGCTCGTCCAACTGGGAATCGATGAGCAGGTAATCCACACCGGGAAATTTCGCCATGCAGGAATCATTCTACCTGAGTCATTACGGCACCAACTGCATCGATTGCGCTTCCCGCCGATATGCTGGCACGCTTCCGCCGCATCTGGGAACTGATCGCCCTTTGGGAAATGCGCCTGAAGGGGAAAGACGGAATTTCCCGAGCTCTTTACGTCACCGCCGTCGGCCGGCGCGACACAGAAAACGCTAAACTCGGAGATCGATCGGCTCTTGTGGATGCTGAAGGCGCACTGCTCGTCCTGTGATAATACGACGTATGGAACGACGAGGATTTTTTAAGAGAACGTTTTCGGGATTGTTCGCGCTGGTTGGGCTCAAGGCGCAACCGAGCGCGGAAGAGTTTCGCGATCTCGCGAGCGTCGTGTTGCCGGCGTCGCTGGGACGATCGCGCACCGACAAGATCGCCGGCGATTTCGTTTCCTGGTTCCGCGACTACAAAGCTGGCGCGGAGATCGCGTCCGGCTATGGAAATCCCCGGACGCAGGTGATCGCGCCCAATCCTTCGGCGCATTACGCTGAGCAGTTGACCCAGCTTGGGCTCTCGAAACTCGACGCCGCCGCTAAACGCGCGGCTGTCGAAAAAGCGCTGGCGGATGCCAAAATCGATCGGATTCCGCAGCGCCCCAGCGGCCGGCACGTCGCCGCCGATCTGTTGGCGTTTTTCTACAACTCGGCGGACGGCGAGGATTTTCTCTACGGCGTCGCCATCAAGCGCGACGACTGCCGCGGACTGGCAGATTCGGGCAAGCACCCGGAGAGGGTGAGCTAAAATGCCGGTCTACGAAAGTGATGTCTGTATTATTGGCGCGGGAATTTCCGCGGCCATGCTGGCGCAGAAATTGTCGGAGTTGCGACCGGGGGTTTCGATCACCATCGTCGAGGCGGGCCGCTCCTTTTTCGATTTTGAAAATCGTTTTCACCAACGCGAGCGGATGACGAAATACGGCGAGAATCCCTGGCCCGGCGACTTCATCGAAGGGCAGGCCGCCGCCGGAGGCATTTCCCGAACAATGGCTGTCGGCGGACAGGCTCTGCACTGGGGTGGAACGTGCAATCGTTTTTCGGAAGAGGATCTGCGGTTGAAGTCGATGTACGGTTTGTACGTCGATTGGCCACTGGAATGGGCGGAGCTCGAAAAGTTCTATTGCGAAGCGGAGCGGCGACTGGGCGTGTCGGGTGAGCCGAGCCCTTTCCCGGGCGATAGGCGCTCCGAGCCATATCCGATGAAGCCGATTCCGCTCACCTGGAGCTTAGATCGGCTGCGCGAATGGGGCAACAAGAGCGGCATTCCGTTCCAGGCCACCCCGCAGGCGAAGAATACGGTGGCCTACGACGGGCGCGCCGCGTGCATTCGCTGCGGCACCTGCGATATTTGTCCGACCGGCGCTCGCTACTCGCCCGATTTCACATTCAAGCGGCTGCTCGGGGAGAAAAAAATCACGCTGCATGACCGGACGCTGATCCGGGAGCTGGTGGTGGACGATTCGAAGACTACGGTCGCCAAAGCGCAAGGCGTGCGTCCGGACGAGAGTGTCGAATATCGTGCCAAAGTATTTGTCGTCGCCTCGGGCTATACGTGGAGCTCGCATTTGTTGTTGAATTCTGCGAATTCGCGATTTCCGAACGGACTGGCGAACCGGGCGGGGCAGGTGGGAAAGTACATGAACGGTCACGCGTTCATTCAGGCGTTCATCGAACTGGACGACGAAATTTATCCCAACATGAATCCACAGTACGGACTGATTTCGCGCCAGTATTTTCGGTGTGCGCCGAGCGATCCGTACGTCCGCCACGATCTTCGCATTTGGGAAGCGGGGCGGGAGACTCCGCGCCTCAAAGACGCGAGCGGTCGCATTCTATTGGGCGACGACATTGCGAACGACTGGCGTTCGCGGAACAAGCGCGGCGTGGCTCGCGTGCGCGCCTATTACGACGTGCATCCGTCGGAAAACAGCGAGCTGACGCTGGACGCTTCAGCCAAGAACAAGTGGGGCGATCCGATGCCGAAGATCATGCACCGGCGCGACGCCGCCTGCGAGGCTCGCTACGGCGCGACGAAGCAACACATCGGGAAGATTTTTGAGCGGATGGCGAGCAACCATAACGGCAGGATTCTCCGGACCAGCGAAGGCAACTACTTGGATCATCCGGCGGGCGGCTGCCGGATGGGGACCGATCCGGCGAAAAGCGTGTGCGACAATTTCGGCCGTACTCACGATCACCAGAACTTGTTCGTCGTTGGTGCGCCGACGCTGCCCACCGCGGGGTGTACCAACGGGACGCTGACATTCGTCGCGCTTACCTTGCGGTCGGCTGTGGAGATCGCCAGGGGATTATCCCCTCCATGACTGTCGGGGTTCCACGGGCGATGCCGCGTCTGTCCGCTACCTGACGGTCGCGGCTCCGTGTGTATACTGAGCCGCCATGCGTGAGCATGCGGGCAGACGTGCTATACGGCTAGTTCGTACAGATAATCGACCTGGGCGCGGACGGCTCCCGCGATGCCTTGGATCTTTGGATTCGCCGATTCGATGACGTAATATTCGTTGGGCGCGTGGGCTCCGTTGCCATGGCCGAGGCCGAAGTGGCCTGCGGGGAGCTTGAGTGGCTCGCCGGTGAAAACGTATCCGGGCCAGGAGCCGGCCAGGCGAGGCCACAGAATGGGATCGAGGCCGGCTTTGCGATACACCGAAGCCTGAGCGCGGATCAGCGAGGAATTGGCATCGGTGGTGGTGGGATCGTAGCCGCCGGTCATGTTGACTTCGATGTCGCCGAAGCCGCGCTTGGCCAAATGGGCTTTCAATGCGGCGTAGGAATCGAGAGCGGTCTGGCCAGGAACCAATCGCAAATCGAGCTTCGCGATCGCTTTATGGGGCAGGATGGTTTTCCCGCCAGGGCCGGTGTAGCCGGAGATCATGCCTTCGATATTCACCGTCGGGCGGCCGACGAGGAGTTCGAGGGCTTCGAGAAAATCCACGTTGTGAACCCAGTGTTCGACGCCCAACTGGCGCATGGTCATGGCTTCGTTCATGCGCTTCGCCGCCTCGCGGATGCGGGCCTTATCTTCAGCTGAGAGAGGGAGAGCTTTTTCGGCGTAGTTATCGATGGCGGGCGTGTGGCCGTCAGCGGCGACGAGCGTGTTCAAGGCTTGCACGAGGTGCCAGACAGGGCTGTCGACGCGGGCTTCGTTACTGGAATGGAGATCCTCTTTAGGGCCGCGGTGCCAGAGTTCGGAACTGGAGACCAGCTCGACCTCGATGTTGCCTTTCGCGCCAAGGTTGATGGTGACGGTGCCGTCGAGCGACTGCATCGGCATGGGCATGTAGACGCCGGCGCATTTCTTGAACGCGGCCAGAACGTCGGGACGCTGGACGACCTGTTTGAAGTGCGGCGAACCGATTTCTTCCTCGCCCTCGGCCACGAAGACGAGATTCACGGGGAGCTTCCGGCCTGCGGCTTTGAAGGCGTGCAGCGCGGCGAGCCAGGTGGCTTCGGGTCCTTTCTGATTGACGGCTCCGCGGCCGATGAGGACTTTGCCCAGGCCTGGTTTGTCGACCAGAGCGGCTTCGAAGGGAGGCGAGGACCACTCCGACGGGTCCGCCTGCTTGACGTCGTACATGAAATAGATGCCGACGGTTTTCGGCGCGCCGGCGTCGAGGATGGCGAAGACTCCGGGATGGCCGTCGGTGGAGATTTTGGTGACGGTATCGAAGCCGGTGTCGCGGAGAAGGCGCATCATCATGTCGCAGCCTTCGGTCATGCCGCGGTTCTCGGCGGCGATTGAGGGCTGGCGAATCCAGTCCTGAAGGCGATGGATGGCTTCATCGTGGCGCTTGTCGATTTCGGATTGGATGGCTTTGAGGTCGTCGGTGGCGGCGCCAGCGCGAGGGGCGAAGGCGAGGGCGGCTAATGAGTTTTGGAAAAATCGACGGCGATTCATTTTTGATGAGTATACAACGGGCCCGGCGTCGACACGAGTGCTTGCACCACGAGCGCGATCAGTAGGCTTTTGCGATTACCGCGCGGCGGTCAACTGGGTCGCCGGTGACGATGCATTTTCCGGGGCCGTCGAATTCGTCGACCAGAGGCACGTTGCGGACGCTGGCTTTGAAGGATTTGATGCGGGCGTCGGTTTCGGGATCGTCTTTTAAGTGAGCCATCACAAATTTGCCGTCGTTGACGATGGATTCGACTTCTTCGATGGAGTTGCCGAGTACCGTGTTGTCCTTGAGGCGCTGTTTGGCGCTTGCGTAGAGGTCGTGCTGCATGGCTTCGAGCGTTGCGGCCAGTTTCGCGACCGCTTCGGTTTGGGGAATGACTTCCTTGGCTCCGGTGTCGCGACGCTTGAGGACGATGTTGCCACTCGCCACGTCGCGAGGGCCGAGTTCGAAGACTACCGGGACGCCGAGGCGCTCCCAGTGGAAGAATTTCGCGCCCGGGGACATGCCTTCGCGGCTGTCGACGTGAGCGCCCAGATCTTTCGCAAGCTTCGTTGCCACTTCCATGACCTCCGCCTTTTCCTGTTCCTTGCGAAAAATGGGAACAAGGACGGATTTGCGCGGCGCAACTTTAGGAGGAAGCACCAGGCCTTTGTCGTCGGAATGAGTCATGATCAGGCCGCCGACGAGACGCGTCGACGCACCCCAACTGGTTTGCCAGACGTAATCGAGCTTTCCTTCGTTGGTCTGGAACTGAACATTGAACGCTTTGCCGAAATTCTGGCCCAGGTCGTGGCTGGTGCCGGCTTGCAGCGCCATGCCGTTCTGCATCATGGCTTCGATGCTGAAGGATTTCAAGGCTCCGGCGAATTTTTCGGCTTTGGTCTTTACACCTTTGACGACGGGCATCGCCATGACATCTTCGGCGACTTCGGCATACACGTCGAGAATGCGGAGAACTTCTTCCATCGATTCTTTGTGCGTCGAGTGAGCGGTGTGGCCTTCCTGCCAGAGAAATTCCGTGGTGCGGAGAAACATGCGCGTGCGCAGTTCCCAGCGGACGACGTTCGCCCACTGGTTATAGAGCAGGGGCAGGTCGCGATAGCTCTGAATCCACTTGGCAAAAAAATGTCCGACGATGGTTTCAGATGTTGGGCGGATGACGTAGGGTTCCTCCAACTGTTTGCCGCCGGCGATGGTGACGACGGCGAGCTCCGGTGAGAAGCCTTCGACGTGCTCGGCTTCCTTTTGCAAGAAACTTTCCGGGATGAGCAGAGGCAGATAAATATTCTGATGGCCTGTGGCCTTGAAGCGATTATCGAGCTCGCGCTGGATGATTTCCCACACGGCGTAACCGTTGGGGCGGATGACCATGCAGCCTTTGACGACTTCGGCCGGCTCCGCCATGTCGCCTTGGAGAACGACGTCCTGATACCACGCGGCGAAGTCACTGCCACGGGGTGTGATGGGAGAATTGGTCATTTCAGTCCGATTTTCAGGGTATCAAGCGTGCTCGCGGTGGCGCGATCCAGATTGGCGCCGGCGACGGCGAGGTCAGCCAGCGCGCGCACTTCGCGGGTGCGGGCAGTGACGAGATCGGTCTGGCGCTGGAGCACCAGGAAGACGGTGGAGGTGCCGGACTGAAACTGGCGCTCCTCGCTGGCGTATTGCTCTTCGGCGGATTGACGGGCGAGGATCGACGCGGCGTAGCGGGCTTGGGCGGACGATGCGCCTTGGACTGAATTGCGGACGTCGGCTTCAATCAACATCTCGGCTTGATCGCGGAGGGCGCGCAGGCGTTTGCCCTCGGCCGCGGCGACGGCGGCGTTGGCTTCGGCGGTGCGGTTGCGGATGGGAAAGGAAAATTGCAGGCCGACCTGGACGGTGGGAAAAGTGGCGGCGCCTACGTTGGTCCAGGACTGGCCATAGCCTCCAACAAGATTCGGAGGGACGGTACTGGAGAAGAGCGTCGAGGTATCCAGCGGAGGTACGCCGGCAAGCAGGGAAAGCTCGTTCAATTGATTGATCAGCGCGCCAAAACCTCCGGCGATGGGATTCGTGGTCGACGTAGACGTGAGGCCCGAGAGTCCCGCGAGGCTGGCGTTGGCGAATGCGTCGATGCGAGGCTTGGTTAGCTCGCGGCTGAGGCGCGCGTCGAGTTTGTTGATCTCGATCGAGAGGTCGCTCTGCTTCAGTTCCGGCCGCATATCGATCGCCTGCTGCGTTGCGATGGCGAGATTTGGGATCTCTACGCTCGCGGGCGCGGCAGTTTCGGGGATCAACTCCATGCCCCACAAGAGGTCGCTGCGATTGGGCGCGATCATCTGCTTCAGGGCGTTCTCAGCGCGGGTGAGCGCTTCCTGCGCGGTGAAGACATTCTGGCGAAACGTGGCCATCTGCGTCTGCGCGGCGACGACATCGATGCGCGCGAGAAGCCCCTGCTCGGCCTGGCGGCGATTGCTCGAAAATTGCTGCTCGGCGAGGCGGACGGCTTCGATCTGCACGTCGAGATTGCGGCGCGCGTAGTCGAGCTCCCAATATGCCTGGACGGCTTGCGTGACGATCTCGATGACCCGTTGACGAAACTGCTCCGAGGTAAGGCTGCGATTCTGGATGGCGACTTGCAGGCGGTGTCGGTTATCGTCGAAGCGGAGGCCTCGCCACAGGGGTTGGGTGAGTTTGACGCCGATGCTGGACGGGTATTGCGGGTTGAGCGAGAGAAACTGGTTGTCGCTATTGATGCGTGAGGTGGAAAGGTCGAGCTCGTAAGTTCCGCCGAGCCAGGGCGAGGAGCCGGTCAAGGACGGCGAAAGATCCAGTTGCTTCTGCGTGAGCTTACCGTTCGGTCCTCCGCTGAGCGACGACGCGGCGGGAGAAACGCTTTTCTGATCGTCGGCTTTGACGCCGAGGACGGGGTCGTAGTAACCGCGCGCGGATTTGATGTTGTACCCTGCCTCATCCAGAAGAATGCGGGAAACGGCCAGGTCGCGGTCGTTGGAGAGCGTGCGCTCGATCACCTCCTGTAAACTGATTTTTCGCTCGCCGAGGACGCCGACGCGCGACGGGATGGTGAGGGGCTTGAGCTGCGGCAATTGGACGTCTTGTCCATGTGTCGGAAGAATGAGGATCGCGACGAGCAGGTACATCGCGAAGCGGCTGCGCAGATTTTTGAAGCCGGCGAAGATGCCGCGGACAAAGGAATGCTCGGCGATATCCTCGAAAATCGAATAGAAAACCGGCACGGCGAGCAGCGTCAGCACCAGGCAGAGCAGTTGCCCGCCGGCGACCATCACTCCGATGGTGCGGTTGGTGGACGATCCGGCGCCGGTGGAAAACACCAGAGGAATCATGCCCGCGACCAGCGCGACGGT
>Ga0210394_10003497_pt1 | contig 19634 bp, 22 predicted proteins | sample IncBWC12MmetaG_FD_160121 | JGI IMG/M metagenome (GOLD analysis project Ga0210394, IMG submission 160121) | Forest soil microbial communities from Barre Woods Harvard Forest LTER site, Petersham, Massachusetts, United States - Inc-BW-C-12-M | ecosystem: Environmental > Terrestrial > Soil >...
AATGACCATGAAATCGCTGGCAGCCACGCTGATGGCCGGTCTTGCTCTCGCCGCCTCCACTGGGGCGGCGAGCGCGCAAATTTCCGACGACGTCGTCAAGATCGGTGTCCTCACCGACATGTCGAGCCTCTATGCGGATGCCACCGGCAAAGGCTCGCTCGCCGCGGTGCAGATGGCGGTCGCCGACTACGGCGGCAAGGTCAAGGGCAAGCCGGTCGAAGTCGTCTCCGCCGACCACCAGAACAAGCCCGACGTCGGCGTTTCCATCGCCCGCAACTGGTACGACAACGACAAGGTCGACGCGATCTTCGACGTGCCCACTTCCTCGGTCGCCTTGCCGATCTCGGCGCTCACCCGCGAGAAGAACAAGATCAACATCAATTCCGGCGGCGGCACCTCCGACCTTACCGGCATCGCCTGCTCGCCGAACACGGTGCACTGGACCTACGACACCTATTCGCTCGCCAACGTCGCCGGCAGGGCCATGGTCAAGCGCGGCGAGGACAGCTGGTTCTTCGTCACCGCGGACTACGCCTTCGGCATGGCGCTCGAACGCGATACAGCGAATGTGGTGAAGGAGAACGGTGGCAAGGTTCTAGGCGACGTCCGCCACCCCCTGAACTCGTCCGACTTCTCCTCGTTCCTGTTGCAAGCCCAGGCCTCCAAGGCCAAGGTGATTGGCCTTGCCAATGCCGGCGGCGACACCCAGAACGCGCTGAAGCAGGCGGCCGAATTCGGCATCGTCCAGGCCGGCCAGAAGGTCGTTGCGCTGCTCGTGGAAATCACCGACGTGCATTCGCTCGGCGTCAAGGCGACGCAAGGGTTGATCGTCACCGACGCTTTCTACTGGGACACCAACGACGAGACCCGCGCCTTCTCCAACCGCTTCAACGAGAAGGTCGGTCACATGCCGACCATGATTCAGGCGGGCCTCTACTCGGCCACGATGCATTACCTCAAGGCGATCGAGGCGATCGGCACCGACGAAGCGCCCAAGGTGATGGCGCAGATGCGCGAAATGCCGATCAACGACTTCTTCGCCAAGAACGGCAAGATCCGGATCGACGGCCGGATGGTCCACGACATGTATCTGTTCGAGGTCAAGAAGCCCGAGGAATCGAAGGGCCCGTGGGACCTCTACAAGCGGCTCGCCACGGTTCCCGGCGACGAGGCGTTCCGTCCGCTCGACAAGGGCAATTGCCCGCTGGTGAAGACCAACTGACACCAGCCCGTTTCTCCGGCGCGTCGACAACGCGCATCAACAAAAAGGGCCCTGACCGACGTCAGGGCCCCTTGTTTTTTAGATGATCGCGATCGGTCAGTACTTCGCTACGACCGGGCCCAGCGGGGTAATCGGATCCCACTTCAGTGAGAAGCGCGCCTGAACGACATCCATGCTGGTTCTGATGGTGCGACAGTTGGCGGCGCAGAAGGCGACGCCATCCACCGGGCTGATCATCGTCGCCGTACCGAGGTCGACATGCTTGTAGTCCAGACCGATGATAACAGCGGTTTGCCTGCCCTTCCAGACAGCATAATCGACGCCAGCACCAGCGAACCAGCCATCCCGCCGGTTGCTAAAACCGTCGAAGATACCTCCAGCAACAGGGACGAAAGAACGCGTTTCGATTTCTCCACTCGCGAAGCCGCCGGTGCCGTAGAAGAGGAAATCCCTGAACGCGTAGCCGACACGCGGACCCACGGTGAAAACACTCGTCACGCCGGCTTGGCAAGTGAAGACGACATTGGGACAACCCGGATTCGGCGAGCCGGTGACCTGCGTGTCGTTGAAGCCGGCGAACCAGGCGAAATCTACGCCCAACACCCAGTTGTTGTTCCACTGATATTGAGCCCCGCCATGCAAGCCGCCGACGCCAACCGAGGCATCGTGGCTAAAGGTCCCTATCAAGGTTTGCGGACTTCTGTTGGGCCAGAAGGCGCTCTGGGACGTCCACATGCCTCCGAAGTTGGCTCCGACGTAGACACCGGTCCAGCTGAATTCAGGGACGAACGGCATTGGCGGCGCTTTGACAGGCAAATCCGCAGCGATTGCCGCGGTGGTGCCGAAAGCCAGCGCGGAAAGTAGCAATACGATTTTCTTCATGGCACCCCCCAAAGACTCAACAAGAGCGAAAAGCTGCCGCTAGCATAGCGCCAGCGCCTGCGAACGCGACGAATAAACTTTGCGTTCGGGTTGTTCCACAGCGTTTTTGCTATCGGGAGTGATCAATTTGCAACAAAAAGAAGCAAATGTTCCCCTGCGAGCGAAGGTGACCAGTGGCGCATAGCGGCCGAGCATGAATTTGAGCAACCCACGCGACCAGACCTGACCAAATTGCCGCATTGCAAAAAAAAGCGCCCGGCAAAACCGGACGCGTTTTCCTTATTCGAACACTCAAAACTCGAGCGCTTTCGCTAGTTTGGCGACTCTGACGTTCCTTTCAGTTTTGCCGCGAGTTCTTCGAAGGAACGTCAGAGTCAAAGCCACACTGGAATCATATGGTTACTAGTGTCCCTTTTGGTTCTGACATTCGTGAAAGTGCCCGCAGCGATGTCGCACGAATGTCAGAACCGGGACACTAGTCCTCGAATTTGAACGAGACGTTGAGCTTGGCGCGGTAGGCCTCGACCTTGCCTTTGGCATCGAGTTGCAGGTCGAGCTTGACGACTTCGGCGACGCGAAGATCCCGCAGAGATTTACCGGCCCTTTCGAGCGCGGCCGCGGCCGCCTTCTCCCATGATTCCTTGCTCGTACCGATCAGTTCAATGACTTTGTAGACGCTTTCGCTCATATCGTCCTCCCGTTCGGTATTGGGCAGGAGGCAGGCGCCTCTGCCGCCGGCAAGACTAGCATCGTGATATCGACGCTGAAAGGCACAAAGTCCGGCGTAAGCAAGCGCGGGCGGCAAAACCGGACGCGCTCTTTGTTTTTCTTGTCGTCCCCGCGCACGCGGGGACCCATACTCCGTGACCTCAAGAATTAAGCGATCGGCTGCAGGCGCATCACCTTATTCAGAAGCCGGTGGTTATGGGTCGCTGCTTGCCGCCTTCGCTGAAGCTTCGGCGGGCCCAACTCCGCTACCCCGGCGAAGCCTTGGCGAAGACGGGTCGCAGGGACGACGGCTTATCTAGTTCGAATACTGGAACTCGGGCATCGCCTTCAGTTCGTCCTTGGTCGCGTTGAACACGGCATGATTCGGAGACCACGGATCGGGCTTTGACGCTGTCGGCGGCATCTTCGAATTGGAGCCTGTGGTCGTCGGAAGCATGGCCGGGTTATTTGTCGTCGTGCCTGCGCCACCGGTGCTTGCGTTGCCGGAATAGACGATCGGCTCGGTGACGAATTTGATCTTGTCGAGCGGAATCGCAACAAGATGCCCGCCCATGCCAAGGAAGCCGCCGACGCCGAGCACGGCCGCCCTGATGTTTCCGTTTCTGTCCATGATGAGGTCGTTGATCGAGCCGAGGTTTTCGTTGTTGTCATTGTACACCCGAAGCCCAACCACCTTCGAGGCACGCCAATCGCCTTGCAACTGGGAATTCGACATCGCGCCTGACGTCGCATTGGCGCGATCGCCGGTGGCCGTCGGGGTTTGCTGCGCCGATGCGATCGTGGCAAGCAGGGCCGTAGCCGCCAAGGCGGCCGTGACGGTTTTTGCGAACATGTGTTTCTCCCTGGTGAAACTTGTGGGGGAGAGAACCCGCGGCCGTGCCGGCCGTTCCAGCTTCGCCCGACGATTAGTGCACGGGCCTTTTGAAGACGACATGGTTCCGGGGACGGAACCGCCGTTCAAACGGCATGCGCACCATCAGTCCCGCCAGCCGAGCTCTCTTCCGCCTCGGCCGCAGGAGACATCACGGCACGGAATTCGACGCCGTGGAGGTGGATGGTCGGCGACATGCCGAAGTGATTGCCGCCGAACACCCTGATGCGGCGGTCGAGTTCGAGCTTCGAGATGTCGAGCGGAATGTCGCACATCGCGCGGTAGGTTTTGCGCGAGTACTTCTTGCTGGCCCACTGGATCGGCAGCGCCGGCGGCGTGACCGGATCGGACGCCATCCACTTCGCCAGGCGCCAGAACAGAAGCGCAAGGTTCGCGTAGGCGAGACCCTCGAGGCCGAGGACGGTGATGTGCGGGGGCACCGGAAATGGCGCGACCTCAATGATCGGTCCGGCATCGACCCGCTCGATCATGGCGTGGACGGTCGCGCCGAACTCTTCTGCCTGATCGTAGAGCGCAAAATGCGCCGAGGCCCAGCCGGGATAACTCGGCGGTCCCGGGTGAAAATTGAAGGCGCCATAGCCGAGCTGTTGCAGAATGTCATTGGGCACGATCACCGGGGTCACGAAGGCGATCAGGCGCGCGCGCTGCAGCACCTGCGAACTCAACGCGACGAGTTCGCTTGCATGCTCGATCGTCAATACCGTGAGCGCCGGATTGTGCCCGAGGAGAGCGGCCGGCAAGGCCGCCCGTTCGACCGGGCCGGCGAGGAGAATGACGGTGTCGAACATGAGTTCTTTTTAAGTCTTTTCGCCGAGGGGGCCGTGGTAAGAATCACTTCGGTTCCGCCGGAATGATAATCCCGGACGGGGCCAGCCGCACTAAACCTTTATATTTGCTGGTGCTCCTTTGATTTCGGAAGTTCGCATCAAAGGTGGCCACATTAGCTTTGCGAACTTCGGAAAGTGGCCGCTGGTCTTGCAAATCGGACGTGTTGCACGCAGTTGTGCCTGTGAACCCAGAAATATTTTGTAACAAAAAGGCGGCTCATTGCCGGGAATTAAGTTTCCCGGTTCCGGCATTCGTATCATGTCTCAAAGGCCTCGTTTACGAATATCGGACCACCAGGCAAAGGACTTCGATGCCCACCGTGCCGCCAAACATTCTTGTCGTTGAAGACGACCGCGAGACGCAGGCGCTGATCGCAAAATACCTGCGCAACAACGCCTGCAATGTCACGACCGCCAATGACGGGCGCGAGATGGCCCGCGCCCTGACCGACCATCGCGTCGACCTTGTGATTCTCGACGTGATGCTGCCCGGCGAGGACGGCTTGAGCCTGTGCCGCAAGATCCGCAGCGAGTCGCAGCTGCCGATCATCATGCTGACCGCGCGCGGCGAGGACGTCGACCGCATTCTCGGCCTCGAGATGGGCGCCGACGATTATCTGGCCAAGCCCTTCAACCCCCGCGAACTGCTGGCCCGCATCAACGCCGTGCTGCGCCGCCAGGCTGCCGCCCAGACCGCAAGCGCCGTCATGGGCGCAACCACACTCACCTTTCAGGGATGGCGGATCGATTTCCGTTTGCGCGAATTGCGCAACCCGGCCGGCGCACGCGTGGCCATGACAAGCGCCGAATTCGACCTGCTTCGCGCCTTCTGCGAGCGGCCGGGCCGCGTCTTGTCGCGCGACAGCCTGCTCGATCTGACGCAAGGACGCAGCGCCGGTTCGTTCGAGCGCTCGATCGACGTACTGGTGAGCCGCATCCGCCGCAAGATCGAAGCCGATCCGCAGGATTCGAGCATGATCAAGACCGTGCGCTCGGGCGGCTATCTGTTCACGCCCACGGTGGAGGCGGCCACGGCCCCTCTCGACAGCGTCAAATGAAGCCGCTCGCTTTCCTCAACTTGCGGACCATCGGCGGACAGATCGCAGCGCTGGTGATCGCCTCGATCATCGCCATTCACGTGATCCTTGCCGGCATCTTTCTGGTCAGCCGCCCGGACCAGCCCGATCCGACCGTCGACCGCGGTCACGCACAGTTTGCAGCAGCCGTCCAGCTTCTCGGCGCGGCGGCGCCGGCCGAGCGGCCGCGGTTGATCGCCGACCTGGCGCGCGCATTCCCCAAGCTTGATATTCAAAATCTGCCGCCGGGGCCGGTTCCCGAGGCGAGCGATCCGGAAGGCCTGGACTTGCGGAGCCTGCACCGGCGGCTCGACAGCGCCTACCGCATCTTCCCCCTCGCGCATGGGCAGAACCGCCACAATGTCGGCATCGCGTTACCCGACGGCACGATGATTTCCGCGCGGGTCCAGCGCGACCCGCGCCTGCGATCGTTCTGGCCCGGGCTCTGGGCGGTGACCTTGCTGTTTGCGATCGTCAGCGTCAGCCTGCTCAGCCTATGGGCCGCGCGGGCGCTGACGGCGCCGCTGTCGGCCTTTGCGAAGGCCGCGGAGAATTTCAGCATCAACGGCGCCGCACCCTCGCTGCCCGAACGCGGGCCGGAGGAAGTCCGCTCTGTAGCCAAGGCGCTGAACCGGATGCGGGAACGCATCACCACCCTGATCGACGACCGCACCAAGATGCTGGCTGCGATCAGCCACGATCTGCGAACGCCGATCACGCGGATGCGGCTGCGCTCGGAGTTCATCGAGGACGAGGTTCACCGCCACCGCATGCTGGGCGACCTCGACCAGATGCGCTCGATGCTGGAGGCGGTGCTCTCCTTCCTGCGCAACGACCGCAAGCTCGAGGCCATGACGTTGACCGACATCGCCACCACGCTGCAGCTCGTCGCCGACCAGTTCGCCGACATCGGCCACAAGGTCAGTTACGAAGGCCCGGAACATGCGATGGCGACCGTGCGGCCGGACGATCTGACGCGCAGCGTCACCAACCTCGTGGAGAACTCCGTCAGGTACGGCGCGCTCGCCACCATCCGGCTTGCAACCTCGCCCGATACCGCCACCATCGAGGTCGAGGACGACGGTCCCGGCATTTCCGATGCCAGCAAGGAAGTGATGTTTGAGCCCTTCGTGCGCGGCGACGACGCCCGCAACATGGACGAGACCGCGGGCTTTGGGCTTGGCCTGTCGATCGCGCGCAGCATCGTGCTGGCGCATGGCGGCAAGCTTTCGATGCACGACCGCAAGCCGCACGGGCTGATCGTGCGCATCGAGCTGCCGGTCCGCCAACTGACCCGGCAGGCGGCCGAGTGAGGCGAAAGCCTTACGCCGCGATCGCTTCGCGATCGGCCTCTTCAGAATCGAAATAGGCCACCGCTTCGAAGCGGTAGTCGCAAGCCATGCAGCGCCAGAGATAGAAGGTGCGGCCCGGTTCGGCCTCAACCCATTCCGGCAGCGCAATCGACCTGCCGCATTGGGCACAGGGGTTTTCCCGAGGCAACGAACGGAATCCGTTTCCGGCCATGGCGTATCTCCCGCTTTTCTTGTCTGATCTTTAACCTGATGTCTGAACGCGAATGGGACAGGGTTGCTGCCGGACCATGCTTCGCGACGCGTTTGCTTTTTTGAAACGGCAATGGGGCAATTCAACGGCAGGGTCTCGCGAAAAGTCATTCCGGAGCGCGAGTGAAACGAGCGAGTCCGGAATCTCGAGATTCCGGGTCTGGTCCTTCGGACCATCCCGGAATGACGAGCGGTTCTACTTCACTTCGTCTTCGGCTCGACCAGGGGCTCGGCCGTATGCGGCGCGCCCGCCTTGCGGAGATGGATGGTTGCGATCTCGTCGCTATAAACCTTCTGCCAGCCGTCGACGTGATCGAGCAGCTTGGTCGCGGCACTGTGCGAGCGCATCAAGGTCGCCTGGATCCGGTATTCGTCCAGCAGGCGGAACAGACCGTCGGGCTCAATCAATTCGGAAGCGTTATGATGATCGACGAAGAACTTCTTCCCGTAGACATCGGTGCGGCCGTCGATGAAGGGCGCAACGCCGCTGGCGATCAGATAGCCGCCGAAGTCGTAGTCGTTGAAGACGCGCTCGACGTTGAGCTTCTTGAGTTCAGTCACCGCCTGGATCGGCGAGTTGGCGGCATTGGGCGCGAAGCGATGCATCGCAGCAAAAGTCAGCGTGCCCACCGCCAGCACCACCGCCAAACCGGCGGCCATCACGCCGCGAACGGGCTTTAGCGAAGGCAAGGAGGTTTCCACGCCGCCAATCTGTTTGGCGAGCGGCACGGCGAGAACGAGCGGCGCAAGCAGCGCAAGCATTTCGGTAGCCCGGCTCTGGGATAGCGCCATGTGAAGCAATCCCAACAGCAGCAGGATGCGCGTCGGCGGCAGCCGGATGCCTCGCAACAGCGCAAATGCGATGCCCAGCAACAGGCAGATTTCGAAGGTGCCGAGGTGGCCGAAATCGATCGGCCGAAATTCCGTCACCAACGGCAACGCGCTGCCGAGCGCCAGGATTTTTATCGGCTCCAGCAGCGAATTCCAGCCATAGGGCGTGCAACACGTTGCAACCAGCGCCGCGAGCCCGAATGCCGCCCAGCGCAGCGCCAGCGATTTCCGCGAAGCCGCGTCAGTACCCACGACGGCGTCGAGCGCGATCGGCGCGACCATCATCAGGCCGAAGATGAAGCCGCCATGCAGGTTGGCCCAGAGCGCGATCAGCGGCAACAGCCAGAAGGACGGCGCCTCGCGCCGATCGGCGGCGGCGATCAGGCCGCCGATCCAGGCCACCATGACCGGCAATGCCAGCACATGCGGCCGCGCCACGAGATGCGGTGCGGTCAGGGCCACCGCCGCGGCGACAAACACCGTCGTCGCGGTCTCGCTCAAATGCCGGCTCAGGAGTTTTGCCAACAGCGCGAAGGTCGCAGCACTCGCGGCGGCAGCCAGCACCACCGGCCCGCTCCAGCCGAACATCGAATAGGCCTTGGCGTAGAGCACCTGCGATACCCAGTACATCGAGGTCCAGGGCTGGCCGCGCATGGTGAAGGAATAGACGTCGGTCTCGGGTACCGCGCGGTGGTCGAGAATCCACTGTCCGACCGTGACATGCCACATCGTATCGGGGTCGTTGAGGAGCCGGTTGCCAGCGACGATCAGCAGCACATAGACGGCAACGCCGACCCACAGCGGCAGCGACCCGCGCATAGCGTTCGTATCCGGAGAGATGTCGGCGTCGGCCAGCGCCATGGGCGCAATTTCCCTTAAATTGATGCCGATCGAAGCATGTCGGGGCATAATTTCTGGTAAACCGGCGATGCGCGGCAGGCCTCGCGGGCCAGTCCAGAAAACCGGCTTTCGCCACATCCTTGCCGCAGCGGCCGCATTCCATGCCGAAAGAAGGCCGGCTTTCGGCCGAAAGGTCGCCCTATCAGATGAAGCGTCTGTTAACCCTCATTTCGCTCGTGGCCATGGCTGTGATCCTGGCCCTGCTCTCTCCGGAAGCGGCATTCGCCCAGCGCAGCCAATATGAGGAGTTGGTCGCCCAGCATGCGCAGGCCAATGGCGTGCCGGTGGTGCTGGTGCATCGGGTGATCCTGCGCGAGAGCCGCTACAACGCTTCACTCGTCGGGCGCGGCGGCACCATCGGCCTGATGCAGATCAAGCTCGCCACCGCGCGCGGCCTTGGCTACACCGGGTCAGCCGAAGGCCTGCGCGATCCCGACACCAATCTCACTTATGCGGTGAAGTACCTCGCCGGCGCCTACCGCGCCGCGGGCGGCAATCACGACCAGGCCGTCAGTTATTATGCGCGCGGCTATTACTACGCCGCCAAGCGCAGGCACCTCGAAGCTCGTGTCCCGGATGCGGTGCGCCATGACGTGATGCCCCGCTGAGCCGGGGCACGCATACGAAGCGTCGGTGGCATGCAATCGGTGCAGTTCCCGTTTCCGCGCGTTGACACGCCCCACTATCGGCCTACATTAGGGCCTGTTCCGAGGGGAGCTCCGATGAGGAGCTGAGAGACCGCACGCTCAAGTCCGTTTCGAGGATGCGAGACCGCGGTGACCCTTTGAACCTGATCCGGGTCATGCCGGCGAAGGGACAGGGATGTACCAGAGTACGACCACTCCACGGGGGGAATCCCCGATTTCCGTTATCGGCGCCGGCATCGCAGGTGCCTGGCAGGCTTTGTTGTTCGCAGGCTCCGGGCGCGCGGTCACGCTACACGAGCGCAGTGACGCCGCGATGACGCAATCGACGAGCTACTGGGCCGGCGGCATGCTTGCGCCTTGGTGCGAAGCGGAAATTTCCGAACCGCTGATCGTGCGGCTCGGCCTGCGCTCGCTGAAACTCTGGCGCGAGCATTTTCCGGAAATCCCCTTCAACGGCTCGCTGGTGGTGGCGCATGCGCGCGACCGCGCCGATTTCGAACGCTTCGCGCGGCTCACGAGCGGATATCGAAGGCTCGACGCGCAAGGCATCCGCGAAATCGAACCCTCGCTGGAAGGGCGTTTTCGCGAAGGACTTTTCTATGCCGACGAAGGCCATGTCGAGCCGCGAAAGATCCTGCCCGAACTGCATGCGCGCATTCGCGCGGCCGGCGGCGCTATTCAATTCAACAGCGACGTTGAGCCTGCGGATATCGACGGCACCGTGATCGATTGCCGGGGACTAGCCGCGCGCGAGAGCGAGCGCGCGTTGCGCGGCGTCAAGGGCGAACTCATCCTGATCGAGACCGACGAGGTTGAACTCAAGCGCCCGGTGCGGCTGATCCATCCGCGCTTTCCGCTGTACGTGATTCCACGCGGGCACAACCGCTTCATGCTGGGCGCGACCTCGATCGAGAGCGAGAGTAGCGGCGTCAGCGTCCGCTCGGCGCTCGAGCTTCTCGGCGCCGCCTATGCCGTGCATCCGGCCTTTGGCGAAGCGCGCATCCTCGAATTCGGTTCCGGCTTGCGCCCGGCCTTTCCAGACAATCTGCCGCGCATCGCGGTGAATAACGACAAGATCGCGGTAAACGGACTTTACCGCCATGGCTTCCTGCTGGCGCCGGCGCTCGCCGAGTTGACGCTCTCGTATGTCGCGCGCGGCACCATCGACAATGAGGTGATGCAGTGCGCGTGATCATCAACGGCGAGGCGCGCGAGATCGCAGCCGAGAGCCTCGATGCGCTGCTCGGCGAACTCGACTATGAGGGAACGCATTTTGCGATTGCCGTGAATTACGATGTGCTGCCGAAAAGCCGCTGGGCGGAGATCACACTCAAGACCGGCGACGAGATCGAGATCATCACGCCCCGGCAGGGAGGGTAGTTTTCGTCATGCCCGGCCTTGTGCCGGGCATCCACGTCTTTCTTGCGTGGGTAGAACCAAGACGTGGATGGCCGGGTCAAGCCCGGCCATGACGAAGGAGAGAGCAAAAGATAATGGTCAAATTCTACGAGAAAGACTTTCAGTCCCGCCTGCTGGTCGGCACGGCGCTGTATCCCTCGCCCGCGATCATGCAAAGCGCGATCCGCAGCTCAGGTGCGCAGATCGTCACGGTGTCGCTGCGGCGCGAGGCCGCCGGCGGCAAGACCGGCGATGCCTTCTGGTCGCTGATCCGCGAGTTGGAGGTGACGGTATTGCCCAACACCGCCGGCTGCCGCAGCGTGCGCGAGGCGGTGACGACCGCCAAACTCGCCCGCGAACTGTTCGCCACGTCCTGGATCAAGCTGGAGGTCATCGCCGACAACGACACGCTGCAACCGGATGTGGTCGGGCTTGTCGAAGCCGCTGATATCCTGATCAAGGACGGCTTTGAGGTGTTCCCCTATTGCACGGAAGATTTGTCGGTCGCGATGCGGCTGGTCGATGCCGGCTGCAAGGTGGTGATGCCATGGGCGGCGCCGATCGGCTCGGCACGCGGCATCATCAACCCCGACGCGCTGAAACTCTTGCGCGACCGCCTCCCCGATATCACGCTGGTGGTCGATGCGGGGCTGGGCGCGCCGAGCCACGCCGCGCGCGCGCTCGAACTCGGCTATGACGCGGTGCTGCTCAACACGGCGATCGCCAAAGCCGCCGATCCCGTCGCCATGGCAGGCGCGTTTCGCGCCGGCGTCGAGGCCGGCCGCACCGCCTTTGAAGCTGGCCTCATGGAAGCCCGCGACTTCGCCTCCCCTTCAACCCCCGTCGTTGGGACCCCGTTCTGGCATGCCGTATCCTGATCGCTTTTATCCTGTGGTTGACAGCGTCGCCTGGGTCGCGCGGCTCGCGCTGCTTGGCGCCGGAACCATTCAGTTGCGCGCCAAGAATCTCGGCGCGGCCGACGCCTTGCAGACCGTGAAGGATGCGCTTGAGGTGATCCGCGGCACCAACGCCAAACTCGTGGTCAACGATTACTGGCGCGCGGCGATCGAAGCCGGCGCGAAACATCTGCACCTCGGCCAGGAAGACCTCGCCGCGGCCGATGTCGGCGCGATCCGCGCCGCAGGCCTTTCGCTCGGCATCTCCACCCATGACGATGCGGAACTTGAAACCGCGCTGCACGTCAACCCCGATTATGTCGCGCTCGGCCCGATCTTCCCGACCACGCTCAAATCGATGCGGTTTGCGCCGCAGGGGATCCCGAAGATCACCGAATGGAAGAAGCGCATAGGCCAACTTCCGCTGGTCGCGATCGGCGGCATCAAGCTCGAACAGGCCAGCGAAATTTTCGCCGCCGGCGCCGACTCGATCGCGGTGGTCAGCGACGTGACGCAAAATCCCGAACCGGACGCGCGGGTCCGCGCCTGGCTCGGTATGAAGGCGGAGGCCGCGTGATGCTGACTAATTTTTTCACCGTCATTGCGAGCGAAGCGAAGCAATCCAGAAATCCCGATGCGGAAGCGGTCTGGATTGCTTCGTCGCTTTCGCTCCTCGCAATGACGAAACACACAATAGTAAGGAGAACGCCATGAACATTCGCTCCAATCCGGACACCACGCTTCCCGCCGTGACCACCGGCCCGCTGCCTTCGTCACGCAAGATCTTCGTCACGCCGGATGAGGCTTCCGATGTGCGCGTGCCCCTGCGCGAGATCATTCTTTCCGAAGGCGCTGGCGAGCCGAACCTGCCGGTCTACGACACCTCCGGCCCCTACAGCGACCCCGACGTCGTGATCGACGTCAATGCGGGTCTGGCGCGCCATCGCATCGCCTGGGTCAAGGAGCGCGGCGGCGTCGAGGAGTATCAGGGGCGCGACGTCAAGCCGGAGGACAACGGCAATGTCGGCGCTGCGCATGCGGCGAAATCTTTCACCGCCCATCACAGACCGCTGCGCGGGGTCGACGGCCACAAGATCACCCAGCTCGAATTTGCCCGCGCCGGCATCATCACCAAGGAGATGATCTATGTCGCGGCGCGCGAGAATCTCGGCCGCAAAGAGCAGCTGGAGCGCGCCGAAGCCGCGATTGCCGACGGCGAAAGCTTTGGCGCGGCGATCCCGCCCTTCATCACGCCGGAATTCGTACGCAGCGAGATCGCGCGGGGGCGCGCCATCATCCCCTGCAACATCAACCACGGCGAACTCGAGCCGATGATCATCGGCCGCAACTTCCTCACGAAAATCAACGCCAATATCGGCAACTCCGCCGTGACGTCGTCGGTGGAGGAAGAGGTCGACAAGATGGTGTGGGCGATCCGCTGGGGCGCCGACACCGTGATGGACCTCTCGACAGGCCGCAACATCCACACCACGCGCGAATGGATTTTGCGCAACGCGCCGATCCCGATCGGCACCGTGCCGATTTATCAGGCGCTGGAGAAGTGCGACGGCGACCCGGTGAAACTCACCTGGGAACTCTACAAGGACACGCTGATCGAACAGTGCGAACAGGGCGTCGACTATTTCACGATCCACGCCGGCGTGCGCTTGCCCTACATTCACTTAACCGCCAACCGCGTCACCGGCATCGTGTCGCGCGGCGGCTCGATCATGGCGAAGTGGTGCCTGGCGCATCACAAGGAGAGCTTCCTCTACACGCACTTCGAGGAGATCTGCGACCTGATGCGGCAATATGACGTCTCGTTCTCGCTGGGCGACGGCTTGCGTCCGGGCTCGATCGCGGACGCCAACGACCGCGCGCAGTTCGCCGAACTCGAGACGCTTGGCGAACTCACCCAGATTGCCTGGAAGAAGGGCTGCCAGGTGATGATCGAAGGCCCCGGCCACGTGCCGCTGCACAAGATCAAGATCAACATGGACAAGCAGCTCAAGGAATGCGGCGAGGCGCCGTTCTATACCTTGGGCCCGCTGACCACCGACATCGCGCCGGGCTACGACCACATCACCTCAGGCATTGGCGCTGCCATGATCGGCTGGTTCGGCTGCGCCATGCTGTGCTACGTGACGCCGAAGGAACATCTCGGCTTGCCCAACCGCGACGACGTCAAGGTCGGCGTCATCACCTACAAGATCGCGGCGCATGCCGCCGATCTCGGCAAGGGCCACCCGGCGGCGCAACTGCGTGACGATGCGCTGTCACGCGCGCGCTTCGACTTCCGCTGGGAGGATCAGTTCAACCTCGGGCTCGATCCCGAAACCGCGCGCAGCTACCACGACGAGACGCTGCCGAAGGAAGCGCACAAGGTGGCGCATTTCTGCTCGATGTGCGGCCCAAAATTCTGCTCGATGAAGATCACGCAGGACGTGCGCGACTACGCGGCGACCTTGAACGATCCGGCAAGCGTCGGCATGTCGATGAGCGGCGTGATCGAAGATGGGATGGCGAAGATGAGCGAAAAATTCAAGGAGATGGGCGGACAGGTCTATCTCGACGCCGAGAAGGTGAAGGAGAGTAATAAAGCTATCTAGCTGTGCCGGACCTAATTATAATAGCAGGACCCAACGGAGCGGGAAAAACGACCTTCGCGAGAGAATATCTCTCAAAGGACGAAATGCGTTTCGAATTCGTAAATGCTGACGAAATAGCCCGCACTTTAGCTCTCGAAACCGACATTCGAAGCCGCTCAGATATCCGGGCAGGCAGAATGATGCTCGACCGAATTAACGAGCTTATTAACACAGGCGCCGATCTCGCGATTGAGACCACTCTGGCAACGCTCACCTATGCGCATAAGATTCCGGTTTGGCGCAAGCGTGGCTATAACGTCTCCCTCGTCTACTTGCGCCTGAGTTCGGTTGCCGAGTCTTTAGATCGAGTTAGAAGACGCGTCGAGGCGGGCGGCCATAGCATCCCGCCGGAAGTGATAGAAAGGCGCTTCAGTAAGAGCGTCGACTACTTCGAGACAGTCTACAAACCGATAGTCAATACTTGGTATGTGTGGGAGAGTCAGGAAGGCGGATTTACTCTCTTTAATACATCGGAACCACAATGAGTGAGAAATTGGATACAATAAAGGTTGATGCCGCCTTGAAACGAGCAGCACTCAAGTCCTTGCACGGTACGCGAGATGAGCGGTCGGGACGATTTATGGCACCTAAGGCTTTTATTTCGTACTCCCACGACTCCTTAGCCCACAAGGATTGGGTACTGAAGCTTGGAAGCGACCTACGTGCTCGAGGAGTTGATGTTGTCTTGGATCAATGGGATTTGGTTGCTGGACAAGACGTTAGCTTGTTCATGCAACGAGGGATTTCTGAAGCAGATCGAGTGATTATGATTTGCTCGTCCGCTTATGTGACGAAATCTGAACAAGGCGTCGGCGGAGTTGGCTACGAAAGACTTATCGTGACTGCCGAAGTCGTTGATTCGATCGATACGATCAAGTTTATTCCTATCCTGCGCGGAGCAGGACGTTCGAAGAAAACCCCTTCATTTCTGGGACCACGGGTATACATCGATTTCGAGAACGACTCAGAGTATGAACTGAAATTGATAGAGCTTGCTAGGCAGATCCACAGCGCACCGGCGATATCGAAGCCACCATTGGGTCCGAATCCTTTCTCCGGCACACCAATCACGTCAACGGTGACACAGCCGATCAATCCAACCAACGCGCTACCAACCGTTGACAAATCTCTAAACGATCGTTGGTTTTCAGAAGAAGAGGCAAGAGCTCAAGGTTTAATCTCGAAGATCAATCTGACCGGCTATATGGAGCTTCGAGCCGACGTCTTGCATCCGCTTTCTAAGTCCCAAATTGAACTACTCAATGCAGTCAGACTATCTGAGATAAGAACATTCGGCTGGCCGATTGGTATCACGCTGGAGAATCGAGAGGAATATCGACCACGGCCATATAAAGATGGGATTAGAGCCGAAGTATCGATAGCAGATGGGGATCGTATGTCCTTTGATTATTGGGCGGCCCGATCAAACGGAGATTTCTACCTTCTTCAGAGCCTCTTCGAGGATAGTCGGAAGCCAAACCAAGTTTTCTTTGACACCCGAGTCGTTCGCGTCACTGAAAGCTTGATGTTCCTCGAAAGTTTGTACAATAAGCTTGGTATTCCTCCCGAGGCTAAGGTTGGAATCCAGATAACTCACAGAGGCCTAAAGGGTCGAGAATTGAATAGCGCGTCGTCAAATAGACACATGTTTTCACGCGGTCCAGCTAACGAAAATGAATCAACGTCAGAGATCACGACGATCTTAGGAAAGATGAACGAAACAAGAGTGGAAGATGTTAAAAACCTAGTAGCACCAATGTTCATGCTATTTGACTTCATGGAATTCAATGCCGCCGTCTACGACGACATCGTCAGGAACTTTGAGCGTGGAATTATTCGATAATCGATGAGAACCGGAACGTTGGCTAGCAAGCGTAGCCCGGATGAGCGAAGCGATATCCGGGACCGATCGATACCCTCATGTCGCTACCGCTCGTGCGGACTACCCGCTAATTTTCAAAGATTTCCTCAAACAAAGTCTTCGCCCGCTCCAATCCTTGCGGCGTAAAGACCACCGATTTCACCTTGCCGACGGGGTCGTGGATCATGCCTTTGTCGTGCAACCGGCTAAGTACGTTCCAATCTAAACCCTTCCATGCCCTGTGGCCGTCGTGCAGCGTCAAATAGAGCAGCGCCAGCGCCGTATCATCAATCTTGTTGGTGTTGACGGGCATCGTGAGCCTCCTGATTGATTGCTATCAGCGTGATCCGAAACGGATGACAACCAGCCATCGCATGCTGACGGACACAATAAGTATAGTCTGAATGATGACCAGACGCATGATATGACATTCGAGAAATGGTAGTAAGCGTAGCCCGGATGAGCGAAGCGATATCCGGGACCGATCGATACCCGCATGTCGCTACCGCTCATGCGGGCTACGCTATACGACATACTGCGCTCCGCCCGTCATAGCCCGTAGGATGGGTTGAGCCCTTGCGAAACCCATCACATGTCGCGATTGCCGCGATGGGTATCGCTTCCGCCTTCGCTCGTTGAGCTACGGCGGACGGGGTCGCTCCACCCATCCTACGGACTGCCCCTCACCGATCACGGCTTTTCTACTGGCAAATGCCGCGCGCTTGCCGCACCACTTGCCGGCTCGCGCCGTCACTGAGGGGTGAGCACCGCCGGGCCACCACCATGCGCCTCGGCGGCGGGGAAAAAATTCAGCCAAGGAGTTTCGTCATGCGTCGCGTTACCGCTCTCTGTGCCGCCACGGCTTTCGTCGTCTCGAATCTTGTTGTCGCGGGCGTTGCGCTCGCCCGCCCGATGCCGCAGCAGTCCGGCTACTATGTGATCCGCTGGGACAATACCGGCGTCTGCCAGATCTGGAATACCGACCTGCAGGAGAAGCCGTGGCACCTGTTCTCGGAATACAAGGTCGTCAGCAGGCCGGTGCCGACCTTTACCGAGGCGGCGACCATTCAGGAAAACATGCGGGTGACCCGCCGCTGCACGCTCTGAGCGTAAACGCCCCATTCTGAGCGCAAACGCTTAATTTCGGATTTTCCGAATTTTCACTTGACGGCCCGGTAGACGCAGGATTATAGCGAGTCGCATCCCGTCCCTGCTTGAGGGGCGTTTCGCGATCGTCACGGACGTGGGGCGGGATGCGGTGGACGCGGGCGGCGCGGCAGACGAGCGCGCCGGTCCCGCGGACGGCGAAGTCGTGGCGTCCTGATACCCCGACGCTGGTATCAAGCTCTTAAGAAGCTAACGCTTCTCAGGGGCGACGGAGGCAACAAGCCCGGTTCTCCGGGGAGACCACGAAGGAAACCGTTAAAACCATTGCGCGGGGAATGCCGGGCCGCACCGGCGTGACCGTGGTGACTATGCTCGTATGCTTATTTCATTTCGCATACGAGGCTGCGGGCGCAGGTAGCGCCCGGCATTCCCTGCGCCCTCTGATGAGCGAGGGTGAGATTCTTGCAAAACTCGGGCATGTCGTGCCGCGAGAACGTCGACCTACATCCTCTTACGCTGTTTGAAAACCGAATCCGAAACGCCTCGTCGTCCCGGGCAAGCGAACGCGCGACCCGGGACCCATAACCACCGGCCGCTGTTATGAAGCACTCCGGGACGCCAGCTTGTCCAACAACACCATCCGGTGGCTATGGGTCCCGGCGTTCGCCGGGACGACACCGAGGATGGGGCGGCTCTCTTGCGCAATTCTGGCGCACGCGCACGGCTCTGCATCGGGTCCGGGCTGGTTTTGCAACGCCTGCCATGAAATATTGATGTCGTGGGACAGGAGAACACAACGGTGCCAAACGGGTTTCGGCTGGAGAATTATCTCGCGCGGATCGGCTATCACGGCCCGACCGACGTCAATTGTAAAACCCTCGCGGCGCTCCAGGCCTTGCATCTCGATGCGATACCGTTCGAGGCGCTCGATCCGTTTTTGCGCCGCCCGGTCAATCTCGATCTTGCTTCGGTGGTGGCAAAGCTCGTGGATAGCGAGCGCGGCGGATATTGTTTCGAACAGAACCTGTTGTTCAAGGCCGCGCTGGAGAGAATCGGCTTTGAGGTCACGCCGCTTGCCGGGCGGGTGCGCTGGATGTCGCCGCCCGAGAGTCCGCTGGGTCCGAAGACGCATATGCTGCTGAAGGTTGATCTCGCCGACGGCGCTTATCTCGCCGACGTCGGCTTCGGCGCCTGTCTGCTCGACGCGCCCTTGCAGCTCAAGACCGATGTCGAGCAGACGACCGCGATGGGGATCTACCGGCTCACGCAATCCGACGGCCTATACTCGCTCGGCGCGAAACGAGGCGCGGGGTGGCGCGCGCTGTACGTCTTCGACCTGCATCCGCAAATTCAGGCCGATTACGACCTCGGCAACTGGTTCACATCGACCAACCCGTCCATCCCGCTCACCAGCCGGCTGATCATGGAGCGGCTTGCGGACGGCCGGCGCTATCGATTGGTCGATCGCGCGCTTTCGGCGGAGGCGCGCGACGGCGAGGTGATCACTGAGCGCACGCTTCGAAACGCCAGTGAGTTAAGCGAAGTGCTGCGCGACACCTTCAAGGTGACGCCGCCGGTGCCGGCGCAGGAGATTTTCGACAAGATAGGCGGCTAAAGCCGTCAGTGCAGCGAGATCGCAAGCCCGCTCAAATCCGCGTTTGCCATCAACCCGATCTGCGTGCCGGACAATTCGAGCACCACGCCCCTCGCGTTGGTGAGCAGGATGCCGCGCACGCCGCCGCCGACCACGATGCCCGCGCCCCCCGCCGCATAGGCCCCCGCGATATCCGACGGCCGCCAGATATTGTGGACGCGGCCGCGCAGCACGGCGCGCGATCCGCCGAACACCAGGCCATAATCGATTCCGCCGATCCCGAGCGAATAACGGCGGCCATGGAAATCCAGCACGCCGCCGCCGCCGTTGCCGCCGATGATCCATCCGCCCTTCCAGATCGTGAGCTGCACGTAGCCCTCGTCGGCGCGGGCGGACGCCGAAAGGCCGACGAAGGCAATCAGCGCAAGGACGGCAGAGCGAAAGGCAACTGGCAATTTCATGGGTTTCCCCCGGGAGGTTGCGATCGGACGGATCGAATCATCGGGCACCTTAACCGATCGAAAGCGCCAGTAAAAAGGCGTGTCTTGGGGAAAACGTGGAC
>Ga0210394_10003498_pt1 | contig 19634 bp, 15 predicted proteins | sample IncBWC12MmetaG_FD_160121 | JGI IMG/M metagenome (GOLD analysis project Ga0210394, IMG submission 160121) | Forest soil microbial communities from Barre Woods Harvard Forest LTER site, Petersham, Massachusetts, United States - Inc-BW-C-12-M | ecosystem: Environmental > Terrestrial > Soil >...
GCGCCAGAAGATAAGAACCTTCAACATCGCGCCGACCTGGACGCACGTGATCAACCCATCTGCAGTGTTAACGTTTGGCGGCTTCGTGCGGCGCGACGACTATAACTATTACCCGAGTGCCGACCCGTTCGCGGATTTGGCTCCGGATCTTCAGAGCGAGACAGTCAGCCAGTCTCGGACGCTGACCAACGCAGGCCTTCGGTCTGATGTGACCTTCGTCAGAGGCATTCACAACCTGAAGGCGGGAATCACTTATGAACAAACCTTTCTGACCGAGAATGAACACATCGGCATCGTCGATCCCACGTTCTACCCCGCCGCCGCCGCGTTTTACAACTGCCTGGATGCGGGCGGCAACCCCGTCGCCAACACACCGTGCGCAGCCCTGAAGCCATTCGACTTGACGCAAGGGGGTGTTCTGTTCCCGTTTCACGGCCACACGGACGTGAAAGAACTCGCGCTTTACGTCCAGGACAGCATCACTAGGGGGAACTGGACCTTTAACCTGGGCATCCGCGGGGACTTGTATAACGGTTTGTCCATTGGGCGCCAGACTGAGCCGCGTGTGGGGATTGCTTACAACATTAAGGCCAGCAACACGATTCTTCGAGTTTCGTACGCGCGTACGCTGGAGTCACCCTTCAACGAGAATCTGGTCATTGCAAGCACGGGGTGCAATATCCCTTTTCTTGCCGCCTTGGTGCCGCCTTTCGGCGTGCCGTGTAACTCGGGACCGATTACTCCCGGTTATCGCAATGAATTCCACGCCGGGTTGCAGCAAGCCTTGGGGCGGTACCTGGTTGTGGACGGCGAGTACATCTGGAAGTACACCCACAACGGCTACGATTTCGGTGTCGTGGGCGCGACACCCATCACCTTCCCGATCGAGTGGCATAACTCTAAAATCCCGGGATATACGCTGCGCGTGAGCGTTCCGAATTACCACGGGTTTAGCGCATTTGTGGCGATGTCCAGTGTTGCTGCCCGGTTTTTCCTGCCGCAAGTCGCGGGGTTGCCCATCATTCCGCCGGCGACCGGCGTTTTCCGCATTGACCATGACGAAAAATTCAACCAGACCGCGCACCTTCAGTACCAGCCGTGGAAAACCGGGCCGTGGCTCGGCTTCAACTGGAGATATGACAGCGGGCTGGTAGCCGGAGCGACGCCGTGTTACAACCCATCGACTGCAACCTGCGCTGGGGCATCCACTACGCTGAATGGCCAACCAGCTATAAACCTGATCAACACCATCACCGGCGCGCCCTTAACTGCCGACCAGGAATTTCAGGCCGGGTTCACATGCAATGGCGTGCACGCCACCATCACTCAAGCTCTGCCGACCCCGTGCCTTGCGTCGCAGTTCGGATCAACGCTAATAAACATTCCCGCACCGGGGACGGAAAATGACGATCATAATCCGCAGCGTATCAAGCCGCGGAGTCTCTTCGACATCTCAGTGGGCCACGACAACCTTTTTCACGGCGAGAAATACAAATGGAGCGCTCAGTTCACGGTCATCAATCTAACGAACAAATACGCACTCTACAACTTTCTATCAACGTTCAGCGGCACGCATTACGTCACTCCGCGCACACTGACGGCTCAGATCGGGTTTCATTTCTAGAGCAGAACGCAGCCCGGGGAATTCGGGGAGAGTGGCGGCCGGGAGGAAAACGGCCGCCACTCGCGTGGGGGAGAAGTATGAGTTTACGAGGCTAGGGCTTCCAAGGCCGTACGATCGCGGATGACCAGGATCGGACCTTCCAGGCGAATCAATTCCTTCTTCTTTAAGTCGCTCAGCAAGCGCGTAACCGTCTCCCGCGAGGCTCCGATCATCTGTGCCATCTCTTCGTGAGTCAAGCTGGAGCGGATGCGGATCTCGTTAGTGGTTTCTCCCAGAGCATGGCCCAGGGGTCCGCGGGCGGGCGTCCAGGAGAGCAGCAAACGCGCCAACTTGCCGGCCGACGAGCGTGCCAGCACCAGGTCGTGAATGTCGCGATACGCTGACTGGAACTCATTGCTCAAGACCCGCGCCGAATGCAGTCCCAGTTCTCCGCTTTTCTCCATAAGGCTTAACAGGGCTTTGCGCTCCACGAAATTCACCTGACAGGGGCCGGTGGTCTCGGCGGTCAGTTCATAAGCCGTGCCCGAAATGGCCGCGCTGAGCCCGAGGACCTCGCCCGCCTCGGCAACCTTGAGGATGAGCACTTTGCCTTCCCGTGAGGTGGTAGAAAGCTTGGCCTTCCCCGAGCAGAGGACAAACGCGCCGCGGGGCATCTGGCCCTCGACGAATAGCAGCGCGCCGCCGGGATATGTGGTGGGATGGGTAGCCGCGCTGAAGGCTTTCAGAACCTCCGGAGACAGCCCGCAAAACCACGAATCCTTGCGCAGCTTGCAAGTGAGACAACTTTCGATCACCTCGAGTCCATAAGGAGTTTTCATAGTCGCGGCCTCGCCTGAGCTGCCGTCTTCGGATTTGCTGTCTGAACGGCGGTCCGGGCTTCCAAAATCGTTTACCGCGCGGCGCACATCACGGATTAACAAGCGCGCGTTTTCCGTTTTCGCCAGCAACGCCGCCGCCATGGTGCGGGCGACGCGATCCCAGGAACGCAGGCAGTGAACCAACTCCCAGCCGGCGCTCGAGTCGGCTTGCTTATGCCAGAGCAAGCTGCAATAAAACAGGAACAGGGGATCGACAGGAGCAACATAGACGTGTTTGGTGATCCTCGCCGCGCCGCCTGCCTGGAAACGATCTGGCACAGCAAGATTCGGCCGAGTCGTTATCGAAAGCAGCTTCGTGGTTGCGCCGCCATTCCCGCGTGGCTGAATACCCCCAGCAGCAATCCGGTTCAAGGCTTCCCGGCTGGCACGGGCGTGAATTCCACGAACCGGATGCTCCGGTCCGGGACAGACCACGCTTTGCGCCGGGATCTTCGGCGCCTGGGACGTAAAGCTTTGCTTGAATGCAAGCCTTGGCGTCAATCGATCTCCTCCACACACTCTGGGCGTGATTTCCGGGGAGAAGCGAGTAGCGCTGGCAGCTTGAGTGCCAAAGTCCCTTGTAATCCTAAGTGCTGGCAAACAAGAACCAGTGGTACCGCGAACGAGGGGTTCTTTGGCAAGAAAAGTGACTCGGGTCCGGCAGGCGCTGCCGAATCATCGGCAGCTAAATGACGCAAGGGACGTCAGCAGTCTCTAGTTCTCAAACTCCCGGCGGGAGATTTTCAGTTTCTGCATCTTAGATTGCAGAGTAGTTCTCTTCATGCCCAATCGTGCCGCGGCCCCATCCAGACCGGCAATCACTCCCCCGACTTCTCGCAGAACTCGGACGATGTGCTCTCGTTCCACGCCTTCCAGAGTCGTATTCGGTGGTTCAATGTGCAAGAGAGATGCCACCTCCGCCAGGGGAGCGTTCAGGGTTTCGCCGGTGGTAAGAATGACACAGCGCTCGATAAAGTTCTCCAGCTCCCTGATATTTCCCGGCCACTCCCACTGGATCAGCGCATTCATGGTATCGGTGGGAATGTTTTCGATTTGCTTGCGCATGCGCTGGGAAAATCTCCGCACAAAGTAATGCACCAGCAGCGGAATGTCGGTTCGCCGTTCGCGCAGAGGCGGCACGAGAATGGGGAAAACGTGCAGACGGTAATACAGATCGTTGCGAAACTCGCGTTCGGCGACACGCTTCGCCAGATCCCGATTGGTGGCGGCAACCAACCGCACGTTGACATGAATGGTCCGAGTGCCTCCCAATCGCTCGAAATCGTGATCCTGCAGGACCCGCAGCAGTTTTGGCTGCAGCTCGAGGGGTATGTCGCCGATTTCGTCCAGAAACAGGGTTCCGCCATCGGCCAATTCCAGCCGCCCGACTTTTTGCGAAATGGCCCCGGTGAAGGCCCCTTTCTCATGACCGAAGAGCTCGCTCTCCAGCAGTCCTGTGGGTATGGCAGCGCAATTGAGCTTGATAAAACTGGCTTCCTTGCGGGGACTCAGCCGATGGACCGCCCGTGCTATCAACTCCTTGCCGGTTCCCGTTTCCCCAAGAATCAAGACCGTGGCATCGCTGGGCGCCACGATGTGCACTTGCGACAATACCTGTTTCAGCGCTGGGCTCTCTCCCACGATTTCGTCGAAATCACTGGCTAAGCGGATTTCATCCTGCAGGGAAACACCTTCCTGATGGAGTTTGACGGCGAGGCCGGCAATCTCCTTGTAGGCACGAGCATTGTCTAATGCCGTGGCGATCTGAGCGGCTACCTGTTGCAGGAAACCCATATCCTGATCCACAAAGGTGTGTTCTTTTTTGCTGGCCAGATTCAACGTGCCCAGCGCACCCCTCGGAGTTAATAATGGAATGGAGCAAAATGACTGAAACCCTTCTTCCAGCATCTGCTTGATGTATCTGGATCGGGTTTCCTCGAGTTCCTTGAACTCCAGGATTTTGATCTCGCGCTCCTGAAATGCACGCCCCACGGTAACGGTGTCGTCCAGAGGGATTATGGTTTCCGCTCCGTCCATGCGGGCGGCGTCGGAGACATCCAGCGCATACATGCGCATGGATCGCGAGGTCCCATCAAAGAGCGCGATGCTGGCGTAGTCTTGCTTGACGATCCTGCGGATCAGCCCGGAAATTGCCGGAAATAAATGTCGCAGTTCGGTCTGAGAAATCAAGACGGAACCCATCTCCAGCAAGGCTTGTAGCCGTTCCCTTTCCTGCTGCAAACTGCGGCTAAGACGGAGCGTGTCCTCCTCGAGCTTTTTCTGCTGGGTGACCTCTACCACCACAACGCCGACCTGGCGCACGTTGCCTGCGGCATCCTTGATGGGGAAATAATTCTCGATCCAGTGACCCATTTCGGTTCGGGTCGGCAACTTTAGCGCAAGCTCCACATCACATAAGGGCTTTCCCGTGGAAAACACCTGCCGGAATAGCGGCTCTATCTCGTTGGCGGCCTCTCCCAGAATTTCATGCACGGTTCTGCCCAAGTGGGCATCGGCCGGAATGCCATTCATGCTAGCCAGCGTCTTGTTGATCGCTTTATAATGCAACTGGTCGTCGCAAATGGCTAGGCCAACCGTCGAAGCCGCGAAGAAAGTGGACAACAACTGCTTCGGGTCATGGAAGCCATCAGGATCGGCGCTGTCACCCCACCAGACAGCGATCTCGCCCAAGTCCTCAAACGGCATATCGGCCTTTCTCATGCCTAAACGTGCCCAAAACCTCAAGCGATCAATCTGCAACGCTCTTCAGTTACAGGCCTTTCGAGAAGAACATCGGGCGACGGAGAAACGAACGCGTCCTGTGCCCGACGATCTTCCCGCAATGTTTTGTTAGGAAATCAGGCAGAGAAGTGCCGGCAATCGCCACCTCAAACAACGCACGTCGTGTCGAAGTGGCGTCGGAGAAATGCGACGCTAAGTCGCTACGGGCAACCGAACCACTGGCCAGTTGCAACAGTTCCCCGTAAAAACAACGATTGGCGCGAGAGTCAGGTTCGAAGTGGCTACCGGGGTTATGCACACATCCCCTTTACGGCTCTGCCCCCTCAAGCAAAGCCACTGCCCAACAAACAGGCGGCATCATAACCCACCTTCTCCCAGATGCAAGACATTTCTTCACGTTTTCCGCAATTTATTACAAAGCGTTCCGTTATTGGCACGGTTAATGAATATGTTAATACCGTGCCGCGCCCACCTCCCGGCGAAATCGTAGGAAATTCTTTACCTTCGTCAAGATCATCTTTACCAAGGTTTAGGCGGCGCGGGGAGAGACTCCTATCTTCTCAGCCATTCTCACTAAGTTGGCGACTGAGTCCGCGCCCATTTTGCGCATGAGTTGGCTGCGATGAACTTTAATGGCGGCTTCAGTGGTTCCAAGTTCGGCGGCGATCTGTTTGCTGAGGAGGCCGGAGACTAACAGAGGCAGGACCTCCCGCTCCCGGGGCGTCAGCGATGCGAAACGCTCGCGCAGCACGGCGATCTCAGCCTCACGGTCGCGTCGGGCGCGATCGCGCTCCAGCGCGAGGTGGATCGCATCCAGCAGATCCTGATCGCGGAACGGTTTGGTAAGGAACTCGACGGCTCCCGCTTTCATGGCCCGAACGGTCATTGGGATATCACCGTGGGCCGTGACAAAGATGATTGGAATGGGAATGTTGGCTTCGGCCAATTGGCGCTGGAACTCCAGCCCGCTGATTCCCGGCATTCGCACGTCAAGGATGAGACAGCTAGGCGCTTCGGGCCGGGTGCTGCGCAGGAACTCGGGCGCTGAGCTGAAGACGTCAACCTGCAAGCCCACCGAGCGGATCAGCCTCCTGAGCGCATCACGGAGCGATGCATCGTCATCGACGACGAACACGATGGAATGTGGCTCCGTCATGCAGTGTCTGCCTCTGGCAGGATCAACTGAAAAACGGCCCCGTGCGGACACCCAGATGCAGCCCACAAACGGCCGCCTTGAGCCTCAACAATGGAACGGCTGACGGACAGTCCCATTCCAATTCCCTGGGGCTTGGTGGTAAAGAACGGTTCGAAAATACGATCTGCCTGTTTTGGATCAATTCCTATCCCAGAATCTTGAACTTGGATCAGCACGCCATCGGGGTGCTTTGACGACTTGACGAGCAGCACCCGATGCCGTTCATGACCAAGTGCAGCAATACTTGCTGCAACTGAACCCGATCGCCGAGCACGGCAGGAACATCCGACGCCAATTCAGTCTGAACCGCGACATCACCTCTCAGTAGTTCACTGGCGGTCAAGGCCAACACCTCTCGGATGACTTGATTTACCTCCAGTAGGCCCATTTCAGGAGGCGCCTTCTTCAGCAGTGTACGAACCCTCGCGATCACGTCACTGGCGCGATTCGCCTCCCGAATAGCACTTTTCACGGCCTCCCGCGCTTCATCCAAATCCGGCGGTTGCATGCCGAGCCAGCGCAGGGATGCACCTCCATTGGTGACCACAGCCGCGAGAGGTTGGTTGATCTCATGCGCGATGGAGGCCGTCAACTCCCCCATGGCAGCGAATCGAGTCACACGGGCAAGTTCGGCCTGGGAATTCCGCAGAGCCTGTTCCGCCTGCTTCCGCTCCGTGATGTCGCGGGCCACAGACACCCTATAGACTCGCTCAAGTTGGACCCGTTTGATGCTCACTTCCACAGGGAACGTCGATCCGTCCTTTCGCCGGTGAAGGCTCTCGAAGATTGTGGACCCTGAATCCCGCAACTCTTTGCCGACCCTTTCGAACATAGATCGATCGACATTCGGATCGATATCGTAAACACTCATGGACAGAAGTTCTTCACGAGAGTAGCCCAGGTCGAGGCAGGTTCTCTCATTGATATCGATGAAGCGGAGCGTTTCCGGATCAATCACCTCAATCGCATCGTTGGATTGGTCAACTAGCATTCGGAAGAGCCGTAACGATTGTTCGGTCCGTTCACGCTCAGCAATTTCCTTTCTGAGCGACTGGTTGGCCGCTTCAAGCTGTAGGGTCCGCTCGGCGACGCGGCATTCCAAGCCCTGGTTGAGTCGCCGGACTTCCACTTCCGTCTGCCTATCAAGGGATGAAGTCAAGATGGCCGCGCCCAGGACGAGCAAGGTAACAACAGCAATTCCATTGTTGCCGAGCGGGGAGATGCTCACCGCATGGGAAAAGTCCGGAGCCGAGGCGGGAATGAAACTCGTGGCAGCCATGCCGGTGTAATGCATCGCGGAGACGGCGATTCCCATTACGATGGCGCTACCAAGCCTCCGCGGAACAGTCCATCTGCTCTCTTCTCGTAGATCGAATGCCATCAACAGCGCAATTAGAGAAAACAAGACTGCAAGCAGGATGGAACCCGTAACCAGAAGCGGGGAGTACTTAGGGATGGCGGGCAATCTCATTGCGGCGGTGCCGATGTAGTGCATTCCGGCGATGGCGGTGCCCATAATGGCGCTGCCGGTCAAGGCCTCGACTGGGCCCATTTTCTTGCGGCTCGCTACAAACAGCGCGACCGCGGACGCGAGAATGGCCACCAAGAGCGATGCCAGAACTGTCGGCCAGTTGTACTCGACGGGCACCGGCAGACGGAGGGCCATCATCCCCTTGAAGTGCATCGCCCAGATGCCGATGCCCATCGCAGTGGCGCCACCGCTCAACCAGGCCGGGCGGGCTCGGCCGCTTGCGGCGGTTACGCGTCCCGTAAGGTCGAGCGCGGCATAAGACGCGGCGATGGCGATCAATATCGAGCGTGCCACCTCGCCGTAGTCGTATGAGCCGGTCATTGCTGCGTTTGCGGCGGTCATTACAGATGACCTCCGCGCAGCCGTCGGCGCTGCAAACTTCGACACCAATCCGGAACTGAGTTGGGAAGAGTGGACAGCAGAAAACCTGCAGCTTGAAACGTGACTAGCGGATCCAACCTTTTGAGAAACTCGGAAATCCGTTGCGGAAGGTGGGCACGGAACACAAACACATCCGTCATAACCACGGGGAAGTGGTTGCAGCAACGATACTCCAAAACTTCGAAGCGGTGATTACGGGTCATTTGCGTAGGTCCGAGGCCCGCCCCCTCTTCGGACCCTACCGCAAGAAATGACTCAAACTCCGTTGCGACACATCATAAACCGAACTGTTCCCAACGCAAGCGATTTGTTAGCCTGCCACGTTTTCTCAACAAATTTCGGCGGAGCGGGTAAAATTCTCCCCTATGGCCCGCGGATGGGAAAGCAAGTCGGTGGAAGAGCAGCAGGCCGAAGCCACCTCGGCTAAAACGAAGCCCAGCCGGCCGCTTACTCCCGAGGAGCTTGCAAAAGACCGTGAGAGGCAGGGGCTGTTGCTGTCCCGGGCGCACCTGCTTCAGCAGCTCGAGGCAGCCCAGAATCCCCGCCGGCAACAGATGCTGCAAACGGCCATCGCCGATCTGGGGGCCAAGCTCGCCCGGCTGGGCTAGCTCGGTAGTGTCCTAAATTCATCAACCACCAAGGACACAAAAGTAGACAACAGCCCCGAATCCAAAGGGTTTCCTTTGTGCCCTTCGTGTTTAGTTAGGACACTATCGGCTAGTTCCCCCGCGCCCCCCCGGCTCAACCTTAACGTATAATGGGTTATCCCCCATGAAAGCCTACGTGTATGTTTCGCTGAAGAAGAGCGTATTGGATCCCCAAGGCAAGACTATCCACAGCGCTCTTAAGAAGATGGGCTACAAGGGGTTGGAGGAAGTCCGCCAGGGCAAATACTTCGAGCTGACGCTCGATGGCGGCTTGAACCGGGCAGAGGCGGAAGCGGAGGTTGGGCGCATTGCTCGCGAAGTTCTCACCAACCCGGTGATCGAAGAGTTTCGTTTCTCCCTCGAAGACTGAGCTGTATCTCCCCCAGACTGAATTACACTGATTTGTAGAGGAGCACGCCATGTGCGGCATTGTGGGATACGTGGGCAAGAAGCAGGTGGTGCCCGTCATCATCGAAGGCCTAAGGCGCCTGGAATATCGCGGATACGATTCCGCCGGGATCGCGGTCTGCGGAAACGGCGAGGGCCTTCAGATTCGCCGCGCCGAGGGCAAGCTGCGCAATCTGGAAGAAGTCATTCGCCTCAAGCCGTTGGACGGCACTTATGGCATCGGACACACCCGTTGGGCCACCCACGGGCGTCCCACCGAGGAAAATGCCCATCCTCATCGTGACTGCACCGGACGAATAGTGGTCGTGCACAACGGCATCATCGAGAACTACGTCACCTTAAAGAAGAAGCTGATCGAGGAAGGCCACAAGTTCACCACCGAAACCGATACCGAAGTCATCGCCCACTTAGTAGAGAAATATTTCCTGAAGACCGGGAACGGTCATCGCCCCTCATTGGAGGAAGCCGTGCGCAAGGCGGTGGGACAACTAAGCGGCGTCTTTGCGCTCGGTGTGATTGCGGTGGATGCACCGGACAAGATCGTGGCCGCGCGCAACGGACCGCCCGCGGTCATCGGGCTCGGCAAGGACGAGTATTTCGTCGCCTCTGACGTCCCGGCAATTCTCTATCACACGCGCGATTTGTTTTTCCTTGCGGATGGCGATCTCGCCGTTATTACTCCCAGCGGTGTACAGCTCACGGATTTCAACGGACAGCCCATCGTGCGCCAGGTTCAGCATGTCACCTGGGACCCGATCATGGCCGAAAAGGGCGGGTTCAAGCATTTCATGCTCAAAGAGATTTACGAGCAGCCGCGAGCCGTCCGCGATACCACGCTGGGACGCATCTCACAGGAAACGGGCGAGGTTTACCTCGACGAAATGGAAATCAGCCCGGCGGAATTCAAATCCGCGAAGAAGATCAACATTGAGGCTTGCGGAACCAGTTGGCACGCCGGGCAGGCAGGAAAATTCATGATCGAGAGCCTGGCGCGGGTTCCGGTGGAAGTGGACTACGCCAGCGAATGGCGCTATCGCGATCCCATTGTCGCGTCCGACACCATCACACTGGTGATTTCTCAATCCGGCGAAACCGCCGACACTATCGCAGCCCAGCGCGAAGCCAAAGCCAGAGGCAGCAAGACACTCGCGATATGTAATGTTGTGGGTTCCATGATCACGCGCGAAGCCGCCGGAACCATTTACACCCACGCCGGCCCCGAGATCGGCGTTGCCTCGACCAAGGCTTTCACCGCCCAGCTCACGGCACTCTACTTGTTCGCCCTGCATCTGGCCCACCTGCGCGGCACCATGACCAAACAGCAGGCGACGGACGCGGTCCACGAGCTGACGTGCATTCCGGGCAAGCTCGAACACTTGCTCACCCATGACGAAGCTTGCGAGGATCTGGCTAAGCAATACGTCCGCGCCCAGGATTTTTTGTTCCTCGGCCGCGGCATCCACTATCCGATCGCCCTCGAAGGCGCGCTCAAGCTAAAAGAAATCTCCTACATCCACGCCGAGGGCTACCCCGCCGGAGAGATGAAACACGGCCCCAATGCGCTTATCGACGAAAATCTGCCGGTTGTAATCATCGCAACTCGCGACCCGAAGAGCGCGCTTTCTATGGTGCGGTACGAGAAGACCATTTCAAACTTGAAAGAGGTCAAAGCCCGTTCCGGCATAGTGATTGCGCTCGCCACCGAGGGCGACGAAGAAATCAAAGAAGCCGCGGATCACGTCCTGTACATTCCTCCAGCACCCGAAGAGTTGTCACCGATCCTGGAAATCGTGCCATTGCAGTTGCTGGCGTATCACATCGCGGTCCGCCGCGGCTGCGATGTGGACCAGCCCAGGAATCTGGCGAAGTCGGTGACGGTGGAGTAGGAGGGCCCTCCGAGCAGCATCATCACGAATTCGTGGAGCCGGAATTCTCCCTGTGAACGGTAGTCGGACAGGACCTGAGGAACAATTCTGCCGACCGATCTGATGGCAACAGGTTGCGTTTGCCGAGTGTTGATGATGTAACGAAGAAGGTGCGCGCATCAGCAACGATGTACAAAGGGTCGGCGCCCCGAGTCGGGATGGACATCCAGTCAATCGTCGCTGCTGGGCCCCCGGAGAATGTGACGGCTGTCACAAAATAGACAGAATTCCACATCGGGTCTTGGAATTTACGTCTCGTATCAGGGCACCAACTTCAAGCCGTGGGTAGCAAGTGGAAAATGATCAAGCCCCGGGGCGAAAGAGAAGTTATGACCCAGACTCCTCAGAATCCACTTCTGGCGTTTGTCGCCCTAGTTGAATCCCCAAGCCCAGCGTACCATCTAATCAACTTGGAAGACTCCTATGGGAAACGCATTTAAGACCGCATTTTTGCTTACCGCGCTCACTCTGCTGCTGATGGCGATTGGCAGCGCTTTTGGCGGGGAGCGCGGCATGCTTATGGCTCTGGGCATCGCCGCAGTGACCAACTTCATTGCCTACTTCTTTTCCGACAAGATTGCGCTGGCGACTTACCGCGCCCAGCCTGTCACTCGTGAGGAATTGCCGCGCGCCTATGAAGTGGTGGAGCGCCTGACGCAAAAGATCGGCATCCCGATGCCGAAGCTCTACGTCATCCCAAGCGATTCGCCCAATGCTTTCGCGACCGGCCGGAATCCGCAGCATGCTTCAGTGGCCATGACGCAAGGCATCCTCAACCTGCTTAACGACGAAGAACTGGAAGGTGTGCTGGCCCACGAACTCGGGCACGTGAACAATCGTGACATCCTGATCAGTTCAATTGCGGCGACGATTGCGGGTGCGATTACATTTCTTGCGCGTTTCGGATTTTTTTTCGGCGGCATGGGGGATCGCGAAGAGCGACGGGGCGGCGGGATTGGAGCATTGCTGATGCTGATTCTCGCGCCGATCGCGGCCATGCTGATTCAGCTTGCGGTTTCACGCTCGCGTGAATATCAAGCCGATGCCACCGGGGCACACTTCACAGGCAACCCCTACGCTTTGGCCAGCGCTCTGGCAAAACTCGATGCCTATTCGCGCCGCTTACCGATGCAGGCGACGCCCTCGACTGCGCACTTGTTCATCATTCAGCCGTTTCTTGGAATGAGTTTCGGCAATTTGTTCTCGACCCATCCTCCGATTGCGAAGCGCATCGAGCGCCTGACCGGGCGGCCGGCAGAGTTTACGCAATAGTTCGGCGCCCAGCGGTCCTCCCTAGATGTACGCCAGACCCTCGCCCCGCTGGTGAAAACGCGGGGACTTCGGGATGACTATTCCGAGGGGGCGTCGGCATCCGTTTGTGGTTATCGTGACCGTGACGCAAGTAACCGCGGGTGATTCGTTCAGCATTGTAGAATCAACTTCTGATGTCTCCCGAAACCGCCACGGCTGTGTCCCATCGCGCGGCCCAGTTGGAAAGCGCTCTCCGCAAGGTGATTCGCGGCAAGGACGATATCGTGCGCCTGGCGCTGGTCTCGATCATGGCCCGCGGGCATTTGCTGATTGAGGGCGTCCCCGGAGTCGGAAAAACGACTTTGGGCCAGGCGCTGGCTCGGGCGCTTGATTGCAGCTTTCAGCGGGTGCAGTTCACCAGCGACATGCTTCCTTCGGATGTGCTGGGTATTTCCATTTACTCGGCCACCGAGCAGGAATTTGAGTTCAAGCGCGGCCCGGTATTCACCAACGTGCTGCTGGCCGATGAAATCAACCGCACCACACCCAAGACCCAATCTGCGCTGCTCGAAGCCATGAACGAAGGCCAGGTCACGGTGGACGCACATTCCTATCCATTGCCGCAGCCGTTTCTGGTGATTGCGACGCAGAATCCGGTCGAACATCACGGAACCTATCCTCTGCCGGAATCGCAGCTTGATCGTTTTCTGATGCGGGTTCGCATGGGATATCCCGATCACGACGCTGAGCGGGAGATTCTGCGCGACGAAGCCGGAGCCAGCCAGTTAGAGGCGATGCAGCCCGTGCTCAGCGGGGCTGACGTTCTCGAAATGCAGCAGGCAGTAAAGCAAGTGCGTGTGGATGACTCATTGGTCAGCTACGCGCTGAGCATCGTGGCAAAAACCCGCGAGTCGGAGCATCTTTCTTTGGGCGTTTCGCCGCGAGGATCGCAAATGTTGTACCGCGCGGCTCAATCCATGGCCTTCCTCGATGGCCGCACCTTCTGCACCCCGGAAGACTTCAAGCCGCTGGTGGTTCCTGTCTTTGCCCACCGCGTGGTGGGGAGCGGGCTGAATTCTTCCACGCTAAAGAAATCGGAACAAGCCGAACAAATCATTCAGGAAATCGTGGAAAGCACGCCCGTGCCGGCGTAGAGCCGCGTCTCTGATGCCACTCTTTAGGCAAAGACTTCCAACCACGTCAAGAACGCGCTAAGGTTTAGTTGGCACGGTTGTAGGCACGACCGGCAAGTCAGATGCGCGTACTCATTATCGAAGACGAGCCCCGCTTGGCGGGAAACATCGCTCGCAGTCTGCGGGAGAGCGCTGGGTACGCGGTGGATGTTGCTCATGACGGCCAGGAAGGGTTGTTCATGGCCGAATCCAACGAATACGATGTGGTGTTGCTCGACCTCATGCTGCCGCACATGGACGGCATGCAGTTGCTCACTCGCATTCGCAAAGCCGGACAACACACCCCGGTGCTGGTGGTGACCGCGCGAGATGATAAGGAGTCCGTGGTGGGCTTGTTGAATGCCGGGGCCGACGATTACCTGACCAAGCCCTTTGATCTGGGTGAACTGCTGGCGCGCACCAAGGCGCTGATCCGGCGGGGCAAGGGGCAGCCGTCTCCAGTTCTTGCTATCGGGGACTTGCAGTTGAATACGGTGAATCGCAGCGTGCAACGGGCCGGACGCGCGATCACTTTGACGGCGATGGAATACCGCGTGCTCGAGTATCTGGCGCACCGGCCGCGAGCCGTGGTTTCAAAGACCGAACTGCTGGAGCATCTTTACGATTACAACTGGGAGAAATTCAGCAACGTGGTTGAGGTTTATATTTCGGGGTTGCGGCGGAAGCTGGATGCGGGATCGGCGAAGCCATTGATCCACACTCTCCGCGGACAAGGTTATATTTTGCAGGACTAGATGTGAAACGCCATTCCATCAAGACGCGGCTGATTGTAACTGTGGTGCTTTCGCAGGCACTGCTGGTTGCGGGCCTGTTGTCCACCGGTCTCTTTTACGCCCACCGGCGATTGCTCGCCACCCTCGATGAGGGAATGCAGGGGCGGGCCATGAGCCTGGCAGCGCTGGTGCGATATACCGAAGATGCCAACGAGCGGTTGTACTTTGATCAGGATCTGGTTCCGCCGTCGCTTGATCGGGCCCATCCCGACCTTTTCGCAGTATGGACGGAAAAATCAGGGCTTCTCGCTCATTCCGCAAACTGGCCTGCAGGCCTGGGGATTCCGCCCGATGGGCCGAGTCATTGGAATTTGGCGCAAGGGCAGGTTCCATATCGCGGCCTGCGCCTTTTCAAAGTTCCAGTACTCGATCGGGAAGCGGACGTGACCTCCCCTCCTGAAACGCTGACCATCGTGTACGCCGCGCCAATGATTCGCCTGCAGAAACAGGTATGGGATGCGGGAGTATTTATCGTGCTCACGGGCCTCTTATTGCTGGGCGCCACCGTCCTGCTGACGCTTTGGGGAATTGGCCGCGAACTTTTGCCTTTGCAACAACTCGCCGCGCAAGCCGCGTTGATCTCGAGCCGTAACTGGGAGTTGCACCCGCCCGAGAAAGCGGAACAAATCGCCGAGTTGCGGCCGCTCACCGAGTCTATGACGACCATGCTGGCGCGGCTGGAGCGGTCGTTCGTGCAACAAAGGCAATTCATAGGAAACGCCGCCCACGAGCTGAAAACTCCGGTCGCGGTATTGAAATCAACGCTCCAGTCGTTGCTGCAACGGCCGCGAGATTCCGAAGAATACCGGGCCGGTCTGGAACATGCCCTGGAGGATTTGCAGCGACTGGAGCAACTGCTGCAATGGATGCTGCGGCTCGCCAGAGCAGAACAGTGGGCGCACGGTGCGCTGCGCCGCGACCTGCCGGTCATCGACATTACGGCTACCTGCGAAGAGGCGGTGGAGCGCATTCGGCATTTGGGGGAGACTCGCAACACGACAATCCGTCTTGCCAAGGACGGGACAATTCCGTTTCGCGCCGATCCGGAGGATCTGCAACTCGTGTGGACCAACTTGCTGGAAAATGCCGTACGGTATAGCCCTCCGGGGGAATCGGTCGAGTTTACGGTCGCACGGGGAAATGGCGGTTCCGCCCAGGTAACAGTCGAAGATCACGGACCGGGGATCGCGCCTGCCGATCTGCCTCGTATTTTCGAGCGCTTTTACCGAGGAGATCCATCGCGCACCCGCGCCACCGGAGGCTTTGGCCTGGGATTGGCGATTGCGAAGGCGTTGGTGGAGGCGTACGGGGGAACCATTACAGTAGAGAGCGCTCCCGCGAAAGGCACCCGCATGACGGTCGGTTTTCCGCTTAACTCATCTGAAAATAGACTCTGATTAAGTATGAGTTTCAACCGGGTCCTACGCAGGGCGCGAGTTAAAATTCATGCTCAATCAGAGTTTCCCTAGATTGAACTGTGGAAGTGATCCCAATTCCCGGCGCGGAGATCTACTATGCCCGGCACTTCCTTCAGCCTGACGAAGCGACCCAGTTATTCAATACGCTGTTGAGCAAGTGCGCCTGGGAACGGCGCAGCGCTTCGTTCGGGAACGCGGTGCCTCGCGATGAGGCTTACTACGGCGATCCCGGAACCGAATACACATATTCCCGGCGCGAGTATAAGCCGCTGGCCTGGATGTCGGAATTGCTTTCGTTGAAAGTCCGCGTCGAACAAGCCACCCCGCTGACGGCATATTCCAATTTGCGCTTGCCGAGAACCAGCTACAACGCCGTGCTGTGCAATTTGTATCGCGATGGAAATGACAGCGTTGGGCTGCATGCCGATGCCGAACCGGAGATGGGGCCTGTGATCGCTTCGGTTAGTCTGGGTGCCGAACGGCTTTTCCGGCTAAAGCGAAAAAATGGCTCTGTCGAATTTTCAGAACGGATGCCGCATGGCAGCCTGCTAGTCATGGCTGGCGACACGCAGAAAAGCTTCAGGCACGAGGTTCCCAAAGAACCCGGTGTTACGCAGCCACGCATCAACCTGACCTTCCGGCGGATCGAGCACAATTAGGCGTCTGCAGCCGGCTCAAGTTCGATTTCAACCGCTTCCGCCAGTCCCTTTGCATCGGAAGCCGGACCTTCGATTTTCGGGACGTTCATAAGCCTAAAGTGCACCGTTTATTGGGGTGGTATTTGGAGCGCCGGATTGTGCCAAAAGTAACAAAACAAACCCGCGATAGCCGGGTTAGATTGATAAGGTCGATGAAATCTTCAAACACATCGTGCGCCCGCCTGGGAATAATCGCCCTTCTTTTCTTTACTGCGGGTGTGTCTCAATCCAATGCCTCGGCCACTTTGCTGCTCGAAGAGCCCTATGGGCATCTGGGCGCCTTCACCCAGACCGGTCACGCCGCGGTGTATCTGGACCGCGTCTGCGCGGACACGCCCACGGTCCTGCGGCGCTGCGCCGATGGCGAAACCGGAGTGGTCATCAGCCGGTACGACAAAGTCGGCGGATACGACTGGCTCGCCATCCCTTTGATTCCTTACCTCTATGCCGTGCAATCGCCTGAGGATATCCCACTGTTTGCCAATCCCAAGCTGGTAGCTTTTCTGCGCGATCAATACCGGCGCAAGTACCTGGAGGAGATCGCACCCGACGATAAGGACAATAACGGAGAGCCCCCGGAAGGGAATTGGACTCAGCTAATCGGCTCTGCCTACGACCGGACGATTTATGGTTTCGAGATCCAGACCAGTGAAACGCAGGACGATAATTTCATTCGCGAATATAACTCACGGCCTAACCGGTCCCGCTTCAACCTGCTGACGCGAAATTGCGCCGACTTTGCCCGCGGCGTTATTAACTTTTATTACCCCAAAACCCTGCATCGTAATCTGTTTGCCGACGCCGGAATCACCACCCCCAAGCAGATGGCGCGGCTGATCGTGAAGTTCGGCGGTCGCCATCCCGAACTCGAACCCTCGAGCTTCGTGATTCCCCAGGTTCCCGGGAGCGTCCTGCGCAGCACTCCGGTGCACGGTGTTGTGGAATCCGTCCTGAAATCCAAGAAATACATGTTGACCATTGCCATCCTGCACCCGGTGGTGGCGGGCTGCCTGCTGGCGGGCTACATGGGTGTGGATCGCTTCGATCCGGCGAAGCACGCCATGGTCATGGATTCCGGACCTTCGCTCGCCCCCCCGCTCGCATCCGCTGAGCGGCGTTCGTATGCGGATCAGCTCCACCTGCTGGCGCGCCTCGATCCCCAACTCAAGATCAAGCGCATCCAAAAAGCCTGGGAAAGCTTGCAGCAAGACGGAGAACCGGAACTCGACCCCGAAGGCAGGCCCATGCTGAAAATGCGGGTGGGGAACGATTCCGTGGATGTCGGCGTCGCGCGCGACAATATTCTGAGCACTCCTGCGCCGCCGGCTTTGACGGGAGAGCTACTGGCCGCGCGCCTGCACGAAGAACTGAAACGCGGCGATGCTCCCAAGGCCTCGCAAACCGAAGTCAACAGCGATTGGGACATGTTGCAGCAGGTGCTGCCTCAGCAGGCGAAGTTGCAGTGATAAGGCGTCGTGCCGAGCTGGCCGCCCCTTCAGCAAACGTGGTTGCCACTGCCCACTATCCCGTTTTATAGTCGGCTTGCAGTCTTGAGGATCCCCAATGTTGCGAATGCTCTTGCACTGGTTCATCAGCGCGCTGGCCGTCTGGATTACTGCCAACCTGGTGCGTGGGTTCTACGTGGACGGCCCCATGGCGGCGCTGATCGCTGCCGTCATCATTGGTCTGGTCAATGCCACGCTCGGCCTCTTTCTGAAAGTGATCACGCTCCCGCTGACCATTCTCACTCTGGGAGTGTTCTGGCTCATCATCAACGGACTCATGCTGGAACTGGCGTCGATGTTCGTGCCTGGATTTCACATCCGTAACTTCGCCGCCGCGTTTTGGGGAGGCATCGTGCTGAGCCTGGTAAACATGCTGCTGAAGTGGCTCGTCCTGCCCTCGCGCGAGTATCGCTAACTCGCGTGCTCATTGGTTTCGGCGCGATTTATGCGGTCTTAACGCTTCCCACTCTTTTTCCGTCAACTTGCGGCCCAGCGCGCTAAACTCGCCGGCGCCTTCCAGCCATTCGCCGCCATCCATGACGACCACCTCGCCATTGATGTAGCTCGAGCCGTCGCACACCAAGAACACCGCCAGATTCGCCAGTTCTTCCACCGTCCCAAAGCGTCCCATCGGATTGCGGTCGAGCGCCACCTTTTCCAGTTCGGGCTGGGGCATCAATCGCGAGAATGCGCCTTCGGTTGGAATGGGCCCCGGCGCGATGGCATTGATGCGCACGCCCCGGTTTCCCCATTCCACCGCCAAGCTTCGCGTGAGCGCTACAACTCCGGCCTTGGCAATCGCCGAGGGCACCACGTAGGCTGACCCGGTGGCGGCATAAGTCGCGGCAATGTTCAGCATGACTCCCTTGTTTCCGGATTGCAGCCAGCGCCGCCCGCAAGTCATGGTGACATTGATGGTTCCCGTAAGCACAATCCCAATTACCGCTTCGAATGCTCCGGGAGACAGCTCTTCGGTGCGGGCGAGAAAATTTCCCGCCGCGTTGTTCACCACAACATCGAGAGGGCCGTCGCGCCAAATGGTCGCAGTCATCTGCTCCACGCCGGGCAGGTCGCGCACGTCGCATGCGATGAACTCAACCTTGCCTCGCCCAGCCTGGCGCAACTCTACTTGGGTCTCCTCCAGAACGGCTTGGCGGCGTCCGCAGATGTAAACTGCCGCGCCCAATTCCAGGAAGCGCCGCGCCATCCCTTTACCCAGACCTGTGCCGCCGCCGGTGATGAGAATGCGCTTGCCATGCAGAAGGCCGTCTCTGAACATGATGTCTCCGCGATGCCTTGCTAACGAAGTCGGAATTGTAATTCACAGGAGCGGGATAGTGGACGGAGGGAACGTCCAAGGTCGTTTCTTTTCCTTGTCGGTAGCACATGATATGTCCGGTTGAGATAGCACATGATATGTCCGCTTTGCTAGCGGTGAGGATAGGAGACCATGCGGAGCATGGAAGCTTATCCGAGGGCCGCGATG
>Ga0210394_10003500_pt1 | contig 19626 bp, 18 predicted proteins | sample IncBWC12MmetaG_FD_160121 | JGI IMG/M metagenome (GOLD analysis project Ga0210394, IMG submission 160121) | Forest soil microbial communities from Barre Woods Harvard Forest LTER site, Petersham, Massachusetts, United States - Inc-BW-C-12-M | ecosystem: Environmental > Terrestrial > Soil >...
CGAGCCGTGGTCGTCGATGCAGAGAAGAGAGAAAACGAAAGAAAACGAAAGAGAAAACCTCTTTCAGGTAAAAAGAAAGAAGTGTCTTCGAAAAGAGCTTGACAGGGGTCGGCATTGTTAGAGATGTACGATAACAGCGTTTACCAGGCATGTGGATTACCTTCGCATAGACAATTAAAATTGGCAGGGAGTATTGAGAGATGGTGGAAAGTGCTGACATTCGAGCTCTCAATGACGGTGATCCGGAAACCATATCTGCCACATTCAGGGGCGTTGGAGCGGGCAAGCCTCTGGCTCAATATTGGCGGTATTTGGCTGAGCAGTTGGCCGGTACCCGCGCATGCCAACTTCGCCATTCTCAGTGACTTTAGCGGCTCGAACTTGGCAGTTCCCGTACGTTACGCGGATGAACTGGTGAAGTAAGCATCTATTTCGAGTCCTAGCTGATACCGCACTCGGATGCACGGCGAGACCGTTTGGTCTCATACTTTTTTCTTCTTACTCCGACTCTACTACCGCCGATCCTTTTCACCTTCGGCGACGTGTATCAATTATGCTCCGGTGGGCATCAGATGGACTGGAATCTGCCTGATCAGGTGGTGCCCACTGTGAACAGCGACATGGAGGTCCTCGCAGCGCCGGCTCTTGCCATGCGATACGAAACCCTCGTGCGCATGTCCCGATCCATCGGAGCGCACCGCGACCTTAAAGAACTCTTTGGCATCCTGATGGACGAGCTGCATGGGGTAGTGCAGTTTGATTTCATCGGTGTGTCTCTTCGTGACCAAGACTCCGATACGTTTCAAAATTATTTCATCGACATGACGAGTCGGGCAGAGCTGATTCCCGAGGAGAGGTTAACACCCGAGGAGACGCTCACCTTGCGGGTTTACGAGCGCCAAGAACCTGTCCTGAGATCAACGAACGAAATGGAACCGTGTTGTGCGCGCTTACAAGTAATCTTGAAAAGGCTCTCCATTCGGTCCATCTGCGCCCTACCATTGACGACGGCGCACCGCAAACTTGGCGCCATCACTTTCGGCAGCAGGCATGTCGATACCTATCCGCCAGAAGAAGTCCGATTCTTGTCCGAAGTGGCGGGCTACATTGCGCTGGCGTTCGATGACGCTTTGAATTTAGCGGCGTTGCGGCGAGCAACCGAGGAACTTCAAAGGAAGAACGAAAGGCTGCAGCTCCTCCTTGACGTCACCAATCAGGTTGTCTCAAATTTAGAGCTTCGCGACCTCCTGCGCGCCATTTCGCAAGACGTCCGGCGCGTGATGCAGTGCGATTACGCCGGCTTGTCGCTCCCAGATGCGGAAAACAAACAGCTGCGACTTTACGCGGTTGATTTTCCGGACGGAAAAGGGTTCATCCACGAAGAGTTGGTTTATTCGATCGAGGGATCGCCCTCCGGTACAGCATTTCGAACTATGAAGCCTCTGACGCTCCGGAGCCCCTTCGCCGGCTGGCTCGATTCCCCAATCGCTCAGATCGCGGTGCGAGAAGGTTTGAAGTCCGTCTGCTGCTTACCCCTGATCAGCCGGAATCGCGCGATTGGCGTTTTGGTTCTCGGCCGGCTCCGAGACGATGCCTTTAGCCAGGCCGATCTCAGCTTTCTTACCCAGGTTGCAAACCAGCTTGCTCTCGCCGTCGAGAATGCGCTTGCCTACCGCGAGATTCGGGAGCTGAAAGAGCAACTCTCGAAGGAAAAACTCTATTTGGAAGATGAACTCCGCGCGGAAATGAATTTCACTCAGATCATCGGGAGTAGCGCTTCTCTGCGCAGAGTCCTGAAACGCGTCGAAACCGTCGCACCGACCGATTCGACGGTGCTAATTTACGGAGAGACAGGGACAGGGAAAGAGCTGATTGCGCGAGCCATTCATGATCTGAGCCCGCGCCGCACGAAGGCATTCGTCAAGTTGAACTGTGCGGCAATCCCCACGGGCTTACTGGAAAGCGAGCTGTTCGGCCACGAGAAAGGCGCATTTACAGGAGCAATCGCGCAACGAATTGGCCGCTTTGAAGTGGCCAATGGCGGCACGATTTTTCTCGATGAAATCGGGGAGATTCCTCTCGAATTGCAGACGAAGCTGCTCCGGGTGCTGCAAGAGAGGGAGTTCGAGCGGCTGGGAAGCTCGCACACACTTCGCACAGATGCGCGTCTGATTGCCGCGACGAACCGCGATCTGGAAGCAATGGTGGGCGAGCGGAAGTTTCGATCGGATCTGTTTTTTCGTCTCAATGTCTTCCCCGTCCAAGTTCCACCCTTGCGACAGCGTGAAGGGGATATTCCGTACTTGGTGCGGCACTTCGCGCAGCAGTTCTCCAGACGTATGAATAAGGTCATAGAAACGATTCCGTCACCGACGATGGATGCCCTGTGCCGATATGATTGGCCTGGAAACGTACGAGAACTCCAGAACGTAATCGAACGCGCCGTAATTATCTCGACAGGGCCCGTTCTGGACCTCGATGTTGCCGATCTGGAATTTCCCAAGGCTACTTCTCAGGAAGAAAGAGCCGCGACTCCGAAATCTCCGATAAATGAGGCACTTCATGACGTTTTGCAGGAAACGGAGCGTCAACAGATTCTGAAGGCTCTCAAGGAGTGCAATTGGGTTGTAGCAGGTCCTCGTGGCGCAGCGGCACGTCTTAGAATGAATCGATCGACCCTCCAAGTAAGAATACGCAAACTCGGAATCTCACGCGGTACTGCATAATCGCACGGTTGCATTCCTTGCCTCAGCTTCTTCTCCGAAAAGCTCCAACTTCTGATATCGCGGTTTTGGTGTGCGAAGAAGTTGGCAGCCTGCTAAAAGCCTAGCAGTAGCACCTTAGCACGCTGATCTGGCCAGTGTGCTCTTCCTTCAGCGATCTAACCGCATATCAACAGGTTGCGTAGTTTCAATAACGCTGCAGGCTTTGGTATGCCGGGTGCATTCTCATGGCCGAGAGGCATTAGCCATGAATGGAATGCGAAGCCTGAATGGAGGAGCGAGTTCCCAACCCCAGTTCTCAGCAAAACGATCCCGTTCTCCGGTCCTAGAAGTCGATTCCTGGATGCCCAGTAAAGTTCAAGCAATCTCACCGACTGTAGACCGCTTAATGAGGCTGGTCGGACGAATGCGATGTGTTCCTGGAAAAGAGTTCGACATCGAGCTGGCGCTCCGCGAGGCTCTGGGGAACGCCGTCGTACATGGAAATGAGGAACATCCGGAGAGAAAAGTTCACATCCGTTGCCGCTGTGAGCTCGGCGAGGGCATTTCGATCGTCGTAACCGATCAAGGAAAAGGATTCGACTTCGAAGAGGTGGAGCGGAACGGCCTCACATCCGATCCCGGTGGCGTGCACGGCCACGGCATCCAGCTAATGAAAGCGTATATGGACGATGTCTCTTTTGCACGAGGCGGCACCGAAGTCCGCATGCGGAAGGCACCGACAGCCCGGGCAGGGAGGGATTGCGAGCCACCAGCGAAATAGTTTCTTTCCGTTCTCAGGCCGAGCCGCCGACGGGCTTCCGTTGTCGCCAGTTGAACGGGATAAGGCAAACGAAAGGTATTGACGTGTTAAGGATCACGAGAACCGAAACACCAGCGGAAGAAAAATGGATCCTGCAAGGCCGCTTGGTCGGGTTGTGGGTCGGCGAACTCAGAAGAAATTGGAAGAAGAGCCATCGAGCCGATGCCAACCGGCGGTGCCTTGTCGATTTAAATGAGGTCGCCTTTATCGATAAGGACGGTGAAACGCTCCTGCGAACCATGTCAAAGGAAGGCGCACAGTTCATAGCCACCGGTATTTACATCAAACACCTGCTTCAAGAAAGGTGTACCAAATGAAGCCATCAAGGAGCCGAGCCATGCCAACCACACTCTTAGACCATATCGATACGGAGGAAACCAGGATTGCTTCGATGGACAGCCTGTCCGGCAAAGGAGACGTGGCCCTCGTCGCCGCAGCGAAGAATGGAAATGGAAAGGCCTTCGAAATTCTCTTTGAGCGTCACGAACGCAAGATTTTCTTCGTTGCGCAGCGCATCACCCGAACGCGACAAGATGCCGAGGATGTCGTACAACAAAGCTTTCAAAAAGCGTTCACCCACCTGCACAAATTCGAAGGGAGATCAGCCTTTTCCACTTGGCTGACGCGTATCGCCATCACTGAAGCTCTGATGCTCCTGCGGAAAAGTCGCGGGCTGCGCGAAATGCTGGTCGACGATTTGACTGGGAATGAGGAAACCACACCTGGGCTGGAGATACCTGACACAAGTCCGGATCCCGAAGCTATCTATTCACAGCGAGAGTCGGCGGAGATGCTGTCTGCCGCCATGAACGAGTTGTCGCCTGGAACACGGAGGGCAATGGAGTTGCGTGATCTCGACGAGCGGTCATCGGAGGAGACCGCGCGCATTATGGGTATTTCCGTTTCCGCGCTAAAGGGCCGGATGTTTCATGGACGACGGAAATTGCGCAAGAGACTGAAACAGTCTGTAGCATCGCGAAGGATCGGTAACACGACGCATATCTCGCAAAATCAGGTGCCCTGCTATGCGTGTAGTTAAAGTAAGGGCCAAAAGAGGTCTGTATGGTGACGTTTCTGTTTGTCGCACTATTGGCAATTTTGGGATTTCTGTGTTTCACGGGCCCGGGCGGTCTTACCGGCCCGAGGCCTCGTCACTGAACCGAATATCGCAGCTTTGTATACGAACGGCCGGATTTTCGACTGAACGCACCGCACTCCGGTGCGACCGCGTACAGGCCCAGTGAGCGTTAGCCCGCTCGGTCATTTCGCAATTGGCATGTAAGGAGTTCTTGTTATGTGGATTGTTCGAATCGCTTTAGACCGACCATACACCTTCATCGTGCTGGCGGTACTGATCTTGGTTCTGAGCCCCATCATGATCTTGCGCACGCCGACGGATATTTTCCCGAACATTAATATCCCGGTGATTGCAGTCGCATGGCAGTTTACCGGCATGAATCCCGAAGAATTGGAAGGCCGCCTCACGAGCCCGTTTGAACGAATTTTGACAACCACCGTCGACAACATCGAGCACATCGAATCGACCACCGTAAACGGTCAATCCATTATCAGGATCTACCTGCAACAAGGCGCGAGTTTGGACACCGCGAATGCCCAGGTAACAGCGATATCGCAAACTGGACTTCGCCAATTCCCGCCGGGCACTCTTCCGCCCTTAATCATTAACTACAGCGCTTCGAGCGTGCCCATTCTTCAGCTGGGCTTGTCTGGAAATGGTCTCTCGGAGCAGCAGTTGAACGACCTCGGACAGAATTTCCTTAGGCCCCAACTCGTGACCGTGCCTGGGGCTGTGATTCCTTTCTTGTATGGAGGTAAGCAACGCCAGGTCATGGTTGATTTGAATCCCGGCTTGATGCAGTCGAAAGGGTTGTCGCCCCCAGATGTTCTTAATGCTGTGCAACAGCAAAACCTGATTTTGCCTTCCGGAACTGCAAAGATGGGCCCGTTCGAATACGACGTTCGACTGAACGCCAGCATGAAGACCGTCCCCGAACTAAACGATATTCCGGTCAAGGTCGTCGGGAATTCCACCATCTATCTTCGTGATGTCGCTAATGTGCGCGACGCTTTTGCACCCCAGACCAACATAGTGCGCCAGGATGGTCGTCGCGGCGCCCTGGTCTCAGTTCTCAAGGCCGGCAACGCTTCGACAATCGATGTCGTGAAGGGTATTCGGGGCCTCCTTCCGCGTGTCGCGCAGACCTTGCCCCCGGAACTGAAGATTTTGCCTCTGGCCGATCAGTCCATCTTCGTCCGAGGCTCCGTGAACGGCGTCATCCGCGAGGCGATCATCGCTGCGTGTCTCACGGGCTTGATGATTCTGCTATTCCTGGGAAGCTGGCGCAGTACTGTGATTATTGCTATCTCCATTCCGCTATCCATCTTGACCTCCGTCATGATCCTCAGCTTTCTCGGAGAAACCATCAACATCATGACGCTCGGAGGATTGGCTCTCGCCGTCGGAATTCTCGTGGACGACGCTACCGTCACCATTGAAAACATCGAGCGCTACTTCGAAGAAGGACATGCGCAGCGCGACGCCATTCTGGAAGGGGCGGCGCAAATCGCAGTGCCCGCACTGGTCTCTACCCTTTGCACCTGCATCGTGTTCTTGCCCATGTTCCTTTTGAGCGGCGTTGCGCGATATCTCTTTGTGCCTCTCGCCGAAGCGGTGGTCTTCGCCATGCTCGCTTCGTACATACTGTCCCGGACGCTTGTGCCAACGCTGGCGATGTATTTGTTGAAGGCAAAACAGCACGGCCGCGACCGCTCTCGGAATCCTCTCGTGAGGTTCCAGTTGGCATTCGAGCGCGCGTTCGAACGGCTTCGCAATTCCTACCACGCGTTCTTGAAAACGCTGGTCCATCGGCGGTTGCTTTTTGTACCTGTCTTTCTTCTGGCCTGCGCGGCGGTGTTTCTCCTCGTGCCGTGGCTCGGTCAGGATTTCTTTCCGAGCATGGACAGTGGTCAATTCATCCTGCATCTCCGCGCCAAGAGTGGAACGCGAATCGAAGAGACCGCGAAACTGTGCGACCTCGTTGAGGGCACAATTCGCCGAGAGATCCCTGAGCGCGAGGTGAACAACATCCTGGACAATATCGGACTGCCCTACAGCACCATCAATTACATGCACAGCACTTCCGGCCTCATAGGAGCAGGTGACGCCGATGTTTTGGTGTCCCTCAACGAAGATCACCACTCTACGGCGAACTATGTCCAACGCCTGCGAGAGACGCTGCCACGCGAATATCCCGGCACGACGTTTTACTTCCTGCCCTCGGATATCGTCACTCAGGTGTTGAACTTCGGATTGCCGGCGCCAGTCGATATCCAAGTCGAGGGAACCGACATCGATGGCAACCGCGAAGTCGCGGCCCGGATGCTGCAAGAAGTCGAACGTGTCCCAGGTATCGCCGATGCGCGCATACAACAAGCGTTTGATTACCCGGAGTTCGATGTGGCCGTAGACCGTACGAAGGCGGCCCAGGGCGGCTATACACAGCGCGACGTAGCCAACAGCTTGTTGAACTCACTCAGCGGTAGTTTCCAAATCACTCCAATGTTCTTTCTGAATTGGAAGAACGGCGTGAGCTATAACCTGGTGACGCAGACTCCCCAATATTCGATTCAATCCCTCGAAGACCTACAGAACACTCCGCTCAACGCCTCAGCCGCCGCGCACCCTGAAATTCTGGCGGATGTTGCCTCCATCCATCGCTCGAATGAGATGGAAGTGATTAACCACTACAACATTCGACGGGTGGTCGATATTTACGCCGCCGTCCAGGGCCGCGATTTGGGAGCGGTGGGCCGCGAGGTCACGCGAATTGTAGATGTCAATCGAAAGTCATTGCCGCGCGGCAGCTTCGTGACCGTTAAGGGCCAGCTGCAAACCATGCACACCTCCTACCTCGGGTTGCTGGGCGGACTCGTCTTCTCCATCGTTCTCGTCTATCTCTTGATCGTAGTGAACTTTCAATCCTGGCTCGACCCCTTCATCATCATCACCGCGCTTCCCGCCGCGTTGGCTGGCATCGTCGGTTTCTTGTTCGTAACACAGACAACCCTCAGCGTTCCCGCCTTGATGGGTGCGATTATGTGCATGGGCGTTGGCACGGCGAACAGCATCCTCGTCGTTTCGTTTGCGAAAGAACGGCTCCTGCATCACGGAGACCCGGTCGAAGCGGCCATCGAAGCCGGCTTCACCCGGTTCCGCCCCGTGCTCATGACCGCTCTGGCTATGATCATCGGAATGATTCCCATGGCTCTCGGGCTGGGCGAGGGTGGTGAGCAAAATGCACCGCTGGGCCGCGCCGTAATTGGCGGCCTGTTGTGCGCTACGGTAGCGACGCTGGTTTTCGTTCCTGCGGTCTTCAGCTTACTCCACGGACGGCGTGATCCTTCGGCTGTCCAACAACCGGCCGGCAATCCCGAGGCAATGAAAGCCTGAGTTAAAGGAACACCATGACATCGAGCGAGGGGAATATGACGAGCACGCTAGCACCAGAAACGATCGAAGTGCGAGCCATGCAACCGAGTGCGGATGAATTACGTTTACATCCCGGAGCGCGGCGCCGTACCGCGATCATTCTCGCGGCCGCCGCGCTCGCCCTTCTCGCTCTCGTGATTTACTCAGGTATCCATTCGCGCGCGGTGGCCGAATCGCGACTTAAACAACGCACGGAAGAGGCCGCCATTCCCACGGTCGCCGTAGTTTTTCCCCGGGAAGGTGCCCCCACGCAGGAAATAGTTCTGCCCGGTAATACCCAGGCATTCAGCGACGCACCGATCTACGCGCGAACCAGCGGTTATCTCAGGCATTGGTATTTCGATATTGGTGCGCACGTGCAGAAAGGACAGTTGCTGGCGGAGATCGAAACCCCGGAAATCGATCAGCAACTCCAGCAGGCTCAAGCGGACCTGGATACCGCGCAAGCCAACCTGAACATTGCCAAAATCACCGCCAGCCGCTGGCAAGACCTCGTGAGCACTGGCTCCGTGTCCCAACAGGAAACCGACCAGGCGGTCAGCAATCTGAGCGCCGTGAAGGCCGCGGCCGAATCCAGCGCCGCAAATGTGCGGCGCCTCGAACAGCTGCAATCGTTCGAAAAGGTCTACGCTCCATTTGATGGCATCATCACCGCCCGCAATACGGACATCGGAGCACTCATCGATGCTGGAGCCAATACACAGCCGAGAGAACTTTTTCACATCGCCGCCATTCGCACGCTCCGGCTGTACGTCTCGGTCCCCGAAGTGTACTCACGAGCTGCACGCGCTGGTGCGCAAGCCGCGTTGACCCTCGATGAATTCCCGGGCCAAACCTTTCATGGCACTCTCGTCCGGAACGCCAACTCGATTGACATCGCTTCGCGTACGCTGCTTGTCGAAGTTGATGTTGACAATCCGACCGGCCAACTCCTGCCGGGCGCTTACGTTTTTGTCCACCTTAAACTGCCTGACGAGACTCGCTCGGTGACCATTCCCTCGAATACCTTGATCTTCCGGAAAGAGGGCTTGCAAGTCGGACTGATTCGCGACGGCAAAGCTGAGTTGGTGCCGGTTAAGATCAGCCGTGATTACGGCAATAGCGTGGAAATCGTTTCAGGCCTGCAGCCAACGGACGCCGTCATCGTCGATCCATCGGACTCTCTGGTTGCCGGCATGCCCGTCCGCATGAGTAATAAATCAGCAGGTGGGGCCAGCCGATGAGGTACTTTTTTGCCGGCATGCGTTTCATTCTCACCAGCATCGTCGTGCTGCTTCTAATGCTGCTGATCGTAGCTCTCGAGGGCTGCACCGTCGGTCCGAAATATGCCAAGCCCACGGTGCCAACGTCAGCAGCCTTTAAGGAAGAACCGCCGGCTTCCTACAAGGAATCAGACCAGTGGCAGCCCGCGCATCCTGGCGATCAGGCGAGCCGCGGAAACTGGTGGGAGATTTTTGGCGACCCGGAACTCAACAAGCTGGAAGAGCAGATCGCCAGTTCCAACCAGAACCTGAAAGTAGCGGAAGCGCGCTTCCGCGAAGCTCGCGCGGCGATTCGCTTCAATCGGGCCGCGCAGTTTCCAACCATCTCCACATCGCCGAGCGCCAGCTATGTCAAGAGTTCAGACTTTTCGCAGAGCTTTCCGTCCAAGATACAAGAGGCCAGCACTGGCAATTTTGTGCTGCCGTTTGATCTTTCCTACGAACTGGATCTTTGGGGCCGCGTACGGCGTAGCATCGCTGCCGCGAGGGAAGAAGCGCAGGCCAGCTCTGCCGATTATGAGACCGCAAAGCTCAGCCTCGAGGCGGAACTCGCCTTGGACTATTTCGAATTGCGCAGCGCCGACGCTCAGAAGCAGCTTCTCGACGACACGGTAAAAGCCTATACCGACAACCTGCAACTCACACTAAATCGCTTCAAGGGGGGCGTAGCCCCGAAGGCCGACGTTGCGCAAGCGCAAACCCAGCTCGATACGACTCGCGTGCAAGACACCGATGTCACCGTGCAACGAGCGCAATTCGAACACGCCATCGCGATTCTGATCGGAAAGCCGCCTGCGGACTTTAGCCTCGCAGCCGCGCCGCTCAACGACCAACCTCCCAGCATTCCGATTGGACTCCCTTCTGAACTTTTACAGCGGCGCCCGGACATCGCCGCCGCGGAGCGCCGTGTGGCTGAAGCCAATCAACAGATCGGCATCGCCCGCGCGGCGTATTTTCCCACTGTGACTCTCGGCGGATCCGCAGGTTTCGCTGGCACACAGGGTTCAAACTGGTTTACCTGGCCGAGCGGCTTCTGGGCCGTCGGTCCTGCCTTGGTGCAGACGCTGTTCGACGGGGGACGCCGCCGCGCCGTTTCCGAATCGGCGCGCGCGAACTACGATGCCACTGTCGCAACCTATCGTCAGACCTCGCTCACAGCTTTCCAGGAAGTCGAGGATAACGTCGCCGCCTTGCGCATTCTCGAGAACGAAACGCAACAGCAAGAGGAGGCTGTCGCGTCATCTAAGGACTCGCTTCAACTTTTTACGAATCGTTACAAAGGCGGGGTGGACACGTATCTCCAGGTCATCACCGCGCAGACGACCGAGCTCGCCAACGAGCGAAATGCCATTGATATTCAGCGCCGTCGATTGGATGCGAGTGTGCTCCTAATCAAGGCGCTGGGAGGAGGCTGGAACGTGTCCAATCTTCCTACCTTCGGTGCATCCTCCGTTCGGGACTATTGAAGATCCGGGGGAAGCAATGATCCGGACATCGATGTTGGCCCGAGAGGAAAGTCGCATCTTTGAAGAGCTGCTTTCGCGATTCGATTCTCTCGGCGATGAGCAGATGCTTGCGGTCGGTGTGACGCCGGACTGGTCGGCCAAGGACTTACTGGCGCACTTGGCCTATTGGGAACGGGCGGCGGCGGAGCAGGTCCGAGCGCTTGACGCCGGAACGTGGTCACCTAAACAACGGACTCGAGAGCAAGTCCTGCGGATCAATCGGGAAGTTGCGAAGGCGAACCGAGCGACCCCGCGCCATCTTCTTCGCGAGGAATTCAGCCTGGCGCACATCGAAATCGTATCGGCGCTGCGAGTGGCACCGGACGAGATGGAGGAAACATCCCCACTGGCGAGGATCGTTAGTTCGCAATGTGTCCGTCACAGGGGCCATCATCTGGCGCAACTTCGTGCCTGGGTAGTGTGTCTGCAAGGATCTTTGTGAACGGAAAGCTGAGAGTCTGTTGAACTTAGTTCGGCGCGAGGAGGCAGTATCGCGGTCGAACGAAGTTTTGAGAAAGACCAATAATGGTTGCGCAAACCCAGTGAAGTTGGGCGGCAGAACCGTTTTGCCAGGATGCATTCCGAGTTTTATTGGGTCTTCTTTGAGGAGGCACGAACGACCAACTCGTCCAATCTCGAAAGCAAAAGCTTTAGGACGGGAGACTGGTTCGTCTTTTTGTAGCCGAGGACCAGATCGACGGTTGGCGTGTCTCCCTTCAGAGGACGACTCGTTACAGACGAAGGGAGAAAGTTCTGCGCGTAAGCCGGTAGCAACCCTACGCCGCCTGTCGACGCTATTAAGGACATTCCCATTGCGAGATGGTCCGCCTCATGAGCCGGCGTGATATCGATTCCGGAGCGCTTCAGGTACTTGTCGATGACCGCACGCAGTACAGGAGCCGTGTTCGACACAATCACGAATGTCTCGCCAACCAGATCCCCCGGACTGATGGCTTTGAGGGCTGCGAGACGGTGGTCACTGGGCAAAACCACCATCAATGGCTCCTTGACGAGAACGCGGTACGCCAAGTCTGGCACTCCTTTTTCCCGCCGAAGAAAGGCCGCATCGATTTTTCCTTTCGATAGGCCGTCTGCAAGCAGCGGAGAGTATTGACTCGATATCATCACGTCGATATTTGGGAGCTCGTCGCGCAAAATTCGCAGCGCTTCGGGCATCCATTTCAATTCGTGTCCGGTCAAAAAGCCCATCGTGAAGCATGGCTTGCTAGGATGAGCGACCCGGCGAGCAGCTGCGCTTGCAGCTTCTACCTGCGATAGCACCAAGCGAGCGTGATCGAGAAAGGCTCGACCCGCGGGCGTCAGCTCGATACCGCGTGGGCGGCGCGTTAGGAGTTGGGCGCCTACCTCGCTCTCAAGATCTCGAATTTGCCGACTCAACGAAGGTTGTGACGTGTGCAGCGTTTGCTCTGCTGCCACCGTCAGACTTCCGGCTTCAGCAACCGCGACAAAATACCGAAGATGTCGTAATTCCATTTTCCAGTCCCATACTCGTCAGGCATCGGTGCCAGCTTAACAAAGTATGTTGCAAACGCGGCACGCCAACATCCAACAAGGCGGTGAATGTCAGTAGCAAGGTAAAGAGCGAGATCGAAGGAATAGGAGAAAAACAATGACTAAGAAACTTGAAGGAAAGATTGCACTGGTTACGGGCGGGTCGCGCGGCATTGGCGCCGCAATCGCCAGGCGTTTGGCGGCGGATGGAGCAAAGGTTGCTATTACCTATACGAAAGGCGCCGATGCGGCCGGGGCTGTGGTCAAAGAGATTGAACGCGCCGGTGGGAAGGCAATCGCGATTCAGGCGGATGCCGCCAATGCTGACGCGGTTAAGGCCGCGGTCGAAAAGACGTTTGCAACCTTCGGTCGACTGGATGTGCTGGTGAACAACGCCGGCACGGCCATTCCGAAACCGTTCGAGGAGGCGACGCTGGAAGAGATGGATCGCGTGCTTGCCATCAATGTCCGTGGCGTATTCATCGCGACTCAGGCAGCCCTGAAGCACATGAAGAGCGGTGGTCGGATCATCATGATCGGTTCGGCCGTGGGTGAACGTGTCGCGGCGCCTGGGCTTGTGCCATACGCGGGCACGAAGGGAGCCGTCAAGATGTTCACTCAGGCGCTGGCCAGAGAGATCGGGAGCCGGGGCATCACTGTCAACAACGTGCAGCCCGGTCCGATCGACACGGAATTGAATCCCGCCTCGGGTGATTGGGCGGTGCCGCAGAAGGCTGCCACGGCGCTTGATCGTTACGGGCGTGTGGATGAGATCGCCGCGACGGTGGCGTTTGTCGCCGGACCTGAGTCCTCGTACATTACCGGCGCGAATCTTACCGTAGACGGCGGAATGAACGCCTGAACGCTCACCGTGCGCTTGCCCTGCCGAACAGCAATTGTATGTATGAAAAAGAGCGTTTTATGTCAAACCAAGTTGTTTTGATTACAGGAGCACTAACCGGAATTGGACGCGCGACCGCGGTCGCCTTCGCCAAAGCAGGAGCGGACCTTGTCATTTCAGGGCGTCACACCGACGAAGGGCAAAAACTTGCCGCCGAGCTGCGAACACTAGGAGCAAAAGCGGAATTCGTGCAGGCTGATGTGCGTCGCGAAAACGATATCCAGAAGCTCGTCGACTACACTGTGTCTCGTTTCGGCCGGCTCGACGCGGCCGTCAACAACGCTGGGACCGAGGGTAAGCCGGGACCCTTAACCGACCAAACTGCCGAAAGCTACGCCGCGACATTCGACACGAATGTTCTCGGCACACTGTTGAGCATGAAGCATGAGCTGCGGGTCATGCTTCCTCAACGCCACGGCAGCATCATCAATGTTTCGTCAACCTACGGAAGATCGGGGGCACCGGGCGCTGCTCTCTATGTTGGCAGCAAGCACGCTGTCGAAGGCTTTACGAAGGCAGCTGCCCTTGAGTTTGCCGAGAGCGGCGTCAGGATCAACGTCGTGGCACCCGGACCTATCGAGACCGGCATGTTGAACCGCTTCACCGGAACTCCTGAGAACAAAACCGCTTTGATCTCGGGCGTGCCCATGAAGCGCATTGGCCAACCGGAAGAGGTCGCCGCCGCGATTCTTTTCCTGGCATCCGATAAGGCGTCCTTCATCACCGGGACATCACTCGCTACCGACGGCGGAAAGCTCGCTCGCTGAACAGAAAGTGAGAAGCCAAGAACGTGAAGGGAAAACAGATCAAGCTTCCTGGTCCAGACCACCCGATTTCCATCGAGCGCAATCCTGCTCGCGTTGTCGTTTCCGTCGCGGGCAGGGTGGTCGCCGATAGCCGCAACGCCCTGACTCTGCGCGAAGCGGCATATCCACCGGTTCAATACATTCCACCCGAGGACGTTGATTTTTCGCAATTGGAACGGACGGACCACGTTACCTACTGCCCTTACAAGCGCGATTGGAATTACTACAGCCTTCCCGCCGCAGGAAAGAAATCCATCAATGCGGTGTGGTCATACGAGAATCCGTTCCCATCAGTCGGACACATCAGGGGACATGTCGCGTTCTATCCCGATCGGGTAGATGAAATAGCGGAGCAGTTTCCCGACGTGAGGAAGGATTGGACCGACTGGATCCCAAGACCTGATAGAACAGGACGGGGGTTTACCTGAAAGGAAAAAGACAATGAGCCAGACTAAACAGGAAAAGAACAAAGCACTCGTTCTTGAGGCTTTTGGCACTCTCTTCAACAAACGGGATTACGTGGCGGCCGAACGTTACTGGTCCCCGCACTACATTCAACACAGCGCTCACATCGCACCGGGCCGTGAAGGCCTGTTCGATCTGATCAAGAGTATTCCGCCAACGTTGAAGTACGAACCCGGAACGATCGTGGCAGAGGGGGACTTCGTGATCGTGCACGGGAGATTTAGCGATTTCGGTGCTCCTGTGAATTGGATTGCAGCAGATATTGTCCGCATTCAAGACGGAATCCTTGTTGAGCATTGGGATGTCATTCAGGATGAGGCCACAGAAGAGCAGTCGAAAAGCGGCGCTCCAATGTTCGGAAAGACTTTCCCAAAGTACAAATGAGACAGACCGCGAGAGTTCGTTAGAACTCAGCAAGAACAAGGGAAAACAATGCCTAAAGAGCTCGAAGGTAAGATCGCTGTCATCACCGGCGGCACAGAAGGAATTGGATTAGCTACGGCAAAACTTTTCGTCAAAGAGGGTGCCTATGTCTTCATCACTGGCCGCCGGCAGAAGGAACTTGACGAGGCCGCGAAGGCAATTGGCAGCAATGTTTCTGCGGTTCAGGGCGATATTGCCAGACTGCCCGACCTTGATCGCCTTTACGAGACCGTCTCCAAGGAGAAGGGGCGAGTCGATATCGTTTTCGCCAACGCCGGCGTTGCCGAATTTGTTCCCATTGGCTCCGTCACCGAAGAGCATTTTGACAAGCTATTCAACATCAATGTGAGGGGAACGCTCTTCACGGTGCAAAAGGCCTTACCGTTACTGAAGGATGGCGGCTCCATCATTCTCAACGGCTCTGTCGCGAGTGTTAAGGGTACTGCCGCCTTCGGCGTCTACGCCGCGAGTAAGGCTGCCATTCGCTCCTTCGTGCGAACCTGGACTACAGATCTGAAGGACCGTCGTATCCGCTCAAACGTTGTTAGTCCGGGTCCGATCAATACTCCGCTGGCGAATCGGCAATCCGCCGACGTGATTGCGCGGATCGTGTCCACCATCCCGATGGGACGCATGGGAGAACCAGAGGAAGTCGCCAAGGTGGCGTTGTTTCTGGCGTCGGATGACTCCAGTTTCGTCACGGGTATCGAACTGTTCGTTGACGGCGGCAGAGGCCAGATCTAACCGAAAAGGCGGGAGACTCTTTGGTGGAATCGTTCGGAACGCCCGAGCGACGACATCGACGTCCAAAGGAGAAAGACCATGAATGGAAGGGCCACTAGGAAAAAAGAATCGTCGAAGCGTGGTGAGAAGCCGAGCACTTACCGGCGCGTCGTTACGGAAAGTGTAAACGGGAAGGCCTGCGTCCAAAGCGACGAACCCTTACAGGCCTACGAGTTCAAAACTGTTCCCGGCTACGAGCACACGCTCATCTGGGTCAACCCAGGGACCCCTGACCTCAGCAAGGAGCAAAGGTTTGACCGCTATCCCGACTCGGTCGTTCCGGGGCCTGGTGGCACAAGTCTTCACTTCGTGACCTTTCCGCCGGGTTCGGTTTTTGCGGATCCGTCGTTTGACGGCGAAGCTGCTCGCACCGAGGCTCTGATTCGCCTCAGAGGGTTAGCCGATCACTTTGAAAAAGACGATCCTGCCATGCACAAGACGAACACCATCGACTACGCCGTCGTTTATGAAGGAGAGATTTGGCTGGAGCTTGATGACGCCAAGACTGTTCATCTCAAGCGCGGTGACGTCGTTGTGCAAAACGGCACGCGCCACGCGTGGCGAAACAAAGGCACAGATCCGGTCACGATGCTGTTCTTTCTGAACGGCGCAAAGGAGTGACGCTGGGAGGTTGCAGAAATGATTTGGGTAGGCAGTTTTACATCCCTACAGTCAGCGCTGCACAAACCTCGTCCCGGCGCTCCGCTCGAGGTGCACACTTGGCTGCAAAGCGAGATCGGCCTGATCTCACCGTTTGCGGACTGGCTCATCAGCCTGATCGCTCAATCCCGTTGCGTTCGAGGGAAGGAGGAGTTCGTTGAACTCGCGCTTCGGGAAACCATGAGTAACGCTATGCTCCACGGTAATCGCATGGATGCGCGTAAGCTGGTTCATGTCCGTTGCTGCTGCGAAAGCACTAAGGGAGTGTTCATCGTCGTCAGAGATCAAGGACATGGATTCGACCTCAATCAGGTTCCTGATCCTGTGGCGATCGAAAACCTAGGCGCCGAACACGGGCGCGGCATCTACTTGATGAAATTGGCTATGGACGAAGTTTCCTTTGAACGGGGAGGAACTGAGGTCCATATTCGGAAACAATCGGGAAGCGGACAAAAAACACCCGCCCAGCCCATCCAGCGGCAAATCGTACGGCGACTCATTAGAAGACCTTGGCCCGGCGTCCGCGCTTTGCACTATTCTCCACAACACGTGTGACATCACATCGCCCACGAATATGAAAGTTTCGGTCGCCGACTCAAACAGCGTTTGTTGGCGATGGTTCACCAAACCGTTCTAGGTACGTTCGCACCAGATCTGCCAAGGTGGAGGTATTCCAAACCGCCGCCGAGCAAAACGGTTCTCACGGATGAAATCTCAGTTCGACAAGCCGTCGTACCAAGGACGAGCACCGCGCGGCCACCCTGTGCGTGGAGGAGAAACACTGCGAGTTCAGTTTGCGTTCTTTTTGCGTTGTAGGATCGGAAATGATGGGCAGTGGTGGGTTGTGAAGGGGAGCTAAACTCTTGAGTTTTCAACTATCTCGTTTGTTTGACGTGTCCGACCGCAGTTTATGAGTCCGCTGCTCTAACCGCTGAGCTACGGGCCCCACGCACTCCTCAAGATGCTACAAGAGAAAGTCTTAGTGCAGCGATTCGACTTCTCGCAGCAGCCTGCGCTGACCATCTCCTAGTGCTAACAACTGTTTCGACGCTCACAAATGGACATCGCTACAAAAAGGGAATAGCATGCGCGATGGATGAAAAGGTTACGGCGCGCGGGAGACCGACGGGGATGACGCAACGTGCGAAAACAGACGAGCTCATAACTGCTGCGTTGGACTCTTTTCAGATTGAATTGCCTTCCTGGGGCTTCGCGAATACCGGAACACGATTTGGCAAATTTCTGCAGCTGGCCGCGGCTTCAACAATCGAGGAAAAATTCAGCGATGCGGGGGAAGTCCATCGCCTGACGGGCGTCTGTCCCACGATCGCCTTGCATGTTCTGTGGGATTTGCCGGACGGGTTGGCAGGTGTCGCAAATATTAAGGCGCTGGCCGAAAAGCATCGTGTGCGGCCGGGTTCCATCAACCCGAACGTGTTTCAGGACCAACTCTACAAGTATGGGTCCCTGGGCAGCCCGGACGCCGCCGCGCGAACTGCTGCGATGGCCCACCTTCTGGAGAGCGCCGACTTGGCCAAGCAACTGGGCAGCCGCGACGTTTCTCTGTGGTTTGCAGACGGCTCCAACTATCCAGGAACGGCGAACATACGACAGCGCCGAAAATGGTTCGAAGAGAGCCTCGCGAAACTTCACGAGCAACTTGCTCCGGACCAACGAATGCTCGTCGAATACAAACCGTTCGAGCCAGCGTTCTATCACACCGACATTGCCGACTGGGGCATGGCGTTGCTGCTTGCGAAGAGGGCTGGGCCGACGGCCAAGGTGCTCGTGGACACCGGTCACCATTACCAAGGGCAAAACATCGAGCAAATCGTCGCATGGCTGCTGGGCGACGGCATGCTCGGCGGATTTCATTTTAACGACCGCCGGTACGCAGATGACGATCTGACCCTCGGCTCCATCGACCCGTATCAAATATTCAGGATCTTCAATGAGATTTTTTATTTTGAGTGGGAGACAGGGAAGCGGGCAGATGTGGCGTACATGATCGACCAGAGCCATAACCTGAAAGGCAAGATTGAGGCGATGATTCAGACTGTGACGACCGCACAAGAACTGTACGCGAAAGCAGCGATTGTGGATCACGAGAAGCTGGCCGCCTGCCAGACCAAATGTGCGCTGGTGGATGCGGAGGTCTGCCTCAAGGAAGCCTTTTCAACCGATGTTCGGCCAGCAATCCGCGAATGGGCACTTTCCCACGGACTGCCGGAGGACCCCTTGGACGCCTTTCGGAAAAGCGGTTATCTCAAGCAGATCACCGAAATACGCAGTAAGCGAAACGCCGCGTCGCTATCGAGTTACGCGTAGCCCTGCGACACCGCGCATTCTCTCCTGAAAAACATGTCAGAGACATCGGGCGGGTCCACATATCTCGCATTTGACCAGGGCGCTGAGAGCGGCCGCGCCATCCTGGGGCGATTCCACTCCGGACGCTTATCCATCGAGGAGATCGGCCGATTTCGAAACGAGCCGGTGATCAATAACGGCGGCCTGCACTGGGATGTACAGCGTTTGTGGTACGAAATGAGATCGATACTGAGTTCCATCGGCACGCGCGGCGTCAAACACATCAATGGAATCGGGGTAGATACGTGGGGCGTGGATTACGCACTTCTGGATGAGAGCGGCACACTTCTAGAAAATCCATTTCACTATCGTGACACCCGGACGCTAGGAATGATGGAGCGCGCGCTAAAGATTTTGACGCCGGAGATGGTTTACCACGTAACTGGAATACAATTCCTGCCCTTTAATACGTTGTATCAACTGTACGCAACTCAACTCCTAACACCACACATATTGGAAAGGGCCAAACATTTAGTGACCATCCCCGATTTGTTCCATTTCTGGCTGACCGGGAAGATCTTATGCGAGCGTACCAACGCATCCACCACGCAATTCCTCGACGTCCACAAACGAGAATGGTCCGTGGAAATCCTGCGCAAACTCGGAATTCCCACTCACATACTTCCGCCTCTAGTGGAAGCGGGCACGATCCTGGGAAACGTTCTTCCCGAACTAACCGCAGGTAATGATGCGCTCTCGGCCACCTCCGTTATTGCTCCCGCTTGCCACGACACCGCCTCCGCTTTTGCGGCAGTGCACTCCGGCAAAAATGTGGCGCTGATAAGCTCGGGAACATGGTCGCTGCTAGGCACGGAGTTGGCTGGCCCAGTGGTTACCGACGAAGCGCGACTTCTGAATTTCACGAACGAAGGCGGCGTTGGCGGAACTGTGCGGCTGCTGAAAAACA